>Ga0308391_1000320_pt1 | contig 21204 bp, 20 predicted proteins | sample Hotspr20Samplet1_FD_202363 | JGI IMG/M metagenome (GOLD analysis project Ga0308391, IMG submission 202363) | Hot spring phototrophic mat microbial communities from Octopus Spring, Yellowstone National Park, Wyoming, United States - 20050623_t1 ... | reverse complement strand
CAGGCGCACGTTGGCCAGGCCGTTGCGCTTGACGTTCGCCGCCAGCCGGCCAAACGAAGTCGCTGCCGGTTCGAATGCCAGAACTTGCCCGCCGGGCTCGACCAGACGCGCGGCGACGAGGGTGTAAATGCCGTAACAGGCGCCGACATCTGCCACGACCATTCCCGGCCGGAGGTGCCGTCGCAGAAACGTCAACTCGGGTTCGTGGTCCTCCCGGAAGGCGTACAGAAGCTTGGCCACGCCGCGCCACTCGGGCGGGAGCCGAAGGCGCAGGCCGTCCCTTTGGAGTTCAATCTCGGTCCAGCGTCCGACAAGGCAACGAGCGCGCCACAGCGCCAGACGCGCCAGTACCGCCACGGGCCGCCGCCGAAAAGCCGGCTGGCGCCGCAACCAATCCCATCGCCGGCCGAAGCCATCTCGAAGCAGCCGCCGGAGAACCGGCCCGGCAGCACCGTCAGATCTCTTCCGAGAGTCGCTCGCGGGAATACTTTTGGTAGTAGCCGTAGTAATAATAGCCATCTCCCGTCTGACGATGCACTTCGTTTAACACCACTCCGAGAACGCGCGCCCGCAAACGCTGAAGCGTGGTGACGACGGCCGCCACGGCCCGGCGGGAAGTGTCGCCGGCGCGCGTGACGATCAGCACGCCGTCGACCGCCGTCGCCATTTGAAGCGGTTCGGCAAAGCCGAGCAAGGGCGGGCCGTCCAGAATCACCAGGTCGTATTCGCGCGAAGCCTCTTCGACGAACTGCGCAAGTTGCCGGCCGACCATGTCGGCAGCTCGATGCGAAGCCGGGCCGGCGGGTAACACTCCAAGGCAGTCCTGGCCGGGCGCTGCCAGCGTGGCCTGGCGCCAATCGAGCTCGCCCGCCAGCACATGGACCAGCCCCTGCGCGCCCGGCAGCTGCAACCGCCGATGGAGGCTCGGCCGCCGCAGGTCACCGTCCACCAAAAGCGTCCGATAGCCTTGTTGCGCGTGGGCGATCGCCAGGTGGAAGGCCGCCGTCGATTTGCCCTCCCCGGGAACGGCGCTGGTGATCAGCAGGGAGTGCACCTGGCGGTCGACGTCGGCCAGCAGAATCGAGTTGCGCAGGGTGCGGATGGCCTCTCCGTAACCGGCCAGGCCCGCCTCCGCGTGGTTGCCGTTTCCCGTGCCTGCGGCAGGCAGGCGTCCCCTCCAGCTCTTCACCATGGGCAGCGTGCCGATGACGTGCGTAGCCATGGTGCGCTCGATCTGCTCCGGGTCGCGCACCGTGTTGTCGAGGTGGTCCGCCATCACCGCCGCTGCGGCGGCGAGCAGGCTCGCCACCAGGAAGGCGACCGCAACACTCAGACCCTTGCGCGGGAAGACGGGTTTCTTTCCGGGCAGCGCCGGGTCGGCGATTCGCGCTCCGGTGTTCTGGAAGCTTGCGTTAATCGTCGCCTCCCGGATCTTCCGCAGTAACTCCTCGTAGAGTTTCTTGTCGCCTTCGGCCTCGCGTTTGAGCGCCTGGTATTCAAACGACCGGGCATTGAGGCTGTCGAGCTCCTCTTTGGCTGATTTGAGCTCCTGCTCGAGCATGCGTTCCCGGTCGAGCGCCGTGCGAAATTCGACTTCGGTGCGGGCGGCAATCGAGCGGGTCATCGCCTCGATCTGGCGCCGCACCTCGGCCACCTTGGCCGCCGCCAGCCGATACTCGGGATGGTTCGGGCCGTAGTGCGCCTTCACCTCGGCGAACTGCTGCTCGGCAGTGTTCAAATCGGCCGTCAAGCGCTCGAGCGCCTCCCGCTGGGAGGCGGTGTGGGCGGCCTCAGTCGAGGCAGTCGCCAGCGCCCGCCACGCCGCCTCCTTGGCCACCCGGTCGGCCTGCGCCCGGGTGAATTCCGTGTTGAGCTCGAGCAGGCGCGCTGAGAGAATGTTCGTGCGCTCCTCCGGATTGATGATGTTCAGTTCCTTTTCAAAGCGCGCCAGCGCGTCGCCGGAGCGTTCCATCTTCGCCCGCAACTCTTCAATCTGGCGCTCCATGAAGCGCGCCAGGCCGGCGGCGGCTTCGTAGCGGATCTTGTAGGTGTGCTCCAGATACGACTGCGCAATGGCATTGGCGACATCGGCCGCCAGTTGCCGGTCCGGCGATCGGTAGCTGATCTTGAGCAGATACGTGTTCGGCGGGCGCCTCACCTTGAGGTTCTTCAGGCGGATCGGCGCCGACGGGTCAAAACCCTCGCGGCCCGTGTCCGCGATCTCCCCCTCACGCTCGAACAGCCGAAACCGGAGGACGACGGGCCGCAGCACCGAGTCGGACTGAATCAGATCGACCTGCGTCGCCAGGTATTGCTCGGCATCCTGGATTCCCGGCTGGAGCGCCTCCGTGCCGAGAACGCCTGGCGGCGCGGAGCGGTCGATGTCCACCGTGGCGGTCGATTCGTAAATCGGCGTCAGGCGGTAGCAGATGACCAGCGCCAGCAATGTCGTCGTGACGACGAAGGCGAACATCTTCCAGAAATAGCGCCGGAGGACGAACAGGTAGTGCGCCAGGGGCACGCCCGGCTCGGATGCTCGCATCTCCCACCAGGCCGGCGCCGGCGCGTAGCGGGCCTCGCGAGGCGCCGCGGCAGTGACAGTCGAGGCAGGCGAGGGCGGCTGCATCCGGCTAACGCCTCCAGATCAGAATGCCCGAGAGCGTGCCGGCGCCGAAGCCCGCTGCCCGGTCGATGACGTTCACCGTGGCGCGCCTGCCGGTGTTGTCCGGAATGTAAAGGATGTCGTTGATCTCAAGAGGCACGTCGGGCGCCTGACGCCTCAAGATCTTGGAAAGTTCGACCGGAATCTCCCGCCTCTGGCCGTCCGACTCTTCGCGGTAAATGAAAGCGACCTTCTGCGCATAGGGCGCCAGGCCCTCGGCCAACGCAAGCAGCCTCAGGACACTGGCGTCTTTCGGATCGGGTACGGCATACGCGCCCGGTTTGCGCACGTTGCCCACGACGAAGACTCGGCCGGCCGCCGGCACCCGGATCTCCTCGCCGCCCTCCAGACGGAGATTCAGCTCGGCGTCAGCCCCGTCGATCAGGCGCTTGACCGGGATGCGGCGGATCACGGGCCTGCCGTCCGGGCCGCCTCGCGGCAGCGTCACGAGGATCTCCTGGGCCGCCTCGGGCGCCAGTCCCTCGGCGCGCGCCAGCGCGTCCAGCAACGTCACGCGACCCACGGCCTGGAAGGTTACCGGTCGCCTCACCGCGCCCATGACACTGATGGGACGGCTGGCATATTCGGCCACGGTCACCGTCACGACTGGATTCACCAAGATGCCCTCGCGCTGAAGCGCGGCCGCGATCTGCCGTTCCAGTTCCTGAGGCCACAGACCGGCCGCGCGCACCGGCCGGCTGAGGAGCGGCAGCGTGATTTCGCCGCCGGCCTCGACGCGGACGGTGCGCGTCAGTTCCGGAGAGCGGTAGACGGAGACGGCGAGCAGATCATTGGGGCCGATCACCTGGGCGGGGAGATTGGCCGCCCCGGGGAGCTCCGTCAGGGTCGCAGTCTGGGCCGTCACCAAGCCCTGGGCAATCCAGAGGGCAAACAGAGTCTGCTTCATGCGGCGGGTTCCGTTCGGACCGGCGATCCGCTTCAGGATGCGCAGCACCTGCCGCAGGCCGGCGTGGAGCTCGGCCAGGCGCTTGTCGAAGGTCGACAGGCGCTGTTCGAGTCCGTCGGTCGGGGCCGCCCGCGGGCGGCCGAGTAGCTCCCGCCGGGTGAAGTCGGAGATACTGCGCGCGCCGCTGGCGGAGCTGGCCTTTTCCAGGCGCCGGTACTCCTCCTGCGTAACGCGGAAAACGACGAGTCGATCGCGACGTTTGAACACTCCCATAGGCAGGCGACTCCGCCCGTGCACCGATCTGCGGCCGACTGACGAGGCCGGTGCAGGCTACCGCCCCGTCAGTCCCAGCCGCACAGGGGGACCGAGAAAAAACGTATTACGAATGTAATACACCAAAACCGAAACACTGTCAAGGGAAAAATTGGTTCGCTTAATTCTGCACCCGCGTCCGCGGCCGCCTCAGATCCAGCCTCGCAGCCGGTACCAGATGAGCGCCACCCACTCGTGCAGGCAGTCCTCGTTGTCCAGAATCGCTTCGCCGCTCGGCAAGTAGTGCCGCCAGTGCGGGAATGGGCGCCTGCTGCGCAGCGAGCACGGAGCGGGCAACACCTCGATGCCGTGTCTGCGCAAGGCGGCCTCCGAGCGCCGCATGTGACTTCCGTCGGTCACCAGCGCGACGCGACGGATGCCCCGCCGGCGTAGAATTTCGGCAACATACGCGGCGTTTTCGTATGTCGAGCGGGCGCGCGGTTCCTGGATGATCCGTTCGGCCGGCACGCCGGCGCCGTTCAGGATCCGCGCGGCAACCTCCGCCACGGTTGTCTCTGGAGCCGTCTCGTCGGCCGGGCCGCCGCTCACGATGATGGGGACGGGCTGCCCTTGCCGGTAGAGCCAGGCGGCGTAGAGCGCGCGCCGGTAGGTGGAGTCGGCCGCGACGGGCTCGGGCTGGCTCGGATAGGGCGGATCGACGCCGCCGCCGAACACGACGATGGCTTCCACGGCATCGGCGGGCGTCGCGATCGGAGCATAGCCGCGCTCCAGCGTCCAAAGCGCCAGGCGAGCCGCCGGAGGGCTGGACCAGACGGCCAGCCCGAAAAGGCTCATCCACAACGCCCAGGAGCCGGCGCGGCGCGCACGTTCCGAGCGTCGAGCCAGCAGGCCGAAGACGAGGGCTGCGAGCACCACCACCAGGCCCGGCTGAACGTAGGTCATCGGTTACCGCAGTATACGACGGCCGTCCGGCCCCCCGGTCCCGGTATGGTATCCTGCCGCGGGGGACCTATGCGCACGACAGTCCAACAATCCACTCTTCTTGCTGTCCTTGTTTTCTTCGGTTTGTGGGCCGCTGAACTATCCGGGCGCTGGCATTTCGTCTTCGACACGGAGGCGGGCGTTCGCGAGGCGAACATGGCGCTCGAGGTGAAAGGCCAGGAAATCGTGGGAAAGGTCTACGGAGTCGATTCCGATGAGACCTTTACGGAAGTCAAGGGCACCCTGGCCGGGGTGCGGGTGACGCTCGAGTTCGAGTACTATTCCGCCGACGCCGGCTATAAGAGTGTGGTCAAGATCCAGGGCACACTCGAAGGCGACAAGATCACCGGCGAGTGGCAGTTTGACCAACACTCAGGGACCTTCACGGCCACACGCCTGAAGACCGGGTGAGCTCGATGCGGCCGGTGCTCGTGCTCCTGGCGGCCGTGCTGGCGACTCCGGCGGCCGACTGGATTGAGGCGTTCGGTCACCGCTGGCGCGTGCCGGTGGCCCAGGACTGGGCGGTCGTCAGCGAGGATGGCGTCGAAACGCTTCGACTGTTGGTGGCCCGGCCCCAGCTCCAGCCTCGCCGCCCCATTCAGTACGCTCTGGCCGAGACACCCGATTTCTCCCGGGTGACGCTCGAGGCCGAGGTCCGCAACGAACCGGCCTCGGAACGCGGCCGGCGCACGTCGCTGATTCTGGTTTACGCCTGGCGCGACGAGGCCCACTTCAACTATGCCCACCTCTCGGTCGACAGCGCGCAACAGGTGCCCGTGCACAACGGCATCTTTCATGTCTACGGCGGCGAGAGGGTGCGCATCAGCCCGACTGAAGGACCGCCCGCGCTGACCTCCGAAGACTGGCACCGAGTGCGCCTGGAGCATGACGGCGCCGCGGGTCGCGTCCGCGTTTCGGTGAACGGCAAGGCGTTGCCCGCCCTGGAAGCGGTCGATCTCAGTCTCCGTCGCGGCAAGGTGGGGCTGGGAAGCTTTTTCGACCTGGGCTCATTCCGCCGCGTGCGGATCGAGGGCGTGCCGGCGCGGTGAGCCGAGCCGCGTTTCAGGCCAGAATCAGCCCGCCGGAGGCGGCGGGCAGCTCCTCTCTCCGCCCGAGCGAGGCGCCGCAGGCGGCGCAGATGTAGTGGTGGATCTCGCGGTCTAGCAGCACCAGCACGAGGCGCTTCCGCACAGGCATCGCCGCGCGGCAATTCGGACAGTAGATCCGGCTGACCTCGAACTCCTGGAACTGCTCGGGCGCGGAGCGCCCCACCGACCAGGCCATCGGATACCAGCCTAACCGATCCGGTGCGCCCGTCGCCGATGTGATAGTCTGCTTGGGTCATGTCGGAGGCTCCCGCACCCACGCTGCACCGACGTCTCGGGGTGTTGAACGCCACCTCGATCAACATGTCCAACATGGTCGGCATCGGCCCGTTCATTGCGATTCCGCTCATTCTTCGGACGCTCGAAGGGCCGCAGTCCTACCTGGCGTGGCTGGTCGGGGTCCTCATCGCGCTGTGCGACGGGTTGGTGGTGGCGGAGCTGGGCGCAGCGCTGCCCGCCGCCGGCGGCACCTACGTCTTCCTGCGGGAGGGCTTTGGTCCGCGCACCTGGGGCCGGATGCTCGCTTTCCTGTTCGTCTGGCAGTTGCTGTTTGCCGGGCCGCTCGAGATCGCCAGCGGCAACATCGGCCTGGTGCAGTACCTGAAGGTCTTCTGGCCGTCGATGACCGATTTCGAGATGAAGCTCACCGCCGCCGGCGTCGGCGCCTTTCTCATCTTCACGCTCTATCGCAAGATCACCGACATCGCCAAGATCATGCTCGGGTTGTGGATCACCATGATCGTCACCACCGGCTGGGTGATTCTGACGAGCATCGCTCGATTCGATCCGGCCCTGGCCTTCGATGTTCCCGCCGGCGCCTGGCGCTTCGATCTCGGCTTCGTGCAGGGTTTGGGGCAGGGCACGGCCAATGTCCTCTACCTGTTTCTCGGCTACTACCAGGTCTGCTATCTCGGCGCCGAGATCCGCGAGCCCGGCCGGACGATTCCGCGCGCCGTCGTCTATTCGATCCTCGGCGTCACGCTCATCGACGTGGCGCTTTCGTTCGGCTTCATCGGCGTGGTGCCGTGGCGCGAGGGCATGGCCTCGGAATCGATCGGCTCGGATTTCATGGCGCGGGTCTATGGTCCATGGGCCGGCCAGGTGCTGGCGGGCATGATCGTCGTCACCGCGTTTGCGTCGATCTTCGCCCTGCTGCTCGGCTACTCCCGTGTGCCCTACGCCGCGGCGCAGGATGGCGTCTTTCTGCGGTGGTTCGGCCAATTGCACCCGACCAAGGAATTCCCGCACCGCTCGCTGCTGCTCGTGGGCATCGGCGCCATCATCGCCAGCTTCTTTACGCTTCAGGACGTCATCCTGGGCCTGATGGCGGCGCGTATCCTCATCCAGTTCCACGGCCAGGTGATTGCGCTGTTTCTGATCCGCCTGCGCCGGCCGGACATCGAGCGGCCCTTCCGCGTCTGGCTGTACCCGTTGCCGCCGCTCGTTTCGCTTGCCGGTTACCTTTACGTCTTCGCCTCGCTCGGCCTGCGGTTCATCCTTTTCGGCCTGGCGACGCTCGGCCTGGGGGTGGTGGTGTATCTGGTGGCGGCCAAGAAGCAGCGCGAGTGGCCTTTTGCTCAGCCCTGAGAACCAGCCCCGATTAAAAGCCGGGTATGAGGGCGAACTCCCAGTGCCAGCTCTTGAGCGGCCGGTCCTGCGGCTGCACGTAGCTGATCTGGGCGATGGCGAAGCCGAGCACGTTGAGCCTCAGGGAGGCGCCGAAGCTGGTGACGGGTTTGCGGGCGCCGCGCAGCACGGAGAGATTCTCCCTGGCGTACCAGGCGATGCCCGCATCGTAGAACGGCGCGATCTCGACCGGCGGCACGCCCGGGCTGCGCACCAAACCCAGCGCTCCGAAGAGCGGGATCCGCAGCTCGGCATTCGCAACCGCCATGCGGCTGCCGAAGAGCTGGTCGAAGACCGGGCACCGGCCGGGGGTCTCTCCGCACTCGCGTGCGCCGAAAGACCCGGCGCTATAACCCCGCACCAGGCTCGGGTAGCCGAGAAAGACATCCTGAAAGCGGTAATCCTCGGCGCCCCTGCCGTAGCGGCCGTAGTGGAGCAGGCGGCCGGCGAGCGTGAGCGGGCGAGCCAGCCGGACATATTCGCGGTAATCCACCAGCGCGTGGGTGTGCGTGACGGTGCCGGCTGCGGCGCCGTATTCGAGACGGTAGCGCCGGCCCATGATCGGGCTGGTGCCGCCGAAGATCGAGGTGTCATGGACGAAAGCGGCGCTCGCCGTGCCCATGTGCAGGGCGGGCGGCATCGGCAGATCCCGGCGAGTAACGCTTAGCAGCCGGCCCGTTCCGAGCTCGAAGACCGCTACTTCGCTTTTGGCGCTGAAGGCGATGTTGCGGTAGCCGCCGGTGAACTCCACGCGTTTGGCGCGATTAAACGGGTAACTGAGGAGGGCCGCCGCTTCCCGGTTGATCTGCCAGAACAGGATCGACTCTTCCACCAGCGACCGGCGCCCGCCGACGATGGCCACCGTGCTCGTGTAGCCACCGCTCAGATACGGGAGCTGGCCGCCGAGGAGGCCCCAGTTCCAGCGCCGGCGCTGATTCTGGTAGCCGATCATGCCGCCGAGATTGTTCAGCAGGCCGCCGCTCGTGAAGCTCGTGCTTTGTAGGGTCGCCATCAGCAGGTGGTGGCCCAGCAGGTCGCTCCAGTAGAACGCCGTGCCGCCGCCGACCACGGGTCCGAAACTTCCGAAGCCCACGCCGATGCTCGGCGGCGCCACGTAGTCGAGGGAAAGCCGGGGCCGATACGGGGAGACCTGGAAGCCCTCGTCTGATACCAGGCCAGCCTCGGGGCGGGCGAGCTGTTCGGCGACGGCGCCGGCGGGGCGCTCGTGCGGCGGCAAGATTCCTGCCAGCCGTGCCAGCGGCTCCTTGACCGGCACTCCGGCCAACTGCTCGGCCGAATCAATCAGAAAGATTTCGTAGTTGCCGCCTTCAAACGAGGTAAAGGCAAGCCGCGGGGCGCCGGCGGCGAGACTGAACGCCGGGCTGAGCGCGCCGATGCCGCTCGCGCCGGTGCGCAGATTGGTCACTTGAAGGATCTCGCCCGAGTCGAGCCGGGCGCGGTAGATGTTGCTCACCCCGCTGTGGTCGGAGATAAAGTAGAGGCTTGCACCGTCGCCTGACCAGTTGGGGTTGATCTGTTTGCCCGCCCCGAGGCTCGGCCCGGGATCGATGCGCCCGTCGGCAAGGTGGTACAGCCCCAGGCGGTAGTCGCCGAAGGCGAGTTTTCCCAAGTCGCTCGTGAAGCGGTCCGTCACGAATGCGATGGTCGAGCCGTCGGGAGACCAGGCCGGCTGAAGATCGGCGTAGGCGTCCGCGGTAAGCCGCCGCAGCTCGCCGGTCTCGGCGTCGAGCAGATAAAGGTCGGTGACCCCGCCGGCCATGGCCGACACGGCGAGCCGGCGGCCGTCGGGAGCGAAGCTCAGATGCTGCACCTCGGCGAGAGCTTCCAAACGGATGCGCTTCGCGGTGCGCCGCACCGAAACATCCCACAGGTGGACCTCCGGCTTGCCCGCCTGAATCGAGGCGAAGGCGATCCTGCGGCCGTCCGGACTCCAGGCGCCGGCCGAGTTGATGAATTGCAAGCTGTCTAGGTGCGGGTCCACCGCGGTGTTGGTGAGCCGGCCGCGCACGGCGCCGGCCTCGACGTCATACAGGAACAGGTCCACCGAAACCAGGTCTCGCTCGGAGTAGAAGATCATCAGGCGGCCGTCGGGGCTCAGCACCGGACTCAGGTTCAGGCGCCCGCCGCCCGCCTTGCGGGAGACCAGCAGCCGCCCCTGTTCAGCCGCCGGCCGCGCGGCCTCGAGCACCGGCTGAAAGCGCTCGCGCAACGCCTCCTGCCAGAGCCGGCCCAGTTCCTCCGGCGAGATGGCGAGTACAGTGCGGATCGCCGCCTCCCAGCTTCGGGTCTGACCGGCCACCTTGAGCATGCGCCCGATGACCTCATCGCCGTACTTGCCCGCGACAAAGGCCCAGAAGGCGTGCCCGAAGCGATACGGAAAATAGTCGGGATTGTCGAGCTGTTTGAGTGAGGGGAATCTCTCGCGCACAATGGCGTCGCGCATCCACATGGCCGTGTGGGGATCGGCGGGGCCGAGCGAGAGATACTCGGCCATGCCCTCGATGAACCACAACGGCAGAGCCACCGCGCCGGGCGTGCCGACCGCCATGCCCTTGGCGTCACGCGGGGTGGTGATGTCGTATTGGAACGCGTGAACAAGCTCGTGGCCGAGCACGTGGTCGGTTTCACCCAGAGGGCCCGCCATGGGCATGACGATGCGCCGTCTGAGACCCTCGGTCACGCCTCCCGTGGTTTCGCTGATGAAGCCGGGAATCACCGTGGTGCCCCGGAAAGCGGTGTGCGAATCGTAGAGGATGAGCGGCTGGCCGGGGGGCAGGTGGTGTTCGAGCACCTGCGACAGGCGTTCGTACCAGCGCTCGGCCATCCGGCCGAACTGCCCGATCGAGTCGCGCTGCCGCGCGACGTAATGGATCTCGAACCGGTCGGTCTTGAGGACCTCCCAGTCGAGCGTCTCGTAGCGGACCTTGTTCTGTCCGAAATACTGCGCCGCGCCGGACGCCGGGATCCACACGAGACATAGAACGGCCGCCACGGCCCTTCTCTGATGCATCGCACTGCCTCCTTGCGCTCGAGCTCAGCTTGCCCGCGCCAATAACTGCTCGATCCGGTCCAGGCGAAACTCGCCGCCTTCCGGGCGGAGGATACCCCGGGCGCCGTAGGCCCAAACGGAGCCTTCCACGGTCACGAGCCCGTTCAGGAAGAGCCAATCACCGAGCCGGCGGTGAACCCACGTCTCGCCCCCGTCGTCGCTAGCCAGAACCCCGTCAACGGTGGTGATCCACCCGCGGCCAGAAGCATCGAAAGCGACAGAGGTCAGCGAGCTGGTCACCGGGCTTGCCTGCACCTCCCAACTCTGGCCCCCGTCGCGGCTGCGCAGAATCTGCCCGCCGAAGCCGACGATCCAGCCGTGATCGGCGTCGCGGAAATACACCGCGTTGAGCGACCACCTGGCGTCCGGCGCGCTCACCTGTTTCCAGGTCTGGCCGCCGTCGACGGTGCGCAGGATCGTGCCCACCCAGCCGACCGCCCATCCGCGGGAGTCGTCAAGAAAATAGATCCCTTCCAGCCCTTGGGAGATTCCTGTTTTCTGAAGCTGCCAGCTACGCCCGCCGTCGGCGCTGTGGAGAACGACGCCGCTCCAGCCGGCCGCCCAGCCGCGTTCGCCGCGGAAAAACACCGCTGTCAGATTCTCTTCGGTCGGCGACTTGACCTCGCGCCAACGCTTGCCGCCGTCCTCGCTGGCCAGGATCAAGCCGCGATCGCCGACGATGAAGCCGCGGCGTTCATCCAGGAAGGCGATGTCCCGCAGCGGCGACCGCGCCGGCACGGCGATCTGGGTCCAGCCGTCCTGCGAGGGCGAACCCGCAAGCACCTTGCCTTCCTCGCACACAAGCCAGAGGCGACCCCCGGCTTGGCTTGCGCCTTCGATCAAACAAGCCGATTCACGTATCTGGATCTGGGCAGGGATTGGAGAGACGCTGTAGAAGAAGAAGACGAGCAGCGCGGCGCCCGGCCACATGAGAAGAAGCCTCCCTCGGAACTTGCCACCGCGGTATTACTCTTTTTGTTACGACGATCCAGACCGGCCGCAGGTTTCAGCCCGGCTCGAGCAGCGAATCCTCGAACGAGTAATCCTGCCGTTGCCGCACGTGGTGAGCCCGATACCATTCGTAGGTCTTCCGCAAGGCCTCCTCCCAGTCCGTCGGGGTGAAACCGAGCAGACGCCTGGCCTTCTCGACGCGCTCGGTGATGGGAGGAACATCGAAGTAGACGCCGAAATAGAGTTTCTCCGGTCCCATCACGCTGCCTCCCGCCGCCTCGATCCGCTCGCGGTTCACATACACGAGCCGGGCCTGCTTGTGCGCGGCCCGCGCCAGCGCCATCACCACCTCCGTCTGGGTCAAGGGCCGCTCGTGCGCCACATTGAAAGCCTCTCCGACGGCGGCCGACTCCACGGCGATCCGCAGGCAGGTCCAGACGAGATCCTCGACGAAGACGAACTGCATCAGGCGCGAGCCGTCGCCGGGCACGATAATCGGGCGGCCCTCTTCGATCCGGTCCCAGAAAAACGCTTCGCGGTAGAACGGATTGCCTGGGCCGTAGACAAAGGGCGGCCGAAGCGTTACCACGGGGAGGCCGCGCTCGCGATGGAGCTTAAACAGAGCGCGCTCGCTGGCGGCTTTGTTGCGCACGTAGGCGATCGGGTGGTCGTCCGGCGCCAGCGGGTCTTCCTCGGCGTGGTCCAGTCCCTCGCCGTAGGCGGCGACGCTGGACATGAAAACATAGCGTTGCAACCCCTCGCCGAGAGCGTGCGCGGTGGCCTCGACCTGCGCGGCGGTCGTGCCGCGCTCCCAGTCATAGACGTTGTCGAAGACGACGTCAAAGCGACGACCGGCTACGGCCCGCTTTACCGCCTCGCCGTCGTTGCGATCCGCCACGAGCTCCTCCACTCCGGCCGGAAGGCGCGCGCTCTTGCGGCGGTGGAGAACCGCCACGGAATGACCCTCCTCGAGCAAGCGCTCGACGAGGCGGCGCCCGATGAACAGCGTCCCGCCGATGACGAGCGCCCTCATCCCGGCTTAGTCGTAATACTCCAGTCCGAGATGCGTGATCAGATCTTCGCCGCGCATCCAACGCAGCGTGTTCTTGAGCTTCATCAACTGGATGAACAGGTCGTGCTCGGGATACAGGCCCGGCGCGGTCATGGGCGCTTTGAAGTAGAAGGAGAGCCACTCCTGGATGCCCTTCATGCCGGCCCGCTGCGCCAGATCGAGGAACAGGACCAGGTCCAGCACCAACGGGGCGGCCAGGATCGAATCCCGGCACAAGAAGTTGACCTTGATCTGCATCGGGTAGCCGAGCCAGCCAAAGATGTCGATGTTGTCCCAGCCCTCTTTGGCGTCGCCGCGCGGCGGATAGTAGTTGATGCGCACCAGGTGACAGATGTCCTTATACAGGTCCGGGTAAAGCTGCGGCTGGAGAATGTAGTCGAGCACCGACAGCTTGGTTTCTTCCTTGGTCCTAAAGGCAGCCGGATCGTCGAGAACCTCGCCGTCCCGGTTGCCCAGAATGTTGGTGGAGTACCAGCCGGTAACGCCGAGCATGCGCGCTTTAAGACCCGGTGCGATGATCGTCTTCATCAGCGTCTGGCCGGTCTTGAAGTCTTTTCCGCAGTGCGGCACCTGACGTTCGCGCGCCAGCTCGACCAGCGCCGGCACGTCGTTGGTCAAGTTCGGCGCCCCGTTGGCGAACGGCACCCCGCACTTGAGCGACGCGTACGCATAGACCTGGCTGGGCGCAATGTCCGGGTCGTTTGCGCACAGGCCCTGTTCGAAAGCCGCCAGGGTCTGATGCACGGGCGCCGGCTTGTGGTAGACCTCGGTGGAGCCGCACCAGATCATCACTAGCCGCGCCGCGCCGGAGCTTCGCCGAAAACTGTCGATGTCCTCCATCAGAGCTTCGGCCTTCTCCATCAGGGAGCGGCCCTCCTTGATGTTCGGGCCGCGCAGGTTGTGCAGGTAGTTCGGGTCGTAGACCGCCTTCATGGGCCGGACGGCTTCGAGCGGTTCGCGAAGCTCGTCGAGCAGCGTGCGCTCGAGCACGCCGGCTTTCAATGCCGCCTCATAGGCGTTGTCCTCGAAGATGTCCCAGCCGGCAAAGACCAGATCGTCGAGATTCGCCAGGGGAACGAAGTCGCGAATCCGCGGCGTCCGCCCTTCGGTGCGTTTGCCGAGCCGGATGGTCGCCATCTGGGTCAGTGAGCCGAAGGGCTTCCCCAAACCTCGCCGCACCGCTTCGACCCCGGCGATGAACGTCGTCCCGACCGCTCCCAGGCCGGGGATCAGGACGCCGAGCCGTCCTTCGGCCGGGGCGATTTTCACGGGTTCTTGGGTAGGCAAGCCAACAACTCCTTTCGACGGAATGACCTGAGGAAGTCTCAGGGGCGCAAGCTGCTATACTAGCATTCCGATGGCTGGGCGGGAGACGCAAACACTGCGGGCAGTCCTGGTCGACGACGAACGGCTCGCTTCGGAGGAGCTGGCCTACCTGCTCCGCGAGTTTCCGGGCGTGGAGGTGGTGGGAACCGCGCGGAACGGTCTGGAGGCGGTCGATCTGCTCGAGACGGTCGAAGCGGACCTGGTGTTCCTGGACGTTCAGATGCCCGGCCTCAACGGGCTCGGCGTCATCCGCAAACTGCGCGAGCGCGGTGTGCCCTTGCCGCGGTTCGTCCTGGTGACCGCCTACGATCATTACGCCGTCGAAGCCTTTCAGCAGGAGGCGCTCGACTACTTGCTCAAGCCGGTCGAACGCGACCGTCTGGCGCTGACGCTCGAGCGGGCGCGGCGCGCCATCTTCGGCAAGGTCAAGCCGACCTCCGTCCCGGAGCCGCCGCCGGCGCGGCCGCCGGCGCAGCGAACCAAGTTGCTCATTCGGGCCAACAACCGCAACTTCATTGTCGACGCCAACGACGTCATCTACGCTACGATCCAGGACGGCGTCATCACCGTCGTCTCGACCCGCATCGAGGGGCAGTCCAACTACCGGACGATCGAAGAGCTGCAAGCCAACCTGGACCCGGAGATCTTCTGGCGCGTGCACCGTTCCTATCTGGTGAATATCAACCGGATCAAAGAGGTCATCCCCTGGTTCAAGTCCAGCTACCAGTTGCGCATGGATGACCGCAACCAGACGGAGATTCCGGTAAGCCGGGTGCAAACCAAGCGCTTGCGCAGCCTGCTGAAGCTCTGAACGTCCGTCGAACCCTCATGGAATACGTCAATCTCGGTTCGACCGGTTTAAAGGTGTCGCGGCTGTGCCTGGGCGCCATGACCTACGGCTCGAAGGCCTGGCGGCCTTGGGTGCTCGACGAGGAGGAGAGTCGGCCTTTCCTTCGCCGCGCCCTCGAGCTCGGAATCAATTTCTTCGACACCGCCGACATGTACTCCAACGGCGTGAGCGAAGAGATTCTCGGGCGCGCGCTGCGGGACTTCGGCGTCCCGCGCGAACAGGTCGTCATCGCCACCAAGGTCTTTTTCCCGACCGGCGACGCTCCGAACCAGCGGGGCCTCTCCCGCAAGCATATTCGACACGCCATTGAAGCCAGTCTTCGCCGCCTGGGCGTCGACTATGTCGATCTCTATCAGATTCACCGCTTCGATTACTCGACGCCGATCGAGGAGACGCTCGAGGCGCTCGACGAGTTGGTGCGATCGGGCAAGGCGCTCTACCTCGGCGCCTCCTCGATGTACGCCTGGCAGTTCGCCCGCATGCTGTACAAAGCCGATCAGCTCGGGCTGACGCGATTCGTCAGCATGCAGAACCATTACAACCTGGTCTACCGAGAAGAGGAGCGCGAGATGATTCCGTTATGCCGGGCCGAGGGCATCGCCGTCCTGCCTTGGAGCCCCTTGGCGCGGGGCTTTCTCGCCGGCAACCGGAGGCGGGAGGACTACGGGGACACCCTGCGGGCCCGCACCGACGACTACGCTCACAAGCTCTACTACCGCCCCTCGGATTTCGCCGTTGTGGAGCGCGTGACCGAACTGGCCCGCCGCCGCGGCGTCTCCAACGCCCAGATCGCCTTGGCGTGGCTGCTGGCACAGCCGGGCGTGACCGCACCCATCATCGGCGCCAGCAAAATCGAGCATCTCGAGGAGGCGGTCGCCGCCTTTCGGCTGAAGTTGGAGCACGAGGAGCTCGGGGCCCTCGCCGAGCCCTACGAGCCCCATCCGGTGCTCGGCCACTCCTAACCGCTAGTTGGTGACGTCGAAGGTGATGCTCTGCTCGCGGATCGGAATATAGACCTTGTACCACTCCTTCTGAGCGGCGCTGCCGGCATACTCCTTGAGCGCCTGCTCGCTTTCAAACTCCATGACGATGGCGTGCGTCATGGCGCCCTGCGCCTTGATGGTCCGCAGCCAGACGTTCTTGATGCCGGGGAACTTCTCACCCATTTTCTCCACGCCCTCCAGGGCGGCGCGGATCTGCTCCGGCGTGGTGCCCTCCTTCCACTTCACCGTCACCACGTGGATAACGGTCTTGGGCTTGCCCGCCGCCAGGAGCGTACCGGCGGAGAAGACCGCCGCCAGGGCGGCAAACGCAATTACGAGCCGGAAATGCTTCAGCCGGTTCATGTCAATTGAATCTCCTCAGTGGAATTCATCCTCTTCGCAATCGGATTGCGGGCGTGGAACCCGGACCACTCTTCGCTAGCGATGATCGAGTTAGCCGGATTCGTCGCCATGTACTTCAGCGTAACGGGTCCGATGAGAACCGAGAGATCTTCCGGGAGCCGGTGGCGCAGGGCGCTCAAATCCTGCGAGGCGGCGTAGTCGACCCCCATGACCGAGTAGGAGAAATAGGCCGTCTGTCCGACGACGTCGGTTACGATTCCGTCGCTCATCCGGCCGCGCCGAGCGACGTCGAGCCGCCGGCGGCGCTCCCGCTCGGCTGCTCCCAGCCGCGAGCGCATCAGGATGGCGGCGCCCGCGGCGCCGGTAGCAGCGGCGGCGAGCGCAAGCACGATCAGGCTGGCCTCGACGGGCATCCCGCTAGCCCCCCGCGCGAACCTCCTGAAACGCCCGTTCCCAGTCGCGCAAGAACTGAGCCAAGCCTTTGTCCGTCAGCGGGTGCAGGAACATCGCCTCGAGGACCTTCAGAGGAAGCGTGGCAATCTGCGCGCCCGCCTTGGCGGCCTCGACGACATGCATGGGCGAGCGAACCGAGGCGGCCAGAACCTGCGTCTTGAAGCCGTAGTTCGCGTAAATGCGGACGATCGATCGGATCAGCTCCATGCCGTCGGCGGAGATGTCATCCAGACGGCCGATGAAGGGGCTTACGATGTAGGCGCCCGCCTTGGCCGCCAGCAGCGCCTGAGCCGGCGAAAAACACAGCGTCACGTTCAACCGGACGCCCTCCTTGCTCAGCCGCGACGTCGCCTTGATGCCGTCGGGCGTCAGCGGAACCTTCACCACCACGTTCGGATGGATCCGCGCCAGCCGCCGGCCCTCTTCGATCATTTCCGCGGCGCTGGTGGAGACGACCTCGGCGCTGACGTCTCCGTCCACCATTTCACAGATCGCCCGGATCTGCTCTTCCATCGGCCGGCCCTCTTTGGCGATCAGCGTGGGGTTGGTTGTCACCCCGTCGACGATACCCAGATCCAGTCCCCTGGCGATCTCCTCGAGATTGGCGGTGTCCAGGAATATTTTCATCGCTCAGCCCTCCCGAATGACCCGGTTCTCCAGAGCGCCGACGCCCTCGACCTCGACGCGAATTTGTGCGCCCGGCTCGATGAGACCCACGCCGGGCGGCGTGCCTGTGGCGATCAGGTCTCCTGCCTCCAGCGTCAGGAACTCGGTAACGAAGGCGATTATAGCATCGACGGGGAAGATCATCTCACTCAGCGGCGCATCCTGGCGCTTTTGTCCGTCGACAAAGCTGCGCACCCTCACCGTCGCCAGATCCACCTCCTGGCGCGGCACAATCCATGGCCCGACCGGACAGAAGGTGTCGAAGCCCTTGGCGCGCGTCCACTGATTGTCCTTTTTCTGGAGATCCCGGGCGGTGACGTCATTCAGGCAGGTATAGCCGAAGAGGATACCGAGCGCCTGCTCCCGCTTCAGGCGCCGCGCCCGGCGCCCGACCACCAGCGCCAGCTCGGCCTCATAGCTAACCGCGGTGGAAAGGGCCGGGTAGAGGATCGCATCGCCGTGGGCCGCCAGCGCCGAGGGCGGCTTCAAGAAGATCAACGGCTCCTCAGGCACGGGATTGCCGAGCTCCTTGGCGTGCTCGACGTAGTTTCTTCCCACGCACACGATCTTCGAAGGCCAGCAGGGCGGCAGAAGGCGGACCTCATCCAGCCGGAAGGTCGGCCCCAGCGTTCGAGCCTCAAGCGGCGGCGTCTGGAGAATCCGATCGCCCTCGAGGATGCCATAGCGAACGCTCGGATCGGTGTCCGGCAGATTCGCCGGAGCGTCGGGGTTCAGACTGAAGCGCACGTGTCGGGTCATGGCTTGTTCCGTTTCAAGGGAGAATCACCTCGACCGGCTCCGAACGCTCGCTTTCGTTTCCGAGACGGTCGACGGCCGAAACCGCATAAGTATACCGCGTGCCGCTGCTCACGCTCCGGTCGCTGTAGCCGGCCCGACTAAGTCCCTGCGCGAGAAGTTCCGCCGGGCCCTCATCGCGAGAGCGCCAGAGCCGGTAGGTGAGCCCCGGCTCGTCGGAAGCGGGCTCCCAGCTCAGTTCCACCCGATCCGGGGCTGCCGCCGCCGTCAGGCGGGAGGGGACCGGCGGCGGGAACCGGTCCTCCGGCGTGATCGAAACCGGCAGGCTCGGCTCGCTTTCCGCCAGGTCGTCGCCGGCGCGCTGAACCGCCTGCACCGCATAGGAGTAAGCCACTCCGTATTCGACCCCGGCGTCAGTCCACTCCGGCCGGTCGGTCTCGCCCGCCAGCACGAGCGCTTTCTGCTCGCCCTGCCGCCGCCAGACGCGAAAGCGCGCCGGGCGCGCATCCGGCCACTGCCAGACCAACCGGACGCCTTCCGGCAGGTTTTGCGCGGTCAAGGCGTCGGGCGCCGGCAGCGGACGCACCACATGGAGCGCACGAAAGTCCGACCAGTCCGAGAAGCGGCCGGTCGGCCCCGCTACGCGCACGGCGATGATGACCTCCCGCCCGACCCAGTTTCCCGCAGGCGCTTCGACGCGCATGAGCGCGCCAGGCTCGCTCGCGACGACGGGAACGGCTGCGGCGTGTGCTTCCCACGTCTCGCGATGCCATGGATTCACCCCCTCGGCGCCGATGCGCAGGTCGATTTCACCCAAGCGCCTCAGCGCCACGCCGTCAGTGGAAAGCTCGGGCAGATTGAACTCGATCAGGATCCTGTCGCCGCGCTGCACCGCGGTCAGCTCCGACACCGGACGGGGGATCCTGAGCGAAGGCGGCAGCGGATCGCCTACGTATCCGCAGCCGACGAGCGTGAGCGCCGCCAGCCCTGTGAGCCCCTTCAAGAGCCTGCGCATGGGCGCGCTCACAGGATGTAGCGGCTCAAATCCTGGTCCTTGACGATATCGGCCAGCGCTTTGCGGACGTATTCGGCATCAATGCGGACAAACTTCTTGCGCAAGTCCGGCCCTTCGAAGGAGACCTCCTCGAGGACCTTCTCCATGATGGTGTGCAGACGGCGGGCGCCGATATTTTCGGCCGATTCGTTGACGCGCGCCGCCATGCGCGCGATCTCCTCGAGCGCATCGTCGGTGAACTTCAGCGTGATGCCCTCGGTTTCAAGCAGCGCGGTGTACTGTTTCACCAGGGCGTTCTTCGGCTCCTTGAGGATCCGGATGAAATCCTCCTCGGTGAGCGACTTTAACTCGACGCGAATCGGGAAGCGCCCCTGAAGCTCCGGGATCAGGTCGCTCGGTTTGGAGACGTGGAAGGCGCCGGCGGCGATGAACAGGATATGATCCGTTCGAACGAACCCATAACGAGTGTTGACCGTGGTTCCTTCAATGATGGGCAGAATGTCGCGCTGCACGCCCTCGCGGCTGACGTCCGGCCCGTGACCCGTCTCGCGCCCGGCGATCTTGTCGATCTCGTCAAGAAAGATAATGCCGCTGCGCTCGACCCGCTCGATGGCGACCCGGGTGACCTGGTCCATGTCGATGAGCTTCTGCTCCTCTTCCTGGATGAGATAGTCGAGCGCCTCGGCGACGCGCATCTTCCGCTTCTTGGTGCGCCGCCCGAAGATGCCCGGCAGGACATCCTTGAGGCTGATGTCCATCTCTTCGATGCCCATGTTGGTGGCGATCTCGAAGGTCGGGCCTCGTTCGGGCACATCCACCTCGACGATGCGATCGTCCAGGCGGCCGGCTCGCAGGCGTTCGCGGAGCTTCTCGCGAGTCTTCTCCGCCGTCGCGTCGCTCGAATCCGGCTGCGGCGGCATCAACAGGTCGAGCAGGCGTTCCTCGGCGTTGCGCTCGGCCCGGTCGGCCACCTCCTCCAGCCGCTCCTCGCGCACCATGTCGATGGCGATCTCCACCAGATCGCGGATCATCGAGTCGACGTCGCGGCCCACGTAGCCCACTTCGGTGAACTTGCTCGCCTCGACCTTGAGAAACGGCGAGTTGGCGAGCTTCGCCAGACGCCGCGCAATCTCGGTCTTGCCGACGCCGGTAGGGCCGATCATGAGGATGTTCTTCGGATAGACCTCTTCGGCCATCTCCGGGTCCAGCTTCTGCCGTCGGATCCGGTTGCGGAGGGCGATGGCCACCGCCTTCTTGGCCTCGGCCTGACCGATGACGTACTTGTCAAGCTCCCGAACGATCTCGCGCGGAGTCAGTTCATCGAGCAGGGGTCCGGCCTCGGTGGCCTGACTCGGCAGATAGATCACCATGGTTTACCCCAGCTCCTGATAGGTGATGTGCTCGTTGGTATAGATGCAGATGCGCGCCGCGATCGCCATGGCCTTCTCGGCAATCTCGCGCGCGCTCAAGTTCGTGTTTTCAAGCAGCGCCGTCGCCGCCGCTTTGGCGAACGGGCCGCCGGAGCCGATTGCGGCCACGTCCTCGTCCGGTTCGATCACGTCACCGGAGCCGCTGACAATGTACATCTTCTCAGCGTCGGCCACAAGCAGCAGCGCCTCCAGATGCCGCAGCACGCGATCGGTGCGCCACTCCTTGGCCAGCTCCACCACGCTGCGGGCCAGGTTGCCGCTGTGCGATTCCAGCTTGGATTCAAAGCGCGAAAACAGCGAAAAGGCATCCGCAGTCGACCCCGCAAAACCGGCGACGATCTTGTCATGAAAGAGGCGGCGGAGCTTGTTGGCCCCGGCTTTGAGCACCTCTTGCCCCAGCGTTACCTGCCCGTCGCCCGCCATGACCACCTTCCCAGCCCTGCGCACGCACAGGATCGTCGTCGAGCGGATTCGCCTGTCCATGGGGGAGTTTTAATTCTAGCGCAGCCTCTACCGCGCGCGGGAGTCTGGCGGGGTAAGGTGCCGGCGTCACTGGCCCGGAGGGGCGCCCGCTCCGTATAATGAAGTTTTCCGCCTCTCTGGGAGAACACGTCATGGCATATGTGATCGCCGAGCCCTGCATCGACACCAAGGACACGGCCTGCGTCGACGCCTGCCCGGTCGACTGCATCCACCCGCGCAAGGACGAGCCGG
>Ga0308391_1000305_pt1 | contig 21732 bp, 20 predicted proteins | sample Hotspr20Samplet1_FD_202363 | JGI IMG/M metagenome (GOLD analysis project Ga0308391, IMG submission 202363) | Hot spring phototrophic mat microbial communities from Octopus Spring, Yellowstone National Park, Wyoming, United States - 20050623_t1 ... | reverse complement strand
AGCAGGCTTGTTCTTGCTCCTGCTTTCTTTAACTTCTTTCTACACCAATAGCCCGGCAAAGGCAATTGAAAACCTTCCCGAAAAGGCTCCTGTTCCAAAGCGGGATCTGCTTTTGACCACAGAAAACGGCGTCAAAATCTACAATGGTGGGTTTGGCTCTGGCCTTGCCTTTGATGGCCAATATTTTTATGTGCTCACCGATCGCGGTCCCAATATTGATGGAGCAGAGTCAAACGACAAGATTTTCCCTAAGCCAGACTTTACCCCTCAAGTTGCCAGATTGTCTTTGGACGGCAAGGGCTTCAAGTTGGACAGGGTCATCCTGCTGCAAGACGAGACAGGCAAAAATCTCACCGGGATCCCCAATCCATCTGACTCGGGGGGAACGGGAGAGAATGCCTACGATCTCAGCGGCAAGCAGCTTGCGCCGGATCCCAAAGGTATCGATCCAGAGGGGATCGCGGTGGCCAAAGATGGAAGCTTTTGGGTTGCCGACGAATACGGACCTCACTTGATCCATTTTGATTCCAATGGCAAGGCCATCGAGTGGCTAAATCCTTTTGGAAGTGGAGTTGGCGGCAAAAAGCTTCCAGAAGTTTACAAAAATCGGCGCCCCAATCGCGGCATGGAGGGGCTAACTCTGACGCCCGATCAGAAATACTTGGTCGGCATCATGCAGTCTCCGCTTTTGAACCCCAACAAAGATGTTCAAAAGACCGCAACTGTTTGCAGGATACTCTTCTATGAACTGGCCACGGGCAAGTTCAAAGAATACCTCTATCCTTTAGAGGGAACTGGCACCGCTGTTAGCGAAATTGTCGCCATTACCGACACAACCTTCCTGGTTCTCGAACGGGATGGCAAAACGCCGGGAGAGGACAAAGAGGTTACGAAGAAGATCTACAAAATCGATACTGCCGCTGCCACGGATGTCTTTGATCCTGGTCCAAATGGCCTGCTGGTTAACGGCAAGACTCTGGAGCAGTTAACCCAAGAGGAAATCATTGCAGCGGGGATCAAGCCCGTTTCCAAAGAAGAAGTATTTGACATTATGTCGATCCCCAATTATCCCCACGACAAGCCCGAGGGGTTGGCCATTCTCAACTCAACTACCCTAGCGATAGTTAACGACGACGACTTTGGCATCGTCTCGGAAAAGGGCGCGGTTCAAGAAAAAACTATGCCTTACCTTGGTAACAAGCAAGACGAGAACATCGTTTATTTCGTTAAGCTGCCCAAGAGCTTGTTTTGAGAGAAAACTTGGTTGGGGATCCCTGGAGGATCCCCTTTTCTTCCCCAGGAGTTGCTCAAGAGGTAGCTCCCGCCTGTTGAGATGGACAAAGAGATGAGGTTGAAGTTGTTGAGCAAATCTCTGCCGGGAAGTGGCTTCTTTCCTCTGAACGGCTGGGCGCTTCTGACTCTGACCCTCAGCGGTCTCATTCTCGTTCCTGTCCTTACGGTGTTGCTCAGCCTTTTTGCGGACGAGCGGCAGGTTTGGGAGCACCTGGCCGATACGGTCTTGGGGCTTTATGTGCGCAATAGCCTGGTGATGATGGCAGGGGTGGCGGCGGGGGTCATCCTGGTGGGCAGTGGCACTGCCTGGCTGGTGACCATGTGTCAGTTTTGGGGGCGGGCCTGGCTGGAGTGGATGTTGGTGCTGCCCCTGGCGGCCCCCACCTATGTGTTGGCCTACGCCTACACCGATTTTTTGCAGGTAACCGGCGGTTTCCAGATCTGGCTGCGGCGGGTAACAGGTTGGGGGATCGGCGACTACTGGTTCCCTAACATTCGCTCGTTGTGGGGGGCGATCCTGCTGCTGATCCTCACCCTCTATCCCTATGTTTACCTCTCGGCCCGGCTGGCCTTTCAGGAGCAATCGGTGGCCTGCTTAGAGGTAAGCCGCTCCTTGGGCTACGGGCCTTGGGCCAGCTTTTTCAAGGTGGCTTTGCCGCTGGCCCGACCGGGGATCGTGGCCGGCTGTCTGCTGGCCTTGATGGAAACCCTCAACGATTTCGGCACCGTCAGCTATTTCGGGGTAGATACCTTTACAACCGGCATCTACCGCACCTGGACGGCCCTGGGCAATCTGGTGGCGGCGGCTCAGCTTTCGGCGCTGCTGTTGCTGCTGGTGTTGCTGCTGATAACGATGGAGCAGGTCTCCCGCCGGCGGGCGCGCTACTATCGCCAAGGGTTCAAACCCACCCCAACCCGTTACCGCCTACAAGGGATCCGGGCGGTGGGGGCTTGGCTAGCCTGTGGGATCCCGATTGGGCTGGGCTTCGTCGTTCCGGCCTTGATTCTGCTCAATATGACCCTGCGCCAGGGGGAGCTGGGTCGCCGCTTTTGGAGCTACGCCCAGAACAGCTTTTTGCTATCGACCATCACGGCTGTCATTGCCGTTTCCGTGTCGGTGGTGGTGCTGTACGGGCTGCGCATGCAGGGGCTAGGACGGGCGGGATCCCCGTGGGGCCTGCGGCTGGCAGTGCAGTTGTCTTCTCTGGGCTATGCGCTGCCTGGGGTGGTGATTGCAGTGGGGGTTCTGATTCCCCTAGGGTGGTTGGATCAACTGCTGAGCTACCTGCGGCAGGTGGTGCTGCAACAGCCACCTGGCCTGGTGATCAGTGGCACCCTCACGGCTTTGGTGTTCGGCTACCTGGTGCGGTTTTTGGCCGTGGCTTTGGCCACCGTCGAGGCCACGCTGCTGCGCATTCCCCCCAGTTTGGATGAGGCAGCCCGCAGCCTGGGACAGGGATCCCTGGGCACCCTGTGGCAGGTGCATTTGCCCTTGATGAGGGGTGGCCTCTTGGGGGCTATGCTGCTGGTATTTGTGGATGTGATGAAGGAGCTGCCGGCCACGATGGTGCTGCGGCCCTTCAACTTCGACACCTTGGCGGTGCAAACCTACCGCTTGGCAGCCGATGAGCGTCTCGCGGAGGCAGGGGCACCGGCTTTGGCCATTGTCTTAGTGGGGATTTTGCCGGTGGTTCTGCTCAACTCCCAGATGGCGCGGCAACGCAACCTCGGCTCCTCAGGGGATCTCCTTTGAGAACCCTACAAGGCCTCCGCTCCGGCCACCACCTCCAGGATCTCCTGGGTAATAGCCGCCTGGCGAGCTTTGTTGTAGGCAAGACCCAGCGTGCGAATGAGCTCGCTGGCATTGTCGCTGGCGTTGTTCATGGCCGTCATGCGAGCTGCCAATTCGCTGGCCGCCGCCTCCTGCAAGGCCCGTAGCAACTGGTTGTTCAGGTACAGCGGCAGCAGTGCATCCAAAATCTGCACGGGATCCTGCTCAAAGATCATGTCCTGAGGTGGGGCCGAGACCGCTGCGATGACTTTGCTGCGCTCGACAGTAAACTCTCCGCCCCGCACCAAAAGACGAAAAATTTCATCGTCTTGAGTGGCCAACCGCGACGGATCGAGGGGCAACAGGGATTGCACCACCGGACGGGAGCTGATCAAAGAGACAAAGCGGGTATAGAGCAGCTCTACCTTGTCCACCTTCTCCGACAAGAAGGCCGAGAGGAGCTGATCCCCAATCTGGGCAGCCTCAGCCGCCGTGGGGATCTGCGACAAATTCACGTAGGTCTTGGCGATGGGAGCGGAGCGCCGCTGGAAATACTGCACCGCCTTGCGGCCCACCAGGTAAAGCTGCACCTGCTGCCCTGTCTCCTGCAGCTCGCGAACCCGCTCCTCGGTGCGCTTAATCACGTTGGCGTTGTAGGCTCCGCACAAGCCCCGATCCCCGGCCACCACCAACAGCCCCACCGTCTGGATGGGGCGCTGCTTCAGCAGAGGCAAGTTGACATCCTCCAGTCGCAGCCGCGTCTGCAGTCGATAGAAAACCTGGGCCAGCCGGTCGGCGAAGGGACGGGTGGCCATCACTTGCTCTTGGGCGCGCCGCACCCGAGCTGCTGCCACCAGCCGCATGGCCTCGGTAATTTTGCGGGTGTTTTTCACCGCCTTGATGCGATCGCGGATGCGCTTGAGGTTTGCCATAACCTACTCCCTCTATTTTGGTGGTCGACAGGGATCCGGGCCAGGAGAGATCCGCGTCACCCTAGGCTGCCTTGGCCACGAAGCTCTGCTTGAACTCTGTGATGGCCGTTTTCAAGATTTCTTCTGCCTCGTCGGTGAGTTGCTTGGTGGAGAGGACGATCTCGCCATACTTGGGATGGGTGGTGCCCAGGTAAGCCAAAAGGCCCTGTTTGAAGCTGGAGACCTTCTCCACCGGAATGTCATCCAAATAGCCTCGCGTCCCCGCATAGATAATGGCCACCTGCTGATCCAGAGACAGGGGAGAGTACTGTGGCTGCTTCAGCAACTCCTGCAGCCGTTGGCCGCGGGCCAGTTGCTTTTGGGTAGCCTCATCCAGGTCAGAGGCAAATTGGGCAAAGGCCTCCAGATCGCGGTATTGCGCCAGTTCCACCTTGATGGAGCCAGCCACCTTTTTCATCGCCTTGGTCTGAGCTGCCGAGCCGACGCGGCTGACGGAAATCCCGACGTTGATGGCCGGGCGGATGCCAGCGTTGAACAGATCCGATTCCAAGAAGATCTGCCCATCGGTGATGGAGATAACATTGGTGGGAATGTAGGCCGACACGTCATTGGCCTGGGTTTCCACGATCGGCAGTGCCGTCATGGATCCCTCTCCCAGTTGGCTGCTCAGCTTGGCGGCTCGCTCCAATAGCCGCGAGTGCAGGTAGAACACATCCCCAGGATAAGCTTCCCGACCGGGTGGACGGCGCAGCAGCAGCGACATTTGCCGATAAGCCACCGCCTGCTTGGAGAGGTCGTCATAGACCACCAGGGTGTGTTTGCCCTGGTACATGAAGTATTCAGCAATGGTGGCGCCACAGTAGGGGGCCAGCCACTGCAACGGGGCCGGGCTATCGGCGCCGGCAGCCACCACAATGCTGTAGTCCATAGCCCCTCGCTCGGTCAGGATGCCCACCACCTGGGCGATGGTGCTCTGCTTCTGACCAATGGCCACGTAAATGCAGATCACATCCTGCCCTTTTTGGTTCAGGATTGTGTCCACAGCAACGGTGGTCTTGCCGGTTTGGCGGTCGCCGATGATCAGTTCCCGCTGCCCCCGCCCGATGGGGATCAGGGCATCGATGGCGGTAATGCCGGTTTGCAGGGGCTCGTACACAGAGCGGCGATCGACAATGCCAGGTGCCGGAGATTCGATCAGGCGAGACTCCGTACACTGGATCGGGCCTTTGCCGTCGAGGGGGTTGCACAGGGGATCCACCACGCGGCCCAAGAGGGCTTCCCCCACCGGGATGCTGGCAATCTTGCCCGTGGATTTGACGGTGGATCCCTCTTGGATATTCCGCCCGGAGCCGATCAGCACGGCACCGATGTTGTCTTCTTCCAGGTTGAGGGCAATACCGGTGGTGCCATCCTCAAATTCCAGCAGCTCGCTGGCCATCACCTTATCCAAACCGTAGATGCGGGCGATGCCATCTCCCACCTGCAGAACTGTCCCCACGTTGGAGACCTGCATCTCCTGGTTGTACTGCTCAATCTGCTGTTTGATGATGGTGCTAATCTCGTCTGGGCGAATGGTAGGCATAGCAGTCCTCTCAAGTAATGGGAAGGGATCCTCAAAAACCAACTTAGGCCAACTGCAAGGCAAGCCGGCGCAACTGTCCACGCAAGCTGAGGTCGATCACCTGGGATCCAATCTTGATGACCACCCCTCCCAGCAGCTCCGGATCCTGAGTGGCTTGCAACTCCACACCGCTGGCCTGGGTGAAGTCCATCACCCGCTCGCGAATTGACTGCTGCTGAGCTTCCGTCAAGGGTATCGCCGTCGTCACCTCGGCCAGGACGATGTTCTGGAGCTTCCGCTGCAGATCCAAAAAGCGCCGGCAAACAGTCCCGAGAAACATGATACGGCGGCGGTCGGTCAACAACTTCAGCGCATTCAGCAGCAGAGGGTGGATCTGATCGGCAAATACTTGCTGCAGCAGGTTCTTTTTGGCCTCGGCCTTGATCACCGGGTTGGCGAGAAACTGGCCCAGCTCCGGCGTAGCCCGCAAAACCTCGGCAATAAAGCGCATATCGGCGGCAAAAGTGTCCAGCAATCCCTGGCCTGACCCAAGAGCAATGAGAGCCTCGGCATAGGGATCCACCACCTTCTCGGCCATTGTGCTGCTGATCATACCTTTCTCCTCCTTGAGAGCTAGCGGGCAATCATTTGGATCCCTTTCTCGATCAGGCTGCGGTGGGTCTCTTCGTTGAGGTGCTGCGGCAGCTCCTGCTCCACCTTGCTCAAGGCTTGGCGAACGATCTGCCGACGCAACTCCTGAAAAACCCGCTCCTGCTCGCTGGACAACTCTTTCTCAGCATTGGCCCGCAGCCGCTCCACTTCCCGCTCCGCCTGCTCCAACAACTCTTGCCGACGGGCTTCGGCGTTGGCTTCCGCCTGCTTGCGGATACGTTCAGCCTCCTGCTGAGCCTGGGCCAGCTTTTGCTGCTCCTCCGCCAGCTTCTCGATGGCTTCCTGTTTGCGCTGCTCCGCTTGCCGCAGTTCTTCTAGGATCCCCTCCCGCCGCTTGGCCAGGGCTTCTCCCACCACTTTGCGACCCAAGATAAACAGCAAGGTGAGAATGATCGCGATGTTGATCAGGTTGCTCTCGAGAATCTTGGCCAAGAGATCCCCCTCTCCTGCCTTGGCTTCTGGGAGTAGCTCCGTGGTCTTGGCCACAGCCAAGATCCAACCGGCCACCCAACTCCACACAGGCATTGCAAGCTCCTCCAAAAGTACTTCCAACCAGCGATCTAACGAGCACTGCCCAACAGTTTCTGGGTAATCTGGGCGGCAATGGCATCCACCTGCTGCTGCAGCTGTTCGAGGGCTGCCTGCTTCTCTTGCTCGACCTGTAGCCGCGCCGCCTCCAGCTTCTGCTGGATCTCTGCCTGCACAGCAGCCAGTTTCTCGGAACGAATGCGAGCAGCTGCAGCCTCTGCCTCAGCGATCACCTGCTGGGCTTGCAAGCGGGCCTGGCTGATCTCAGACTCATACTGTCGGGTCAACGACACCGCCTTGTCCAACCGCTCTTGGGCTTCCGCTTGAGTGGTGCGGATGTAGTCGTTGCGGCTGTCGATAGCCCGCGTAACCGGCTCATAGAAGAGGGAGTTGAGCACTGCCACCAACAGCAAAAACTGAATGGCAATCAGGGGCAGGGTGGCATCCAGATCGAAAAGACCACCTTTTTCAGCCGCTTCAACAGCCAACAAGGTTGGAAAGAACATGACGTTGCAACCCCAACAGGAACTGAGTCTGAGATGGAGCTGGGTGAGGGGGCGGGCGGATGGGTAAATCAATGCAGTCCGCCCCCGATGAGAGTTAAGCAAAGGGGTTGGCGAACAAAAGCACCAGCGCCACCACCAAGCCGTAGATGGTCAAAGCTTCCATGAAAGCCAAGCTGACCAGCAAGTTGCCGCGGATCTTATCTTCCGCTTCGGGCTGACGGGCCAGCCCCTCCATGGCGGCAGCGGCAGCATTCCCCTGACCCAGACCGGGACCCAGGGATCCCAGGCCAATGGCCAGAGCAGCAGACAAAACAGAAGCAGCAGAGGTTAACGGATCCATAATGAGATGCTCCTTGTCATTCACAAACCATCGATACAAAAGCAACAGCGCTTTTCAGCCTTGGGATGATCCGGGCTCAGTAAATCGACCTCGCTCACCCCTTTGTCGGCGGCCTTCAGCATAACTTGTCGGCCCCAACAAACCTTACCAGAGAAGGGATCCCTTGCGCTGACCCCCTTGAGATGATTTTCCCGAAAAGGGCCAAGGTGGATCGACCGAACAGCGGCCTCAATCACGGTGATCCCCTCCTCCATGACCTTCCAGCGCCTCTCCAATGTAAGCTGCCGAGAGGGTTGAGAAGATCAAAGCCTGAATTGCCCCCGTAAACAGAAACAAAATCATCACCGGCACTGGGATAAACAGAGGCACCAGCAACACCAACACCGCAATCACCAGCTCTTCTGCCAGGATGTTGCCGAATAGACGGAAACTCAGGGAAAGGGGCTTGGTGAAATCTTCTAAAACGTTGATGGGCAGCAGAATCGGGGTAGGCTCGATGTACTTTTTGAAGTAAGACAGCCCCCGCTTGCTGATGCCGGCCACGAAATACATGATGCTGGTGAGCAGCGCCAACCCGGCAGTGGTGTTGATGTCGTTGGTGGGGGAGGCCAACTCCCCTTCCGGCAGGGGAATTAACTTCCAGGGGAAGAGGTTGCCCATCCAGTTGGAGACGAAGATGAACAGGAACAAGGTGCCGACATAGGGTACCCAGGGCCGGAAGTTTTTCTCGCCAATCTGGGCACGGGCAATGCTCTGCACAAATTCCAGGGCATACTCGACAAAGTTTTGCAGACCAGCCGGCTCCCGCTGCAGTTGACGGGTGCCCAAGATAACCACCGTCAAGATCAGGGCAATGGCGATCCAGCTGGCGATCAAAACCTGCCCGTGAACGGTGAATCTGCCCAGGTGCCAGTAGAGGTGATGGCCGACCTCGAGTTCTGCCAAAAGAGGAGGAGAGGAGAAGGACAGGTTCATGGGCATCACACAGAAGAAGATGAACGGGTCAAGGTCTGGACAAGATGAATGAGCAGGGTGACCTTGTAGGTCATGAACCCCAGGAAAATGGGCAATATCTGTAAAGACTTCACCTGAGTGGCTAAAACGATCAGCCCGACAAACAGAGCCAAACGCGTCACCCCCAAACGGTTGCGGCTTTTGCCCAGCTCCGCTACGCCGCGGCCCAGCATGCGCAGATAAACCACGCCAACAACCGCCCCCAGCAAGTAGTTGGCAGCTACCCCCAGAGAGTAAACCAGGGCCACTCCCACGGCAATGGCCAGACTTACCCCCAAGGTAACCAGCACCAGCCACAGCTGCAGCGCTTCATAGCTCCCGCTGCCAGCAACTGCTGCCCCCCTAGCTCCACCCTTCACCTTCCTCGCCAAATCGGGCTTCCCCAGGGCAAGGGGTGGCTCTGACGCAACTGGATCCCCTGTCTCTTCCTCCCGCTTCGGAGAAGGAGGTGCATTCTCCAAGGGAGGCAGTGGTCTGGGCTTCCACTGGGTCGCCTTCCAACGGGTAGAACTGTGAGAGAGGAGTCTGGAAGAACGGGCCATGGTTTCGAGGTCATGCCTCTCAAGGTTTGACCTTAACCCAAGATAACACGATTAAGTAACAATACTTAATGAGATTAAGTTGGGCCAAGGTCTGAAGGAGACTCCGCTGGTCGCTCAGACAGGCAGCTGGCCTTCCGAACGACAGGGATACTCCTCTGAGGAGCTAGCTAAGAATCTACCACTTTCGGGGATCGGTAGCGGCAAAATGGAAAACTTTCTGAAAGCTGTCTGGTGTAAAGTTTTGCTGGGGATGGTCAGCAGGCGTTAACATTCCGTAACTCTCTGTGTCCCGTCCTGGATCCCCCAGGTTTCATATACTAAGGGGCAGGAGTGGCAGAGGGTGAGGATGACTCCCCAGAGTTGGCTGGTGGATGCAATCTGGCTGGACTACCGCTTGGCAGTGGCGCTGACGGTGGTGATGCCATTGCTGCTGCTGATTTGGGCTTTTGCGGTGGGGTTGCGGCCCTTGATTCAGCTATTGATCGTTTATTGGCGGGTATCGAGCCTCTTGGCGGTGACGGTGTACCTGATGATTGGGGGCCTGCCCGTCAGCTTTCTCAGTGGAGCAATGGCGCGGCTGTTGATCTTGGTTTGTCTTTGGTTTTGGCGGGACTGGAGTGCTGCTCTCGAGCAGTCGAGAACCTGGGCGGCGCGAGCCTTTTTGCTCTGGCGGTGGGGCCTGACTGGTTATATGGGGGCCGGGATCCTCTTTTCGGGGGCCTTTGTGCCCTGTGCTTTCCGCACTTCTCTGCCAGAGGAGTGCCGGGCTTGGTTTGGGCCACCGCTGGGGTTTCGGGAGATCTTCCATCCCAATGTATCGCCGGAGCTGCTGGGGAGCGTGGGGGCCTGGGGGCTGGTGGCCTACCTGCTCTACAGCCTCTACTTTGTCTGGCGGCTGCGACCCGGAACTGATAAGGGGGAACTGGAAGCATGAGGGCCCTGCCTTGGCCCTTGGCCTTGGAGCGCTATAGCCAAGACCACCCGCAAGAGGTGCTGCGGGTGGAGGTGGAAAGCGAGGGAGAGTCTGATCTGGTGCTGATCTACCGCGGCTACAGCAGCTCCTTGCGCCGACCCACTCCCCCCGATCCCGAAGCGGCGGTGATCCCTCCCCAGGCCCGCTTTTTGCAGTTGGAGCGCTTGGCTGCCCCCTATCACCCCGATCGCTCACGGGTTCTGGCTGTCTATCGCAACTGGGGAGAGCTAACAGCATGGCTGGCCCAAGAAGGGATCCCAGTGACGGAGTAAGGGATCCCTGGCACCTACCGCCCCACAGGACTGGGTTGCCGCTGGAGGATGGTGTATTCTGCCGGCTGCAAAAGCGAACGTCCTGTCATTTCGGGGGGCTGAGGCAGGCCCAAGATCTCCAGCAGGGTGGGGGCCACATCAGCCAAAGTGCCGTTGGAGCGCAACTTGACATCGCCGCCACAGCCGGGGATTTTGCGCCTTTCCCCCTCCACCAGAATGCAGGGAACGGGGTTGGTGGTGTGGGCCGTCCAGGGGTTGCCGTTCTCATCCCACATCAGCTCGGCATTGCCGTGATCCGCCAGGATCAAAGTGGTGCCTCCTGCATCCACCACTGCCGCCAGCAACCTGCCCAAACAGCGATCTACCGTCTCCAAAGCGCGGATGGTGGCTTCGTAGTTGCCGGTGTGGCCCACCATGTCGGGATTGGCATAGTTGAGCACCACCAGGCTGTATTCGCGGCGGGCGATGGCCTCTATCGCTTTGTCGGTCACTTCCACTGCCGACATCTCTGGCACCTGGTCGTAGGTGGTCACCAGCGGGCTTTGCACCAGGATGCGATCTTCGCCGGGGAAGGGCTGCTCAATGCCGCCGTTGAAGAAGTAGGTGACATGGGCGTATTTTTCCGTCTCAGCAATGCGCAATTGCTTGAGGCCGGCCTCGCTCACCACTTGGCCCAGCAGGTGATCCAGGTTCTGCGGCTTGAAAAGCACCTGCACCGGCAGCTCCGCCTCGTACTGAGTCATGGTGATGAAGGTGAGATCCGGCAGCAAGGGGCGCTGAAAGCCTGAGAAATCTGGGCAGACAAAGGCTTGGGTAAGTTGGCGGGCGCGATCTGGGCGGAAGTTGAAGAAAAGCACCGCATCTCCCGGCTGCACAGCCCCCGGAGCCAGGCGGGTGGGCGGGATGAACTCGTCTGTGAGATCCTGGGCATAGAAAGCTTCCATCACCTCCGCGGCGCTTTGTCCACGGCCAGGGCCGTCTTGGGTCATGATCTCGTAGGCCTTTTGGGTGCGCTCCCAACGGCGATCCCGATCCATGGCGTAGTAGCGTCCGCTCAGGGTGGCGATGACGCCATTGCCCAGCCATTGCAGCTCTTTTTCCAGGGCGGCCAGAACCCTGGCACCATCGCGGGGCAAGGTGTCGCGGCCATCGGTGATGGCGTGGACATAGGCCGGAATCTCAGCCTGGGCCGCCAGCTTGAGCAACCCATAGAGATGGTCGATGTGGGAGTGAACCCCCCCCTCGGAGCAAAGGCCAACGAAGTGAAAACGGCCCCCTCGCTCTCTGAGCTGGCGACAAACTTGCATCAACAAGGGATCCTGGAAGAGGGATCCTGTCTCTATCGCGTCGCTGATGCGCACCAATTCCTGCGGCACCACCCGCCCTGCCCCCAAGGTCAGGTGCCCGACTTCAGAGTTGCCCATCTGTCCTGCCGGCAGGCCCACGGCCCGACCCGAAGCTTGCAGCAGGGTGTGGGGATAGGCAGCCCAAAGGCTATCCAGGACAGGGGTTTCCGCAGCCAGCACCGCGTTGCCATCGAGAGCATCCCGATAACCCCAGCCATCCAGGATCACCAAAACCACAGGTGCTACCGATTGCGAATCCATGAAATGGCCTCTCGTTTTATTTAAGACATAATACCAGCCCAGGCAACACGATACCGGATCTTACATTTGCACTCAAGATTTCAATATTATCAATCTTCTTTTGAGAGGATAAGGAAGTGCCTGCACAGGCAGGATGGAGTCTTTAGAGCCAACTCCTATGGACAACTGTGCTGCGGTCAAGAGTATTTCTGCGGATGAAATTGCAGATGGGATCCTCAGGGGCTGGGCTGCAACCGTTTGCGCAGAGACTCCGAGCGCCGCTTAGCAATGGCATTTCGGGGATCCAACTTCAGGGCAGTTTCGTAAGCTTCCAGGCTTGGGCCATAGAGATTTTTCTTCTCATAGGCATGGGCCAGATTGTTCCAAGCAGTTACATAACCGGGATCCGCAGCCACGGCATCCTTGTAGTAACGGATGGCCAAGTCGTACTGCCCCTGGCTGAAGTAGGCAAAACCGAGGGCGTTGCAGACGGGGGGAATGTTCTCCCCGGCCACTTCTAGGGCTTTTTTGAGCTGGGCAACCGCCTGGTCGTAGAGGCCTTTTTGCAAATAGACGCTGCCCAACTCGTAGTGCTCCTGCGGGGATCCCTTGCCTTTGCTCAGGCGGGGCTGCAGCTCACGGATGACCTTTTCCTGGGCCCGTACCCGCAGCACCTCCCGCAGGACAAAGAAGCCCGCCACGCCGAGGATACTGGCCAGAGCCACCAAATACAGGAGGGGAACGTTAACGCCCATTTTGCTTGATCCACTTGCCTGTGACTGGCCTCGCTGGCGTCACGCCTGCAGGTGAGCCTCGATAAACCAAAGATCTTTGTCAATCTGGCGCGAGATCTCGGTGAACAGGTCTGCTGTGTCGGCATCCCCCAGTTCGGTGGTGCGGTCAATGTTGCGGCGGACGGAAGCTGCATATTGAGCGTAACGGGCTGCCAAAGCCTGCAGGTGATCCCGACCCTCTTCAGCGGCCAGATCGTACTCCGGCAAGGTGGAGGTTTGGGCAACGATGCGAGCCGTGCCGCGGGCGATGCCCCCCAGCGCCGTAACCCGTTCCGCCAGCATGTCCACGTAGTTTTCCAGGGTGCTGGCAAAAGTGTCGAACATCTCGTGCAAGGCGATGAAGTGCATGCCTTTAACGTTCCAGTGGGCCTGTTTCACCTGCGTCTTCAGATCCAACGTGTCTGCCAAGGACTGGTTGAGCAGCTCCACCAGTTGCGCGCGAGCCTCTGCTGGCAAATCGATCTGGGTGGGGTAGAGACGGGTTTTCTCGGCGGTAACCATGGCCAACCTCCTAACTGTGTTTCCATTATCGGGGATCCGCTTCGGCTTCCCAACTGAGCCCATAGTAACACAAACTCAAAATGAGTATGAGTTAGGAGAGCTACTTACCGATGCAGAAGCGGCTGAAAATCTGATCCAGCACTGATTCCGAGATCTCCTCGCCAGTGATCTGGCCAAGGGCATGCAGGGCGCCCCGTAGGTCGATGCTCCAAAAGTCCAGGGGGAGCTGAGCTTGGATGGCCTGCCCCACCTGTTCCAGGCTGGCTTGGGCTTGTTGGAGGGCAGCGGCCTGCCGCTGGTTCAGGCTTATCTCCAGATTGGGCTGGGGACGTCCCTGGGTGACGAGCTGCTCCAGGGCTTTTTCCAGCTCCGGGATCCCTTTCCCTTGGGCGGCAACGGCGGGGACGCGGTGGGCAATCTCGGGGGGGAGAGGGATCCCCTCTGGCGGGGCGAGGTCGGTTTTGTTGATCACCAGGATGAGGGGGCGATGGCGGATCGACTCGTAGATGGCGGCGTCGGCAGCCGTCCAGCCCGCTTGGGCGTCGATGACCAGCACCAGCACATCGGCAGCCTGGGCTAGGCGTTGGGAGCGCTCCACCCCCAGCCGTTCCACCGGATCTTCGGTGGCGCGGATGCCGGCAGTGTCCAGCAGTTGAACGGGGATCCCTTTTACCACCAGGTGGGATTCCACCACGTCGCGGGTGGTGCCGGGCAGATCGGTGACGATGGCCCGATCCTGTCCTGACCAAGCATTGAGCAGGCTGGACTTGCCCACATTGGGCCTCCCGACAATGGCCACCTTCACCCCGGTGCGCAGCAGTTGTCCCCGTTCTGCCGTGGCCAGCAGGGCTTGCATCTGGGCTTGAATAGCTTGGAGCCGGGCCTGCCAAGCGGCAACATCCAAGGGGGGCAGATCCTCTTCAAAGTCGAGGCGAGCCTCAATTTCTGCCAACAAACTCAGCAGCTCCTGGCGCAGGGCGCGAATGGATCCCCCTAACTTACCCTGCAAGCCTGCTAGGGCCATCCGGGCCGCCTGAGGGGAGCGGGCCGCCACCAGATCGGCCACACTCTCGGCCTGGGTGAGGTCAATGCGGCCATTCAGAAAAGCGCGCAGGCTAAACTCCCCCGGCTGAGCCAGCCGCGCCCCCTGCCGCAGGCATTGTTGCAACGTGGCCTGAACCACCATGATGCCACCGTGGCAATGCAGCTCTGCCACATCTTCGCGGGTGTAAGAACGGGGGGCCTGCATCCAAACGGCCAGCGCTTCGTCTAGAATTTGGCCTTTCTCATCGTGGATCCAGCCGTAGAGGAGCCGATGGCTCTCCCAGACTGCGTTGCGGCGGGCAGGGGTAAAGATGGCTTGGACAATGGGAAGGGCTCGTGACCCGGAAAGGCGCACAATCCCCACGCTGCCCTGTTCAGGCACCACCGCAGTGGCAATGGCAGCGATCGTATCGGCCAGGGGCGCAGTCGGATCCATCCTAAATAGAGCCCTGAGGGAGTTGGAGCAGCCGTTGGATTACAGCTCGGCATCCACTGGATTACAAATCGACATTCAAGTTAAAAAGCCACGCCCTCAGGCTGAGGGCAAGGTAGCCTGACAGTGGAAACAACGCTCTTCCCGGATTCTTTCATGAAGCCGCTACGCACGTTTAAGGTCACTCCCTACCTGCCTACTCCGCTGGAAAGTCTGCGCTTGTTGGCTTACAACCTGCATTTTAGTTGGAACGTAGAAACCCGCAGCCTATTCCGGCGCATGGATCCCGATCTGTGGGATGCCTGTGCCCACAACCCGGTGGCTCTTCTGGGTCGGATCCGGCAGGAACGGCTGGATGAATTGGCGGAGGATCCCGGCTTTTTGGCCCAGTTGGAACGGGCCAGCCAACAACTGCAGAGCTACCTGCAGGAGGACACTTGGTATCGCAAGTATCGTTCGGCCCAAGCGGTGGAAGGGGAGTGCTACGCCTATTTTTCGGCAGAGTTTGGTTTGGCGGATTGTCTACCCCTCTACTCAGGCGGCTTGGGGGTTTTGGCCGGGGATCACCTCAAGGCGGCCAGCGACCTGGGCTTGCCCTTGGTGGGTGTGGGCTTGCTCTACCAAAAGGGGTATTTCCGCCAGTACCTCAACCCCGACGGCTGGCAGCAGGAACGCTACCCAGTTAACGATTTCTTTAACATGCCCCTGGAGCTGCAGAGAGATGCGGAGGGCCGCGAAATTCGCATTGAGGTGGATTATCCCAACCGCAAGGTGTTCGCCCGCATTTGGAAGGTGACGGTGGGGAGGGTGCCCCTCTATCTTCTGGACACCAACATCGAGCCCAACAGCCAGTACGACCAAGACATCACCGATGAGCTGTACGGTGGCGACCAAGATCTGCGCATCCACCAGGAGATCATGCTGGGGATCGGCGGCGTGCGGGCTTTGCGCGCCCTTGGCATCCATCCCACCGTCTACCACATGAACGAAGGGCACTCGGCCTTTTTGGCAGTAGAGCGGATTCGCCTGTTGATGGTGGAGCAGGGGCTGAGCTTTGAAGAGGCCTGGCAGGTGGCCAAGTCCAGCCAGATGTTTACCACCCACACGTCGGTGCCCGCCGGGATCGACCTATTCCCGCCCGACAAGATCGATTACTACCTCGGCTTCTACTACAGCCAGATGGGCCTGAGCCGGGAGCGCTTTTTGGCTTTGGGACGGGAAAATACTGGCGACTTCCAATCTCCCTTCAGCATGGCAGTGCTGGCCATCAACATGGCCTCTTTTGTGAACGGTGTGAGCAAGCTGCATGGGGCGGTTTCCCGCAAGATGTTCAGCCGGCTGTGGCCTGGGATCCCGCTGGAAGAAGTGCCGATTACTTCCATCACCAACGGGGTACATGTCCGCACCTGGGTGGGGGAGGAGAACCAAGCCCTCTACGACCGCTACCTGGGGCCGGATTGGGCAGAGGCTCCTCCTTCGGATCCCCTCTGGCAGAAGGTGGATCGGATTCCGGATGGGGAATTGTGGCGGGCCCACGAGCGCAGCCGCTCCCGCCTGATTAACTTTACCCGCGAGCGCTTGATGGAACAGCTCCAGAAACGGGCTGCCTCAGCGGCTGAGATCCAACGGGCCTCTGAGGCCCTCAACCCGGAGGTGCTTACCATTGGGTTTGCCCGCCGCTTTGCCACCTACAAGCGGGCCACCCTTTTGTTCCACAACCTGGAACGGCTCAAGGCTTTGCTCAACCATCCTCAGTACCCGATGCAGTTTATCTTTGCCGGCAAGGCCCACCCCCGCGACATACCCGGCAAAGAGCTGATCCGCCAGATCGTGCAGGTGTCGCGGCAGCCGGAGTTTCGCCAGCGCTTGGTTTTCATTGAGGACTACGACATGTATGTCACCAGCTTGATGGTGGCCGGGGTGGATGTGTGGCTGAACAACCCCTTGCGCCCCCGGGAGGCCAGCGGCACCAGTGGCATGAAGGCGGCAGCCAACGGTGGACAGAACCTCAGTATTTTGGACGGCTGGTGGGACGAGGCTGACTATTACCAGACCGGCTGGCCCATTGGCCGCGGTGAGGAGTATGAGGATCGCGCCTATCAAGATGAGGTGGAGTCGAATGCCCTCTACGACCTGCTGGAACAAGAGGTTGCCCCTCTCTTCTACCAGCGCGGCAGCGATGGCCTACCCCATCAGTGGATCCAGCGCATGAAGCAGGCGATTCGCCTCAATTGCCCCCAGTTCAGCACGCAGCGCATGGTGTTGGAGTACGTCCAGCGAGCCTACATTCCTCTCAGCAACTACTTCGACCGCATGCGCCGTGACCACTTCGAGTCGGCCCGCCAGTTCGTTCGTTGGCAAAACCACCTGCAGGAGCATTGGTACAACATCCAGGTTCTCAACGTCCAGATCGAAACCCCGAAGAAAGCTGCCGCTGCCGGCCTTGCCTTGGCACAGGATGACCAAGTGGTGATGGCCAGGGATCCCCTCACCGTGACGGTGGAAGTGCGGCTGGGATCCCTGCAACCTCAGGATGTGATCGTGCAAGCTTACCAGGGGCCGGTCAAGGATGATGGCCAGATTCAGAAGGGACAGGCGACCCCCCTGCGCTATGTGGAGACGCTGGAGGATCGGGCCATCTTTTCCGGCCAGATTTGCTATGAGGCCAGCGGCTTGCAAGGGTTAGCCATCCGCTTGCTGCCCTTTCACCCCGATATGCACGATCCCTATGAGCTGCGGTTGATGCTCTGGGCGTGACATACTCCCATCACTGACCCTACGGGTACAGTGTGGGCTTCTCGCTTCATCGGGGAGCCTACGCAAGAACCCTCTGCGAGCAGACACGGGATGTCCCACCGCGTAGCTGCACCAGATTCCGGCAAAGCCGTTTTGTGCAACTACTCTCATCATACACCATGTGGGGGTATCTGTATCCCGACACTGACGCTACGGGTACAGTGCGGGGCTTAGCTACCCCCACACCCCCACAAGCTAAAGGGTTGGGAGGAGCACGGGGATCCCCTTTCTACTCTTGATCCAAGTGAGCTACGGGAGCTTTTTGGGCTTGAGCTGTTCGGCGTTTTTCGCTGCCAAATCGGGCAGAATCAGAGAGAAGCTCGCGAGCAGATTAAAAAAACAGGATACGTTCGTAACAGCGGTGCAGAGCAGTATGTTCAGAGCCCACGACTCTGCCGGTTTGCGCCTTTTGATTGCGGTTGCCCTGTTGCTGGGGAGCATGGCCAGCTGGCGGCAGGATCGTCTTTTGGCAGTGATGGGCCTGGTGGGTGCAGCCGCCATCTCTGCCTTTACCCGTCCGGCCATCTTGGCCTACAACCGCGGTCGAGAACGGTGGCTGAACCGGGATTTGCTGGGGGCTATTGAACAGCTCAGCTTGGCTCTGCAACGGGATCCCTGCCTGGCCAACGCCTACATTTTGCGGGGAGAAGCCTACTTTGCCCTCGGCCAAGTTCCCCAGGCCCTGGAGGATTTCGGCCAGGCGATCCGGTTGGCCCCGCGGCGACCAGAACCCTATTTTTATCGCGGGCTGATTCGTCAATCTCAGGGGGATCTCCAGGGAGCAACGGCGGAGTTTGCTGAGCTGGTGCGCCTACACCCCAATGTCCCCCACCACCTCAGCTTGGCCAACCTGCTCATGCAACAGGGATCCCTGCCTTTGGCCCTAGCCCACCTGGATGAAGCCATCCGCCTGGATCCCACCTCAGCGCTTGCCCATTCCCAGCGGGCCCGTTTACACAGCTACCTGGGCACCTGGGAGGCGGCTTTGTCCGATTGGTCGCAGGCTATTGACTGGGATCCCAGCCCAGCCCACTACTACCAGCGGGGGGTGACCTACGCCTGTGGTGATTACTTTGACGAGGCCATTGCCGACCTCAGCCGCAGCTTAGAAAGAGAACCCCAGCAGCCCAACGTTCTCTACATCAGGGGCAACCTTCTCTATGCGCTGGGGGAGATCAAAGCTGCTTTGGACGACTACGAGCGGGCCTTTCGCCTGGAAGCGGATATGAACCGGATTGACCTCTCCGACGAGTATGGCTTGTACGGACGAGGGCTGGCCTACTGGAATATGGGAGATAAAGCAACAGCTTTTTCGGATTTGCAGGCAGCTTTGCAGGTCAGCCGCCGACATCACAACCTGGCCTTGGAGCAGCGGGTACGCCGGTCTCTGCTGCAACTTAGCAATCCCGATTCTGCCTAGCGGAATTGACGTTAACTAGCTATTCCTTAGTAGGTGCTTTGCCTGACGCTGCGACTCCACGACGCTGCCGCTGAGGCCCAGATCCTGAATCGCCTGCAGCGGCTGACAGAGTTTTCTGTTCCTGAAGCAGCGGGGGGCTGAGGCCAAAGCAGTAGCCGACATTGCGCACTGTGTGGATCAAGCTGGGCTGGCGCGGATCCCGTTCCAGCTTTTTGCGCAACGAGAGGATATGGGTATCGACGGTGCGAGGGTTATCGGTGGAATCCGGCCATGCTCGCTCTAGTAGCTCTAGACGAGAGACGGGATCCCCATCCGCCTGCACCAGCACCATCAGCAGGCTAAACTCCTGGGGCGTGAGGTCGATCCCTTCCCCAGCCAAGGCGACGCGCCGTTGCACCAGGTCAATTTTGAGATCCCCGTACTGCAGAAAGGTAGGGGGGATATGACGCTGTCGCCGCCGAGCCAAGGCTAGAAGGTGGGCATCCAGCAGTTGCATACTGAAGGGCTTGGTGAGGTAATCGTCCGCTCCTGCTTCTAGGCCGGCGATAATGTCCGCTTCGGATCCCCGGTGGGAGAGTAGCAAAATCAGCAGATCGTACTGGCGATGGGCCCACCGGCACAATTGCAGCCCGCCGCGGTTGGACAGCTCCGCATCCAAAATCAGCAGGTGAATGGGCTGGTGTTGCAGCAGAGTCTTTGCTTGGCGAAGGGTCTCTGCTGCCCAAACTTGGTGTCCGGCCTGTTGCAAATGCCAACACAGCAAGCTGCGCAGATGAGGGTTGCCTTCTGCCAGCAAGATGTGCAAGGGTTGCATGGCTGTTCGGTTGGGATCCCGCCCACATCATAGTGCTCCGCACCGCTACCGCGACAGTGCTATGCCTCCGGCACCCTACCGGGAACCGCACCGCTGACGCGACAGTGCTATGCCTCCGGCACCCTAACGGGAACCGCACTGCTGTCCCAGTAGATAGCGAGTCACCTTGGACTCCGTCCCGCTAGCGCGAACGGGCAATGCTGTTCGCCTAAGGACTCCGTCCCGCTAACGCGATTGGCAGCGCGCGGCGTTATAGACTGACAATCTCTACCAAGACCAAGGTGCTCCGCACTGCTGACATGATGGCCGATTCTCTCCCCCCCATTTCCGAGCGCAAACAGGATCACCTGGACATTGTTCTGCAGCAGGATGTGGCTGCCAAAGGGATCCGCACCGGGTTTGAGCGGTTTTTCTTTGAGCATGTGGCGCTGCCGGAGCTGCTGTTGCCGGAGATCGACCTAAGCTGCGAGTTCTTGGGAAAACGCCTACAGGCACCCCTGCTCATCAGCAGCATGACGGGGGGAACAGAGGCTGCCCATGAGCTAAACCGACAACTGGCCGCCGCTGCCCAACAGTTGGGCATTGCCATGGGGGTGGGATCCCAGCGGGCAGCCTTGGAACATCCAGAGCTAGCCCGGACTTACCAGGTGCGCCAAGTGGCCCCGAATATTCTGCTGCTGGCCAACCTGGGTGCCGTTCAGCTCAACTACGGCTATGGGTTGGAGCAGGCGCGACGGGCGGTGGAGATGATCGAGGCGGATGCGCTGATTCTGCACCTCAATCCTCTCCAGGAGGCGGTTCAGCCCCAAGGGGATCCCGACTGGCGTGGATTGTATGGCCGCATCGAACGGTTGGTGGCGCAGTTACCGGTGCCGGTGGTGGTGAAGGAAGTGGGCAATGGCCTCAGTGCCAAAGTAGCCCAGCAGCTGGCCGAATGCGGCGTGGCAGCCCTGGATGTGGCGGGAGCGGGCGGCACCAGTTGGAGTGAGGTGGAGGCCCATCGCCAAACAGATGCTCTCAAAAAACGCATTGCCCACAGCTTCAGGGACTGGGGGATCCCAACGGCTTTGTCCCTGCTGGAAATTCGTCGCCTGCTGCCGGACTTACCCCTGGTGGCCAGCGGCGGCATCCGCAATGGCATCGACGCGGCCAAAGCTATCCGTCTGGGAGCCGATGTGGTGGGTATGGCCGCCCCCGCTTTACACGCCGTCTCCCAAGGACAGATGCAGGCAGTGGTGGACACCTTTCGCGCCGTGATCGAGGAGCTGCGCATTGTTGCCTTTTGCACTGGATCGGCCAACTTGGCTCGGCTGCGACAAGCTACCCTGCGGCGGCAGGATACTTGGGATCCCTTGCCCTAAACTCCAAGCACTTGCCACAAAGTAAACTACCCGACTCCGACCGCTAAAGCGGTACGGAGCGGGCTTTCAGTAGCCCTGAGCCTGCTCTGCTCTACCAGAGAACAAAACAGGCCCGAACCTCTAGGCTGGTTTACGACAGCCCCCAAAAGCGCAATCACATTCGCACCATTCAAATCCGCATCCCCTTCCCATCCACAGTGTCCACACTTGAACGACTTGCCACTGCGGTAGGACTTACCCTGCTCAGGGTGGATGTGTAAGCACCGGTGACAGGTCTGCGACGTGTAGGCAGGCGGCACAAGAATCAGAGAAACCCCTGCAACCCTCGCCTTGTACTCCAGAAACTGACGTAGTTGGTAGAACGCCCAACTGTTGGTCCTACGCCGCTCGGCTTTGCTGCGTGGCTGTTGATTGACCCTTTCCCGGATCCCTGTCAGGTCTTCCAGGGCGATAGCGCTGTTGGTAGCTTTTGCCCTAGAGACAATAGCTTTAGAGATGCGATGATTGACCCACACTTGAAAGCGTCTCTCCTTGCCAGACAGCCGTTGCAACAGTTCTCTGCATCTGCGCCGCGAACTG
>Ga0308391_1000302_pt1 | contig 21832 bp, 17 predicted proteins | sample Hotspr20Samplet1_FD_202363 | JGI IMG/M metagenome (GOLD analysis project Ga0308391, IMG submission 202363) | Hot spring phototrophic mat microbial communities from Octopus Spring, Yellowstone National Park, Wyoming, United States - 20050623_t1 ... | reverse complement strand
CCATCGAGCGGCTTGCGCGGATTGCCTCGCCGAGCGTCGCGATCCCCCGCAGCTCGAGCATGCCGATCAGGCGCACCAGGATCTCGGCGGTGGCGAGGCTGTCGCCGAGTGCGGTGTGCCGGCCGCGGATCTCGACTCCGAGGCGGGCGGCCACGCCGTCCAGGCTGTGGTCGCCCTCCTGGTCCTGCAGCAGGGCGGAGATCAAGAGCGTGTCGAGCACCGGCTGGTCGAGACGGATCCCGGCGCGCGCTTCGTATTTGTGCAGGAAGGCCAAGTCGAAGGCGGCGTTGTGGGCGACCAGCACGGCACCCTTGGCGAAGCGCGCGAAGCGGGCGAGGACGAGCTCGGGTGGCGGCTTGCCGCGGATCATCTCGGGCGTGATGCCGTGGAAGCGGATCGAGGCCTCGGGGATCGGCCGGCCTGGGTCCACCAGGCAGTCGAAGACCTCACCGTGGATCACCCGGCCGTTGACCACCCGGACCGCGGCGAGCTGGAGGAGATCGTCGGTCTCGGCATCGAGGCCCGTGGTCTCGCAATCGAGCACCACATAGGTGAGCGAACGCAAGGGGCGCGCCTCGAGAGCGCCGGCCGAAGGCGCGAGGTCGAAGTCGTAGAACTCGGGGCGGGCAGGTAGCACCGGCGCGACGCGGACGGGGTGGACGCCGGTCGGCGGCGGCAACGGGAAGTGGAGGGCCGCCCCGTCGGCGGTGGCCGCCACCCAGGGCTCGGCGCCGTGTCGCTCGGCGATCTCGCGGGCCGTGAAGGGCAGGCCGAAGCGGTCGAGCTTGGCATCCAGCCAGGCGTCGAGCTCGGCGCGGGTCGGAACCGGACCGGTCCAGGCGAGGCGGAGCGTGACCCCGCTCGGCCGCGCCCGGGCCGACAGCCGGGCCTCGCGCACGCCGCGTGCCGCGAGTTCCTCGAGGAAGCTCGCGAGCAGACTCACGAGCGTCGCGCAGTCGGCGCTCGCCCACACGCTCTCGCCCTCGCTGCCGAGCTGGACCGGCACGCCGCGCGCGGCGAGCCGCTCGGCCAAGACGTCGCGCAGGTCGCCGCTCGCCACGTCGTAGAGCGGCCATTGGCGGAGCGTGAGCGCGCGGGCCTCGCCGGCGAGCTCGGCCAAGAGCTTTTCGAGCCGGGCCGCCTCTTCCTCGACCACCCGGGCGAACCAGGCGGTCTGCTCGTCCGGCCGGCTGTCGCGCAACACTTCCGCGGCGGCGCGGATCGAGGCGACCGGGCCGCGCCAGGCGGTCTCCAGCTGGTCCAAGAGCCGTCCGGTGCCGCTCGTGACCTGCAGCCCGGCCTCGGCGATCGCCAGCACGAAGCCCTCGCTGCCGGGGACCTCTTCGCCCACGAGGCTCAGCCGGCAGCGCAGTAGCCGGCCTGTCTCGCTCGCCGCGGCGATGAAGGGCTCGCCGGCGCGCGCCGGTCCCTCCTTGCCCGCGGTCCGGCGCAACAGGTCGACGTGGTAGGCGAGCGTCTCGCGTGAGATCACCTCGAAGATCGAGCGGCCGAGACCGAGCCCGGCAGGCGACCCGAGAAGGGTCACGGCGGCGTCGTTGTAGAGCAGGATCCGCCCGTCCGGGGCGGCGTGCACGAGCCCCTCGCCGACATCCTTCAAGATCGCCGCGAGCCGGCGGCGATCGGCTTCGGCCGCCGCCCGGGCGCGGGCGCGCTCCTCGGCGAGCCGCGCCTCGGCACCGACCACGCGCTCGAACAGTTCCTCGAGCCGAGCGGGCAGAGCGCCCAGGGCGTGCCGGCGCGGCAAGAGGAGCCGCTCGCGCCGGCCGGTCGCGAGCACGGTCTCGATCGCCCGGACGAAGGCGCGGCTCGGCGCCAGGACGAAGCGCTCGACGACCGCGGCGATGGCGAGCAGGGCGGCGGCGAGCAGGGCACCCGTGGCGAGGGCGGCGGTACCGGCTACGGGGTCCGTGCCGTGCAGGCGGGCCGAGGCGAAGATACCGAGGCCCAGGGCGGCGAGCGCGAGCGCCCCGCCCACGAGCCAGACGACAGCCCGGGGAGAGGCCACGGCCGGCGCCTCACGCGACCTCGAGCATCCGCTTGACCTGGTCGACCAGCTCGCGGGTCGAGAAGGGCTTGGTCACATAGGCGTCGGCGCCGAGGGCCAGGCCGCGCTCGCGCTCCGCCTCGCGGCCGCGCGCGGTGAGCATGATGATCTTGGTCCGCCGCCATTCGGGGTTGGCGCGGATCCGCTCGCAGACCTCGTAGCCGTCGAACTCGGGCATCATCACGTCGAGCAGCATGAGGTCGGGCGGCTCGCCTTCGAGAGCCTTCAAGGCTTCGCCGCCGCTCCTCGCCACTTGCACCTCGAAGCCCGCGCGCCGCATGAGGAACTCGAGGCTCAACACGATGTTGGGCTCGTCGTCGACCACCAGCACACGTTTGGCCATCGCCGCCTCCCCGCCCGGCGCGCGCGGACGAGCGCGCTCGCCGGGCCGTTGCACCGGTTTCCGCTAATAGCCCGGCAGCGGCAAGGCCCTAAGGGACGCGTTGCCGCGCCCGACCCGACGGACCGCTTCCGCGAACGGAAGCGACGCGCTAGAAGGTCGGGCGCTCGTCCCACCCTCCGCCCCCCACCGATCCTTCGAGGAGCCGCATGGCCGCCTACCAATACGTCTACGTGATGCGACGGCTGACCAAGATCTATCCGGGCGGCAAGAAGATCCTGGAGAACGTCACCCTCGCCTTTCTTCCCGGTGCCAAGATCGGCGTGCTCGGCATCAACGGTGCGGGCAAGTCGACCTTGCTGCGGATCATGGCCGGCATCGACAAGGATTTCTCGGGCGAGGCCTGGGCCGCGGAAGGGGTGAAAGTCGGCTTTCTGGAGCAGGAGCCCCGGCTCGACCCGAGCAAGGACGTGCTCGGCAACGTGATGGACGGGGTCGCCGAGACCAAGGCGCTGCTCGACCGGTTCGATGCGATCTCCGCCCGCTTCGCCGAGCCCTTGGACGAGGAGGAGATGAACGCGCTCCTGGCCGAGCAGGCCGAACTCCAGGAGAAGATCGACGCCTGCCAGGGCTGGGAGCTGCAGCGCCAGCTCGAGATCGCCATGGACGCGCTGCGCTGCCCGCCGGGCGACGCGGACGTCACCAAGCTCTCGGGTGGCGAGCGGCGACGGGTGGCGCTGTGCCGGCTGTTGCTCTCGCAGCCCGACCTGCTCCTGCTCGACGAACCGACCAACCATCTCGACGCCGAATCGGTCGCCTGGCTCGAGCGCTACCTCAAGGAGTACAAGGGCACGGTCGTGGCGGTGACCCACGACCGCTACTTCCTCGACAACGTGGCGGGTTGGATCCTCGAGCTGGACCGGGGCCGGGCCTACCCTTACGAGGGCAATTATTCGGGCTGGCTCGAGCAGAAGCGCAGGCGGCTCGAGCAGGAGGAGCGCGAAGAGATCGCCCGGCAGCGGACGCTCGCCCGCGAGCAGGAATGGATCGCCGCCTCGCCGCGCGCCCGTCAGGCCAAGGCCAAAGCCCGCGTCCAGGCCTACGAAGAGCTCTTGCGCCAGGCCCAGGAGCGGGCGCCGGGCAGCGCCCAGATCATCATTCCACCGGGCCCGCGCCTGGGTGATCTCGTGGTCGAGGCCGACGGGCTCGCCAAGGGCTACGGCGATCGGCTGCTGTTCGAGAACCTCTCCTTCCGCCTGCCACCCGGTGGGATCGTCGGCGTCATCGGGCCGAACGGCGCCGGCAAGACGACCTTGTTCCGGATGATCGTCGGGCAGGAGAAGCCCGATGCCGGCAGCCTTCGGATCGGCGACACGGTCGTGCTCGGCTACGTCGACCAGAGCCGCGACGCGCTCCACCCCGAACGCACGGTGTGGGAGGAGATCTCCGAGGGCAAGGACGTGATCCAACTCGGGAAGCACGCCATGCCGAGCCGGGCCTACGTCGCCGCGTTCAACTTCCGCGGCGCCGATCAGCAGAAGAAGGTCGGCCAGCTCTCCGGCGGCGAGCGCAACCGGGTCCACCTGGCCAAGCTCTTGAAATCCGGTGCCAACGTGATCCTGCTGGACGAGCCGACCAACGACCTCGACGTCGATACGCTGCGCGCGCTCGAGGACGCGCTGTTGGACTTCGCCGGCTGTGCGGTGATCATCAGCCACGACCGCTGGTTCCTGGATCGCATCTGTACCCACATTCTGGCCTTCGAGGGCGATTCGCGAGTCGTCTGGTTCGAAGGCAACTACCAGGACTACGAGGCCGATCGGCATCGTCGGTTGGGCAGCGCCGCGGACCAACCGCACCGGATCCGCTACAAGCCCTTGCGGGTGGCGTGACCGGTGACCGCCGCGATCGCTGAAGTGCGAGCCGCGGCGCGGCGGCACGGAGGGATGCCATGGCGAAGGATCGATGGGGCTGGAACGGGCTCGCTGCGGCACTCGTCGCCCCGCTCCTCCTCGCGGGCTGCGTCGACCCGCTCGTGAACCGCCCGACCGGCGAGGCCGAGCGCTGGACCGGCCGGGCCGAAGCGGTGGAGACCGCGGAAGGCCGTTGCCCTCCGGTCGAGTTCGAGCTGTTCCGCGACGCCCTCGCGATCGGCGGCACGGCGCGCGAGGTGGGTGCCGCGGAGACCGGGCTCGCCGCGACCGGCGGCTGGTGGGTGGAAGGTACCGTCAACCCGAACGGCAACTTCCTCTTCACCCTGCGCCGGCAGGGGCCGCTCCTGGCCGAGGGCCCGCGGCCGGCCTCGGTCTGGCGCGGCCGGTTCGTCACGGGCGAGGTCGTGGCGGTCGAGCAGCCGCCCTCCTGCGGCCGTCGGGTGCGACTCGTGCGCGAGGCGGGGGCAGCACCGGCCTCTTGAGGCGGCCCGTGGCGCTGCGCGCGCGTCTTTACGAGCTGATAGAAGACGAGGAAGCGAGCGGTCCCGCCGTACACGCCGTGCGGCGCGGTCTGGCCCTGGCGATCCTCGCGGCCTCGCTCCTCGTGGTGGTCGAATCGGTCGAGCCTTGGGCCGAGCGGGTCGGCCCCGCGCTGGTAACGGCCGAACTCGCCTTCATGCTCCTCTTCACGTTCGAATACGCGGCCCGGCTCTGGGCCGCCGTGGAAGACCGGGCGGGCCGCTACGGCCATCCGATCCTGGGCCGGCTGCGTAGGGCCTCCACCCCTTTGGCCGTGGTCGACCTCGTGGCCGTGCTGCCGTTCTGGCTCGCACCACTCCTCCCGGCCGATCTCTTCCTGCTGCGGCTTTTGCGGCTGCTCCGGATCCTGAAGATCGTGCGGCTGTCGCCGGCGCTCGCCACCTTCCAGGTCGTGCTGCACGCCCAGCGCCGTCAGCTCGCGGCGGTGGGCCTCTTGCTCGCGATCCTCCTCCTGCTGCTCGCCGGTGCCATGCACGCGATCGAGGGCCGGGTGCAGCCCGAGGCCTTCGGCTCCATCCCGAAGGCCCTCTATTGGGCGGTCGTGACCCTCGCCACGGTCGGCTACGGCGACGTCGTGCCGGTGACTCCGCTCGGCCGAATGGTGGCGGGCGGCGCCGCGCTTTTGAGCCTCGCCACGATCGCCTTCCCGACCGCGATCTTGGGTGCCGGCTTCGTGCGCGAGATGCAGCAGCAGGATTTCCTCGCCCGCGCCAGCATGGTCGCCCGGGTGCCGCTGTTCCGCCATCTGCCACCCGCCCAGCTCGCCGAGATCACCGCCCTCCTCCACCAGCGCAACCTGCCGCCGCGCTACACGATCGTCCGCCGGGGCGAGCATCCCGAGGCCATGTACTTCATCGACCAAGGCCGGGTCGTCATGCGGGTCGGCGAGCGGCGGATCGTGCTCGGACCGGGCAGCTTCTTCGGCGAGCTCGCACTGCTCGAGGGCCGACCGCGCGAGGCGACCGTCATCACGCTCACCGCCTGCCGGCTGCTCGAGCTCGACGCGAGCGACTTCCACCGGCTAATCGGCGGCGACCCGGAGCTGCGCCGGAGCCTGCTCGCCGAGGCCCGCGAGCGGGCGCGGGCGATCGGTCACCCGCCGCCCGGCGAGGCCGGGGCCGGAGCGGGGCCCTCCGCCGGCGCCTCAGCCGGCTAGGAACCGGGCGAGCGCGGCGGCGGTCGCCTGGGGCGCCTCCTCGGGCAGGAAATGGCCGCACGGCAGGGCCTCGCCCTCGACCGGCCCGGCCGCCTTCTCCCGCCAGGTGGCGAGCACGTCGAAGCGGCGGTGCATCAACCCCTTCTCGCCCCAGAGAACCAAGAGCGGGCAGGCGATCCGCCGATCGGCGTCGGCCGCGTCGTGCTCGAGGTCGATCGTGGCGGCGGCGCGGTAGTCCTCGCAGCTCGCATGGATCGTGGCGGGGTCGCGGAACGCCGCCCGGTAGGCCTCGAGCGGGGGACCCTCGAAGGGCGCGAGGTCGCGCGTGCCGGACCAGCGGGCCAACAGCGTCTCGAGCCAGAGATCGGGGTCGGCGCCGATCATCCGTTCCGGCAAAGGCGCCGGCTGGGCCAAGAAGAACCAGTGGAAATAGCCCGTGGCGAGCTCGCGGTCGGTCGCGGCGAAGACCGTCCGGGTGGGCACGATGTCGAGCACCGCGAGCCTCTCGACCCGCTCGGGATGGTCGAGGGCGAGGCGATGCGCCACGCGGCCACCGCGATCGTGGCCGGCCACGGAAAAGCGCGCGAAGCCGAGCGCGTCCGCGAGCTCGACCAGATCGCCTGCGCTCGCCCGCTTGGCGTAGGTCCGGTGCTCGGGGTCGCCGGGCGGCTTGGCCGAGGCGCCGTAGCCGCGCAGGTCCGGGCAGACCACGGTGTGCCGTGCCGCCAGCAGGGGGGCCACCCGGTGCCACATCGCGTGGCATTGCGGATAGCCGTGGAGGAGGACCAGGGGCGGGCCCGAGCCGCCGATACGGACCGCGATCTCGCCCACCGTGCAGCGGATCCGGCGCAACGCGAAACCTTCGAACATCAGCGCTCTCCCGCGAGCACGAGGAGATCGACCGGCCGCTCCAGCCCCTCGACGCGGCGGCCCGGGCGCCACGCCCAAACCGCCTCCGGGCGGGCACCTTGGGCTTCGGCGCGCTGCCAGGCCTCGAGCTCGATCACGGCGGTGGCTCCCTCGCGTTTGCAGTGCTTCTCGAGCTTGGCGGCGCGGTTCACCGCCTCGCCGATCACCGTGTACTCGAGCCGCTCGGCGTCGCCCACCGTGCCGAACAGCACCCGGCCCGTCGCGAGCGCGGCATTGACGGACGGGGCGGGCAGGCCGCGCGCCACCCTGTCGGCCCGCCAGCGCGCGGCCTCGGCGGCGAGGTCCTCGACCGCGCGCAGCGCCTCGGCGGCCCAGACGGGGCTCGGCCGGGTGGCGCCGAAGCTCGCGAGGATCCCGTCGCCCATGAATTTGTCGATGCTGCCGCCGTGTCGGCGGACCACGGCGACGATGCGGGCCTGGTACTCCGAGAGGAACTCCATCACCGCCCGGGGCGGTGCCGCCGCGACGAACCGGCTGAAGCCACGCAGGTCGACGAACAGGATCGCCGCCTCGCGCAACTCGGCCCGACCCGGGCGGAGGGCCACCGCGCCTTCGCGGATCTTGCCCGCGACCTCGGGCGCGAAAAAGCGGGAGAGGTCGGCCGCCGCCTGCTGCTCGGTGGCGGCGCGGACGAGGAGCTTGCGGCCGCGGTGCAGCGCGAGCCCGAGGATCGCGGTCGTCGCGAGGATCGAGAGGACCTTGTCGACCTCGGCGCCGATCAGGATGGCGTAGGACATCGCGTAGACCGGAAAGCTCCGGGTGACGCCGACGGAGGGCTGCTCGGCGAGCGCCCAGGCCAGGAGGACGAGCCAGCCGAGCGCGCCGAGCCCGCCCGTCAGCAGGACGAGGCCGGGTTCGAAACGCAGCGCGCGGAGCGCGATCAGAACGAAAAGGTACATGAGCGTGGGCGCGCGAAGATACATGGCCGCCGGCTGGCCGTATTGGAGATGGAAGCTCCAGATCGTGACCATCAGCACCGCGACGTCGATCGCCGCCGAGCCGACGAGGAGCCCGCGGCGGAGGCGGCCGCGCAGGGCGAGGGCCGATCGGGCCAGGGTGAACAGGAGGTAGCAGCCCAAGGCGATCGGCACCGGCTCGAACGGCACGTCGGCCGGGAACGCCTTGGGCGTGATCGTGTAGACCACCCAGAAGAAGGCGACCGCTACGAGCTGGAACAGGCTCACCAGGACCTCGCTGCGCTCCTGTTCGGCGCGGATGGTCGCGGCGACCCGCGGCGGGACCCGCTCGGGCGACGGCGCCCCGAGCACCAGCCCGCCGAACCGAGCGAGCGCCCTTCCCGTCGTGCGGTCCATCGGCTTCCCCTCCGCCGGTCCCGCGACGAATGCGCGCCCGCGCGGACTGCCGGCAAGGCCGTGGCGGCCCGCGTCGCTTCACGATCGCGCGCTCGTACCCATCGGTGGCGCCGAAGCGGATCGCCTCGCTCCGAGCACGGGCCGATCGTTTTTCGAACAGAGGTTGCGGGGCCGCAGGCGAGCGATGCGGGGGCTTCGATGCTGCATTGCAGCAGAGCCGCTGGCGGATCGGCCGCGGGCGCCCACATGACGTGGCGCGGCCGCCACGGAGCCGGCCGCAATCGTGACGTTTCGGATACAGTCGGATCGGACCGAGGAGACCATTATGACCACGACGAGCGTCGCGGGGCGCGGCCCCGCCGGCGCGGCGCGGGCACGTCCCGGCCTCTGGCGCGACCTTCTCGCCCGGCTCGCCGCCTGGTGGGACGAGCGGCGGCGGATCGCCCGAACGATCGACGAGCTCGAGCAGCTCAGCGACGCCGAGCTCGCCGACATCGGCATCACCCGGGCGGACATCGCGCGGGTGGCCCGGGGCAGCGTTCGCCGCGAGCCGTGAGACCTTCGGCCGGGGGATCGGCGGGCTGCCGCCGGTCCGCCGGTCGCGCTCAGATCAATGCGCCCGTGAGCTCGCTCTTGAGCCGGGTGCGGAAGTCGTTGATCGCCTTGAAGGCCTCGCGCAGCGCCTCGCGCTCGCGATCGGTGAGCGTGCGCGGATCGAGGAAGTTGCCGACCGGTCGGCCCGCTTCGTAGTCGGCGAGCTGTTGGCGGAGCTGCAGGCCGGTCACGAGCACGAAGGCGGCGCGCAGGCGATCGGCCTCGTTGTCGCTCATCTTGCCGATCCCGTGCAGCGCGTCGATCCGGGCGAGGGTGCCGGTCGCCGCCACGCCGTGGCGCAGCGCCCAGAGGCGGACCGCCTCGGCGAGCGGCAGCGTGCCCATGAGCTTGAGGTTGATCTGGCCCCGATGCGCCGGGTCCTGCCGTTCGGTGATGAAGCGGTTGAACAAGCCGATCCCGGCGCGGTGATCGGCCTGGATGCCGAACATCTCGCGCAAGAACATCGGGTTCCTGGGCGCCGTCTCGGTCACGAAAGCGCGCAGCTCCTCGGCGAGCCGCCGCTCGCCCCAGACCGGCAGGAAGTCGAAGAAAATGTCGCAGAACAGCAGCATCGCCTCGTGCTTCTTGCGCATCCAGCCGGCCACCTGCGCCTTCCATTGGGGTAGCGTCTTGCGCCAGAGCGGGTTGGTCGCCATGACCCCGCCCTTGCAGAGCGGGAAGCCGAGCGCGTCGAGGGCGCGGGTCATCCGCTCGGCGCATTCGATGAACCAGGGATCGATCGAGGCGTGCGCCGCGTCCGGATAGTCGGCGAGCACGAAGCCGTTGTCCTGGTCGGGGAACAGGTAGCTCTCGCGCCGCCCGCCCGAGCCCATGACGATCGCCGCGAAGGGCACGGGCGGCGCACCCCAGCCCTCCGCTTCCATCCCGGCGACCACGAGACGCAGCACGCGGCGGTAGATGTCGTTGTTGATGTCGGAGACGAGCGCTTGGATCTCCGGGGCCGGCACGGCGTCGTCGAACAGTGCCCGGGCGAGTTGGACCTGGGCCGCCTTGACCTGGGCGAGACCGGCCATGCTGTCCTCGTGGGTGAGCCGGTCGATCTGCTCGACCAAGTGCCCGGTCGCCACCGCCAGCGCGTCGTGCAGGAACAGCATGCCCACGAGCCGACCGGCCTCGTCGACCACCGGCATGTGCCGCAGCCGCTTGCGGCGCATGAAGCCGATCGCCTGGTAGAGCTGGTCGTCGGCCCGGATCGTGAGCACCGGCCGGGTCATGAGGCCGTCGATCGGCTGCTCGCCGATCCGCCGGCAGGCGATCCGCCGGACCACGTCCTGCTCGGTCAGGATGCCGTGGATCGTCCCATCCGAATCGGTGACGACCGCGGCCGAGGCGCGACTCGCGGCCATCCGCGCGACGGTTTCGGCAGCCGTACTGCCGAGCGGCACGACCACCGGCGCGTCGACCATGTGGTCGCGCACCAGCCGACGGAACACCGCGGTCTGGGAATGCGGCATGGACCGGCTCCCCGGGTCAGGACTCCGCGGGCGATCTTGCCGGCAGCCGGCGGCCGCCGCCACGGGCCGCCTTCGCTCGCATGCGCCGCCCGCTGGCGAGCCGCCCATCGTACCGCGGGGCGCGGCGATCTTGGCGCGCTCGCGCGATCGGATGTATGGACGGGGCGTCGGCGCATCGCCGCGCCTTCCCGCGCACACCGGCCACGTCAGGAACGGCGCGAACCGTGACCGAGCCCGCCCCCGTCACCCTCTGCATCGTCAATTACAACGGTCTGCGGCACCTCGAGCGCACGCTGCCGGCGATTTGCGCCCTGGCTCACGAATTCGCCGAGATCGTCCTCGTCGACAACGCCTCGACGGACGGCAGCGTCGCCTTCGTCGAAGCCCGCTTCCCGGCGGTGCGGATCGTCCGCCTCGACCGCAACGACGGACCGGGTGCCGCACGCAACGCCGGGCTCGCCGCGGCCCGCACCGACCTCGTGCTGTTCGTCGACAACGACGTGGCGCCCGAGCCGGGCTGTGCCGCCGCGCTCGCCGCCGCACTCGAGGCGCACCCGCTGGCGGCGGTCGCGGCACCGCGGATCCTCTACGCGCACAATCCCGAGATCGTTCAATACGACGGCGCCGACAATCACTATCTCGGGCTCATGATCCTGCACCATCAGGACATGCCGCGCAGCCGGGCCGGAACGGACGTGCGGGTCGTCGACGGGGTGGTGAGCGCAGCCTTCCTGGTGGCCCGCTCGCGCCTCGCGGGCGAGCGCTTCGATCCGAGCTTCTTCATCTACGTCGAGGACCACGATTTCGGCCTGCGGCTGCGGCCGCTGGGTGTCGAGATCCTCTCCGTCCCGGAGGCGCTCTGCCTGCACGGCGACGGGAGCGACGGGCTTTCGGTCCGCGCGCTCGGCAAATATCCGAGCCGACGTGCCTATCTCCTCATCCGCAATCGCTGGCTCCTGCTCCTCAAGAACTATGCGGGGCGATCCTTGCTCGTACTGTCGCCGGCGCTGTTGGCCTTCGAGCTCGCCCAACTCGCGATCGCAGCCAAGAAGGGCTGGCTGCCGGAATGGTGGGCCGCATTGCGCTGGCTCCTCACGCATCGTCGCGAGGTCCTGGCCGAGCGGCGGCGCATCCAGGCCAAGCGGCGGGTCCCCGACCGCCAGATCCTGCGCGGCGGTGCGGTGCCCTTCCGCGCCGAGCTCACCTCGAGCGGCGCGGAGCGCGCCCTTCGCCGACTGTTCGACGGCTTCGCCATCGCCTATTGGCGCGTGGCGGCCCGGCTGCTCTGAGCGATCGCGGTGGGCCTCGCCGAGCCGGTCGCGACCGGGCGGCCCATCGCGACGCGCGGTGGGAGGCGGAAACTCCGGATCTGCTACCTCGTCCCCGGCCACGGGCTGCTTTCGACCGTCGGTCCCTCGCGCAACGTCCTTTCACTCGCCCGCGCCCTCTCCGCTCACGCCGAGGTGACGGTGGCGTTCCGTTACCGGCTCGAGGACCAGCTTCCGGCAGGCCTCGAGCTCGTCGAACTCGAGCCCGAGCGGCGGCCGCCCCGGGCGGTCGACGACGCGGCCATGCGCGGCATGGGCCTCCGCGAGTTCGCTCGCTACCTGGCGCGGCTCCGCCGCTTCGTACGCGAGAGCCGCGGCCGCTTCGACGTCCTGCTCGAGAAGAGCTGGATCCTCTCGGGACACCTCTCGGCCTACGGGCTCGGGCACGGGATCCCGGGGGTGCCGGTCGAGAACGTCGTGCCGAGTGGGGCGCGCCACGCCGACGCCGGGCTCGCCAAGCGGCTGCGGGTCGAGCTCGGCCGGCGGCTCGCCGGGCCCGCGCTCCGCCGCGTCCCCGTGGTGCTCGCCGAGACCGAGCAGCTCAAGGCGCAGATCGTCGAGGTCTGGGGTGTGGCACCCGAGCGCGTGCTCGTGGTTCCGCTCGGTGTCGACCGCGAGCTGTTCCGCCCACGCGATCAGAGCGAGGCCCGCCGCGCCCTGGGCCTCGCCCCGGACCGGACGATCCTCCTTTACGTGGGCGTGCTCGACGAGACCCACAGCTTGGACGGCATCATCGAGGCCCTCCTCGAGCGGCGGCCCCCGGGGGTCGAGCTGCACGTCGTGGGCGACGGGCCACGGCGGGCCGCCTATGCGGAAAGGGCCTCGACCTCGGACGGCAGCGTGATATTGCACGGGCGCGTGCCGCACACCTCCGTACCTGCCTGGATCGCCGCCGCCGATCTCTGCCTGGCACCCTACGAGCCACGAGCCTTCGCCACCGGAGCCCTGGGTTACGCGACCATGAAGGTTCCCGAATATCTCTCGGTCGGACGACCGGTCGCCGGCAGCCCGAGTGCGCGCATGCACGAGCTCCTGCGCGGCGGCGAGCTCGGCTTCGAAGTCCCCGCCGATGCCGCCTCCTGGCGTGCGTTCCTGGCCGCGCTGCCGGACCGCGAGCGGCTCGCGGCGATGGGTCGAGCGGCCTTGCGCTACCCCCAGCCTTCCTGGGACGACACCGCGCGCGGCTACCTCGCCGCGTGTGAGCGCGCGCTCGCGAGCCTCGGGGGGTGAGCGTGGGCGCCTACCCGCTCGCCGCCCTCGCGCATCTCGTCCTGGCCGTGCTGGTCACCGGCTACGCGCTCTTCTGGTCGATCATGGCCCTGGCGCTCCGCCGCGTCTGCAGCCCGGCCGAGACCGAGACGCATCTCGCCACGGTCGCGGCCGCGCGCTGGCCGCACGTCGTCGTGCCCCGGCGCCTGCGCCTGCCGCTGCCGCTTCTGGGCTGGCTCCTGCTCGCCGCAGCGATCGGCAGCGGCCTGCTCGTCGGCGCGCTCGGCGGCCCGCGCGAGCTCGGCCTCCCGTTCTGGCTCAAGCTCGCCGCCGTGATCGCGGTGCTCGCACTGCATGCGTGTCTCGCGCGCCGGCCGCGGCCCGTGCCGGCTTGGCTCGGCCTGCCGCTCGTGCTGCTCGTTCTCGTGCTCTCCGTTCCGCTGGTCCGTTGAGGAGCGCTGCTCGTGAGCCTGCATCGGATCGTGGTCGCGGTGCACCTCGTGGCGATGGCGCTTTGGATCGGCCACATGCTGGTCTGGTCGATCTTCGTGGGGCCGGCCTTGAAGCGGGTCGAGCCCGAGGGCACCGCGGCCTTCTTGCGCGAGCGGATGGTCTATCTGGGCGGGCTCGGCTGGCCGGCCCTCGCCGTCCTCGTGCCGACCGGCCTTTACCTCCTGTGGCTGCGCGGGGTCGGCCCGAGCGAGCTCGTCACGCTCGGCTTCCTCGAGCGGCCGGACGGCGGGCCGATCGCCCTCAAGCTCGCCCTCGTCCTCTGGATGATCCTCTACCAGAGCATCTGGGGCCACAGGCCGGCGCCGATCGCGAATTGGGTGAACATCGCTGCAGCGCTGCTCGTCCTCGGCTGTTCGGTGGTCATCGTGCGGGGCTGGGCGTGAGCCGTAAGCTCCTGGTCCTCGCCCTGGAGCTCGGCGACGGGGGATATCTCCGCCGCTTCGCCGAAGAGGGGGTCATGCCGACGGTGGCGGGGCTGCTCGCCCGCGGCCGCTCGGGCCCGCTCGAGACCCCGGCCGAAGCGTTGCACGTGGCCGCCCTGCCCTCGCTCTACACCGGCGTGGGGCCGGCCCGGCACGGCGTCTGGTTCACCTTCCAGCCGGCGGCCGGGGTGCAGGGCTGGCGGCGCTTCGCCCCCGGCCTCTACGGCGCCCCCACCTTCTGGGCGCTGGCTTCGGCCGCCGGCCGGCGCTGCAGCGTGTTCGACGTGCCCTACGCGCACCCGGAGCCGGGCTTTTCGGGCCCGCTCGTCCTCGAATGGGGCACCTGGGCACAATATCTGGCACCGACCTCGCTGCCCGAGGGGCTCCTGGGCGAGCTCGTGAAGGCGGTCGGCCGCCACCCCCTCGGCCTCGAGGCGCACGCTCTGGGCTTCGCTCCGCTCGATCCGGCGGAGACCGCCCGCAAGCTCGTGACGGCGCTCGACGCGCGGGCGCGCGCCACCACCTGGCTCCTGCGCCGGCAGCCCTGGGACCTGTTCGTCACCTGCCTCGACGAGACCCACCCGGCCGCGCACTATTGCTGGATCCCACCGGCCGACGGGACGCTCGAGCCGCCCGCCGACCAGCCGCATCTGCGCACGGTCTACGCCGCCCTCGATCGTTGCATCGCAACGATCCTCGAAACGGCGGGGCCCGGTACCACCGTCCTCTTGGTCTCGGGCGACGCGATCGGTCCCAACCGCGCCGGCTGGCACCTCCTCCCCGAAGTCCTGGCGCGGCTCGGCCACCTCGTCTCGGCCGACCTCGCCAAGAGTGCACCGGCGACGACAACGAAGCCCGGTGGCCGCCTCGACCCGGTCAAGATGGTCCGCGACCTCCTGCCCGAGGATTTCCGTAAGCGGCTCGCCGGCTTCCTGCCGCGCGGCCTGCGCGACAAGCTCGCCCAGCGGGTCGACACCGCGGCGATCGACTGGAACCGCACCCGTGCCTATTGCCTGATCACCGACCTCGAAGGGTGCATCCGAGTCAATCTGCGCGGCCGCGAGCCTCTGGGGATCGTCGAGCCCGCCGATTACGGTGCCTTGCTCGACCGACTCGAGGCCGAGCTACGGGCGCTCGTCGATCCGGCGAGCGGCCGGCCGGTCGTGGCCCGGATCCTGCGCGCCGACCGCGAGCTCGCGGGACCCCGCAGCCCCTGGCTACCCGATCTCGTGGTCCACTGGTCGAGGGAGCGGGCGATCCGCGCCGTCGAGAGCCCGGCGATCGGTCGGGTCGAGGGTGTCTCCCCCGACCCGCGGCCGGGCACCCACGCCGGCCCCGGTTTCGCGGTCCTGGCCGGTCCCGGGATCGCTCCCGGCACGCTCGGCGAGGAGGCGCGCCTCGTGGACGTCGCCCCGACGGTTCTTTCGGCCCTCGGCGTCGAGCCACCCGCCGGGCTCGAGGGCCGCCCCTGGCCTTTGCCGCCGTCCGAACGAGGAGAGGCAGCGTGACCGTCCGCATCCTGCAGATCGGCGCCGGCATCCGCGGCCGGCACTGGATCGAGTACGTCAAGGCCTTCGCCGGCACCGAGTGCGTGGCACTGGTCGAGCCGGATCCGGCCAACCAAGAGAAGGCGCGCGCGCTGCTCGGCCCTTCCTGCCGGATCTTCACCGAACTCGACGCGGCCCTCGCCACGGTCGAGGCGGATGCCGCCTTGATCGCGAGCCCCGACCGGCTGCACGCCGAACAGGCGATGGCCTGCCTCGACCGAGGCCTCACGGTCATGATCGAGAAGCCCTTCACGCCCACCGTCGCCGAGGCGGCACGGGTGCTCGCGCGCGCGGCGGAGGTCGGCCGCCAGGTGATCGTCGCCGAGCAGTACCGCTTCTGGGCGGCCGAGCGGACGGTCAAGAAACTGCTCGAGGACGGTCGCATCGGCCGGGTCGACCACTGCGTGTTCGTCGACCACCGGGCGATGCGGGCGGCGAGCGAGGGCCCCTGGCTCGCCGAGGTCGACTATCCGCAGCTGCAGGCCGTGGCGGTCCACCATTTCGATTCGCTGCGGATGTGGTTCGGCCGGCCGCGTGCCCTCTCGGTCAAGGCCTGGCGCGCGCCTTGGTCGGACTACAAGGGGTGCGAGTGCAGCCAGGCGCTCGTCGACATGGGCTCGGTGCAGGTTTCCTACCTCGGCACGATGAGCGCCCCGCGCTACGGCTGCTCGATCCGCATCGACGGCGAGAAGGGGGCGATCTGGACCAACCGCCGCTGGGTCTTCTTGCGCGAGGGCTCGGGCCGCTTCTTCTTGCCGGTGCGCAACGTGAAGGTGCCGCCGGGCGACGAGAAATCCTACCCGCAGGGCGGCACGACCGCGCTCTTGATGGCCCTCCAAGCCGCGGTCGAGAAGAACGTGCCGGCCGAGACCCGCGGCGAGGACAACATCTGGACGATCGCGATGCTCGAGGCCGGCAAGCGGTCCGCCGCCGAGGGGCGCGCCGTGGCGATCGGCGAGGTCGGCGACGGCCGCTTCGTCGAGCGCAGCTGAGGAGGCCCCGCCCGTGCCGCGCGCCGACCGCCGCGTCCTCTTGATCGGCCTCGACAGCGCCGATGCCGATCTGATCGAGCGCTGGGCAGCGGCCGGCCATCTGCCGACCTTCGCCCGGCTGATGGCCGAGGGCTCCTGGTCGCGGCTGCGCACCACCGCCGAAGTCCTGCACGTCTCGGCCTGGCCCACGATCTACACCGGGGCCACCCCGGGCCGACACGGGCTCTACCACGCCTACCAGGTCCGGGCCGGCGACCAGCGGGTGCATCGGACCGACCCGCGCTGGGCCGCCCTCCCGCCCTTCTGGCGCCGGCTCGACGAGGCCGGCCGACGCTGCATCGTGTTCGACGCCTTCATGGACTGCCGCCTCCCGGGCTTCCGCGGCGTCCAGATCGGGGAGTGGGGGACCTGGACCTGGTTCGGCGAGCCCTTTTCGAGCCCCAGGGGGCTGCGCGACGCGCTCGTGCGCGAGGTCGGCCCCTACCCGGCGCCGGAGCACAGCCAGCAGGTCACCGTGCCCGATCAGCGCTGGTTCCGCGACCGGCTGGTCGAGGGCGCCACGGCCAAGGCCCGCGCGACCGACTGGCTCTTGCGCAGCCACCCCTGGGACATGGCCTTCGTCACCTTCGGCGAGCCGCACGGCGGCGGCCATTATCTCTGGCACACGGGCGATCCGGATTATCCCACCCACCGGCCGATCGCCGGGCTGCCGCACCCGCTGCTCGACGTTTACGCCGCGGTCGACCGGGCGATCGGCGAGATCCTCGCCCGGCATCTCGACGACCGCACGACCGTGCTCGTGGTCTCGGGCGACGGCATGGGCCCCAATTATTCGGGGGCGCATCTGATGCCCGAGCTCCTCCATCGGCTCGATCTCTTCCACGCGCCGGGCCTGGGCGGCGGAACCGAGGCGAAGGCCGCCCCCAAGCGCAGCCTGGCGGCCCGCCTGCGCGAACTGATCCCGCTGCCGGTTCGCCAGTCGATCAGCCGCTGCCTGCCCCGCAGCCTCAAGCACCAGCTCTCGCTCAAGTGGATGAACGCCGACATCGACTGGAGCCGCACCAAGGCCTTCCCGATCCACAACAACAACGAGGGCTTCGTGCGACTCAACCTGATCGGCCGCGAGCCTCGGGGCATCGTCGCGCCGGGCGAGGCCTACGACGACCTCCTGGCACTGCTCGCGGACGAGCTCGCGGGGCTCGTGAACCCGACCAACGGCCGCACGGCCGGGCGGGTGAGCCTGATCGACGCGCTGTTCCCCGGCAGCGAGCGCCCGCATCTTCCCGACCTCGTGATCAGCTGGGACGAGGGCGCTCGGGTGCTCGACCGGCTCCAGGGGCCGCGGGCCGGGCTGGTGTGCGGCAAGTGCGGCTACGACACGCCCGCTTACTATACCGGCAACCACCGTCCGGTCGCCTTCCTCGCCGCGACCGGGGCCGGGGTCGTGGCCGGGGCGCGGATCGAGGGCGGCCACATCCTGGACGTACCGGCTACGGTCCTGGCCTTGCTCGGGGTCGATCCACCGGCGCATTTCGAGGGGCGGGAGCGAACGGCGAGCCTCGCCAAGTGTTCGTTAACCGAGGCGCTCTAGCCTCGCGGGCGTGGCCCTGGGAGACGATCGATGTGCGGACTGGCCGGCGTGCTGTGCCGCGGCCCGGACATGGCGGGCGCGCAGTGGGCGCCGGTCGTGGCGCGCATGTGCCGGGCGATCGCCCATCGCGGCCCGGACGACGAGGGGATCTGGAGCGACGGCCCCGTCTGCCTCGGCTCGCGCCGGCTCGCCATCCAGGACCTCTCGCCGGCCGGCCACATGCCGATGCTCGACCCGACCGGCCGCTTCGCCCTCGCCTACAATGGCGAGCTCTACAACGCCGCCGAGCTCAAGGCCGAGCTCGAGGCCAAAGGTGTCCGCTTCCGCTCGACCGGCGACACCGAGGTCGTGCTGCAGAGCCTGATCGCCTGGGGCGAGGCGGTCCTGCCGCGCTTCGCAGGGATCCTCGCCTTCGCCTTCTGGGACCGCGAGCGGCGCGAGCTCTGGCTCGCGCGCGATCACCTCGGGGTCAAGCCGCTCTATTACATGGACCGCGGCGACCTGTTCCTATTCGCCTCCGAGATCAAAGCCCTCCTGCCGGAGCATCCCGACCCGCGGGTCGACGAGGCCGGCCTGATCGAATGGGCGCTCTACCGCAACCTCGACGCCCCGACCCGGGCCACGCTCCTGCGCGGCATCGACGCGGTGCAGCCGGGCGAGCTCGTCGTCGTGGCCGACGGGCGGCGGCGCCACAGGTCCTATTTCCGGCCGGCCGAGGCGGTCGACCCGGCGCTCTACGCCCGAAGCCGCGGCCTCGCCCCCGCGGCCGTGGTCGACGAGGTCGACGCGTCCTTGCAGCGGATCGTCCGCGAGCAGCTCGTCGCCGACGTGCCGGTCGGGACCCTGCTCTCGGGCGGGCTCGACTCCTCGCTGCTCACCGCCATGGCCGCCGAGGTCCGCCGCGACCTCACGGCTTTCCACGTCTCGATCGCGGGCTTCCCCGAGCACGACGAGCGGCCCTTCGCCGAGGCGCTCTGCCGCGAGAAGGGACTCGCCTTCGTGCCGATGACCCTCGACGGCCCGGGCTTCCGGCGGGCCCTCGCGCGCACCGTCTGGCTCTCGGACCTGCCGCTCACGCATCCGAACTCGGTCGCCTACCACCTGATCAGCCGGGTGGTGCGCGAGCACGGGGTGATCGTGGCGCTCGCGGGCGAGGGCGCCGACGAGCTGTTCGGCGGCTATTCTTGGGCCTACCGGCGGCGGCGCCGGCTGCAGCGGCTGCGCCCCTGGCTCGCCCGGCTGCCGGCCGTGGTCCGCGACGGCTTGGCTCTTTTGGTCTACGCCGAGGCCGATCTGCCCGTCACCTCGGTCCGCTTCCGCGATCTGTTGCCGCCCGCCGTCGAGCTGATCGACCGCTACCAGCGTTACGAGCATCTCCAGGACTGCATCGAGGCCTACGGCTTCGAGCCGCGCGCCGAGGACCGCGAGATCTTGGGAGCCATGCTCGCCGATCTGGGTGACTTCTTGAGTCCGCTCCTGCGCCGGCTCGATCGCACGAGCATGGGCGCCTCGGTCGAGTGCCGGGTGCCCTTCCTCGACCCGCGGCTTGTCCGTCGGGCGGTCAACCTGCCGCTCGACTACAAGCTCGGCCGCCACGCCGACAAATGGGTCGTCAAGCAGGTCGCCACGCGCTACATGCGCAAGGAACTCGTGTTCCGCAAGAAAATGGGCTTTCCCCTCCCCTTGTGGGACTGGGCGCGGCCCTATGCCCGGCCGGACTTCTTCGCGGCGGGCTTCCTCGAGACCCGGCTCGGCTTCGGCCGGCGCGGGCTCGCCCGGCTCGTCGGCCGGGCCGAGCGGTGGGTGCACGCCTTCTTCGGCCTGGTGACGCTCGAGATCTGGGGCCGGCTCAACCTCATGGGCCAGAGCCTCGGCGAGGTCGAGAGCTGGCTCGCCGGCTTCGAGCCGCGCTCCTCGCGCGGGTCCGGCCGGTGACGGCCAGCAGCGCCACGCTGCGCGGGACGGCGCTCGTCACCGCGGGCCAGCTCGCCCTCGCCGCGGCCGGCTTCCTCGCAGCCCTCCTCCTCGCCCGCGAACTCGGCCCGGTGGCTTATGGTGTGTGGGGGATCGTCTACGCGATCTTGGTCGGCGTCGAGCAGATCGGCCGGCTCGGCATCCCGCAGGCGACGAGCCGGCTGGTCGCCGAGGCCGACGGGCGCGACCCCCTGCTGGAGCGACGGGCGGTGACCCTCGTCGGCCTCGTCTACACCGCCTTGTTCGCGTGCTTGTGGTTCGGTGCGCCCTGGCTCGAGCGGAGCTTTTCGATCCCCGACGGCACTCGGCTCCTGCGGATCGCTGCCCTGGACGTGCCCCCGGTCGGTCTGTTCTTGATTCTGATCGCGATCCTCAACGGGCGTCGCGACTTCGTGGCCGAAGGCTCGGTCTCGATCGTCTATGCGGCGACGCGGACGGTCGGGCTTCTCCTCGTCGCACCGTTCGGCCTGACGCTCGAGGCGGCCCTCGTGGTGACCATCTTGTCGGCGGTGGCCGGGTGTCTCGCCGCCCTGGTGCGCCTCGGGCCGGCGGTTCTCGTGCCGCGATTCGACCGGTTCCGACCGATCCTGACGATCGCCGCTCCGACCGCGCTCGCCTGGGGCGCCGCGGGCCTCTCGAGCAACCTCGATCTCTGGGCGCTCAACGCCTTCGGTGCGGCGGTCGCGGCCGAGGTCAAGGGCTGGTACACCGCAGCCCTCAACCTCGCTCGGATGCCGAACCTCCTGGCCTTCGTCGCGACCTCGATCCTCGTCCCGACGATCGCGCGTGCGCTCGGCGCCGGCGACCGAACGGCGGCGCTCCAGGCGCTGCGCGGCGGTACCACGGCCTTGCTCGCCGTGCTCGTGCCGATGCTCGCCGTGGGGACGATCGAGGCGCGCGGCCTGTTGGAGCTCCTCTTCTCCGAAGCCTATGGCGGCGGTGCGCCCCTGCTCGCCATCCTGTTGGCGGCGCACGGTGTCCTCTACACGGGCTTCGTGACCTTGGGCTCGGTCCTGCTCGCCGCGGGGCGCGAGCGGATCTCGGCCCTGATCGCCCCGGCCGCGGCGGCCGCGGCCCTCCTGTTCCTGCCGCTCGGCACCGTGCTCGCCGGGGCGGTCGGCACCGCCCTCGGCGCCCTCGCCACCGGCCTCGTCGCCTGCGGCGCCGCGAGCTGGGCCGTCCGCCGGCTGGTCGGGCCGCTGCTCGACCTCGCCGCCCTCGCCCGCATCCTGCTCGCGACCGCCGTCCTCGGCGCGATCCTCCTCGTGCTGCCGGGCCGAGGGTTCTGGCTCCTGGGCGAGCTCGCCCTGGCCGGGATCGCCTACCTGGCCCTGCTCGTCGCGAGCGGCGTAGCGGGCCCGGCGCTCGGGCTGCCGCACCGGTTCCGCCCGACCGGCGCGTCCCCGGCGCCGGCACCGGCCGCGCCGATGGACGCGCGACCGCCGAGCGTGTAGGAGGTTCGGGGCGGGCGGCACGCCCGGCCTAGCCGCGGCGAATGGCGCCATGCCGGCCGTGCCGGGGCCCTCGGGGGGAACCGGGTCGACCGGCGAGGCAGCCCCGGGACGGTTGGACGAGCGATGCGGCGCGGCAAGCTGATCGGTCTGGGCGTCGGCCCGGGGGATCCCGAATTGTTGACCGTCCGGGCGGTGCGGATCCTGGAGGCCGCCCAGGTGGTTGCCTTCGTGGCCGCCGCGGGTCGCGCGAGCCCGGCCCGCGAGACGGCCGCGGTGCATCTGCGGCCCGGCACTCGCGAGCTGGTCGCCGTCCTGCCGGCCGGGGCGGACGCGGCCGCTACCTCGCGCGCCTACGGCCAGCTCGCCACCGGCATCGTGGGCGAGCTCGGCCAGGGCCACGACGTCGTTTTCTTGTGCGAGGGTGACCCGCTGCTGCACGGCACCTTCGCCCATCT
>Ga0308391_1000288_pt1 | contig 22432 bp, 22 predicted proteins | sample Hotspr20Samplet1_FD_202363 | JGI IMG/M metagenome (GOLD analysis project Ga0308391, IMG submission 202363) | Hot spring phototrophic mat microbial communities from Octopus Spring, Yellowstone National Park, Wyoming, United States - 20050623_t1 ... | reverse complement strand
ATGAACGGGGAGAAGTCGAGGGCGCCGTGATTACATTCCGTGATATTACCGCAACGCAGAAGGTCCAACGGGCGAAAGATGAATTCCTGGCTGTAGCTGCCCATGAATTGCGCAGTCCACTGGCAGCAGTGCGCAGTTATGCCGATCTCTTGCTACGACGTGAACAACAGCGCGAGGGTGATCCCCGCGATCTGCACGGGTTGACAATTCTCACCCAACAGGTATCGCATATGCTGCGCCTGGTGGATAATTTGCTCGATGTTTCTCGTCTCGATTCCGGTCAGTTTGATTTGCAGTACCAGCAGATCAATCTGGTGACCTTAGTCCAACAGGTTATCGATCAGCAGCGGCCCAGCGCCGGTAATCGAGAGTTACTGCTCGAAGGTGAAACGGCTGAATTGATCATCACTTGCGATCCGATGCGTATTCGTCAGGTTTTGACCAATCTGATCAGTAATGCCATCAAGTACAGCCCTCCCGAGAGCGTGATCGGTGTGCGTCTCCGGCGTGCCATTCTGTTGAACAGTCAGATACCTGCCGTTCTGATTAGTGTCAGCGATCAGGGGCCAGGCATTCCACCCGAAGAACAGGAGCGCGTCTTCCAGCGCTATTACCGTGCACCAGGCCGACAGGCCGAAGGGCTAGGGCTGGGCCTCTACCTGAGCCGTGAAATCGTCCAGATGCACGGTGGTCAGATCTGGATCGAAAGCCGTGAAGGTCAGGGTAGTACCTTTATGGTGCTCTTACCGGTTGAACAACCGCAACGTTCAGCCAATGATCGTATCCCAGAGTTACGTTAACGAGGAGTATTCACGTGCCAGTTCGTAAGAAATCGTTTGTGCAGGCATTACCCCCCGCCCCGCCACCGCGACGCACCACATCCGACGTTGTGTCTGTACGGTTGGCTGCGAACGAAAACCCGTTAGGCCCTTCACCGCGGGCGTTGGCTGCACTTCAGGCTGCGCTGAACAATATCCATCGCTATCCTGATGCCAGCGGCACGACCTTGAAATATGCTCTGGCCGAGCGGTTTGATGTGCAACCCGAACAGGTGATGCTCGGCAATGGTTCAGATGAGCTGATCATGTTGGTCTGCCACGCCTTACTTGGTGAAGGCGATGAAGCCGTACTGGCTCAGGGATCGTTTATCAGCTATGCACGACGCATTCAGGCCCAGGGCGCAATTGCCCGCCAGGTTCCCCTGCGTGAGATGACGCACGATCTACCGGCAATGGTCACCGCGATTACCCCACAGACTCGCCTGGTCTTTGTCTGTAATCCCAATAATCCGACCGGCACAACCGTTGGCGCAGCGGAACTGATGAGGTTTCTTGAACAGGTACCAAGCGATGTGCTGGTGATAGTTGATGAGGCGTATCGGGAATTTGTCACTCGTCCCGATTTTCCCGATCTCTTACCGCTGGTGCGAGCCGGCCAGGAGAACCTGTTGGTACTACGTACCTTTGCCAAAATTCACGGCTTGGCCGGGCTACGCTTGGGTTACGCCTTCGGCAACCCCGACCTGATCGCTTATCTTGAACGAGTACGACCGGTGTTCAACGTGAATACACTGGCTCACATTGCCGGTCTGGCGGCGCTTGACGATGCTGAACATCTTGAACGTTCACTGGCTCATACCGCCGCCAGTCGTATGTTCCTAACAACCCAACTGCGGTCAATGGGACTTACCGTTATTCCGGGTGAGACGAACTTTGTGGTGGCGGCAGTTTCGGATGATATGGCGGTAGCAGCCGAGCTGGCCCAGCGTGGGGTGTTGGTAACACTGCTCAGTAGTTGGGGATTGCCAGGTTGGATTCGGATTTCATTTGGTACTCACGCAGAGAATGAGATGTTTGTTGCAGCTTTGCGTGAGGTACTGTCTGCTGCAGACACGGCCGATGAGCATCGTGCGTCACGCTAAGAGGAGATGATATGAGTGAACCACAATCGCCCACCTTTTGCGCTCAATGTGGTCGTAAGTTATCCCCAGAAGACCGTTTCTGTCCAGAGTGCGGTACGCGCGTTCCTGAAAAGTCAGCGGCAACTCCACCCAAATCACCAGCCGGAGTACCACCAACGGTCGTGCTGCCGCCAGATCAACCGCCAGCCGGAGTACCACCAACGGTTGTGTTGCCACCAACGCAGCCGCCAGCCGGAGTACCACCAACGGTTGTGCTGCCGCCCGATCAACCGCCAGCCGGCGTTCCAACGGTCGTGTTGCCGCCCAATCAACCACCAGCCGGAGTACCACCAACGGTTGTGTTGCCACCAACGCAGCCGCCAGCCGGGTCGCCACCACCCCATTCACCACCAGGAGTACCACCCGTTATTCCTCCCGTACAGAGCGTAGGAACACCTCCTGATCCGTTTCTACCGCCATCACCTCCTGCATACAGCGGATCATCAACTCATCCCAATCCATTTCACATCCCCTCGACGACCGGCATGACAGCGAAAAGCACAAACAACTGGTTGGTGTGGGGATTGGTTGGTGGAGGTGGCTGTTTACTCCTCCTGTTCATGGTTGCATGTATACTTGTATTCATATCGATCTTCTCAACATTAGACACAGCTTCGAATAACCCTGTACCGACATCGGCAACCACCGGTGGAGGCGGCGCTGTTGCACCGGTCACCAGTGGTCAGGTCTTGTTCCGCGACGATTTTGAAGACCCGCAGGCGAGCGATCTAGGGGAGAGGGAAGATAGGAGCTCGCGTTACGCCTATGAACAGGGTGGCTACGTCATCGAGGTAAAAAAATCAGAGACGCTGGCATGGGCATTGGTGGAAGGCACGTACCGTGATGTAGTGATCGAGACGAGCTATTCGATTCCACAGAATAGTGCAGAAGTTGCTGCCGGGCTGATCTTCCACTATCAGGATTCCAACAACTTCTACTTGTTCAGTGTATCCAACGATGGCTACTACGCACTCGAACTGTTAAAAGACGATCAGTGGGTCACGCTCATTGATTGGACGAAGCATAATGTGATCAATGCGGCGAAGAATCGTATTCGAGTGGTACTGAACAGAGACGAGATCACCCTCTTTGTCAACGACCGTCAGCTCGAAAAGACCCGCGATCCGACCTTTACCAGCGGTGAAATTGGTCTGGCAGTTACCAGTTTTGATAAAGCCGGCGCGATTGTACGTTACGACGAGATTACCATACGCAGGCGATGAATCACCAAGGGCGGGTTTCGCCCCGCCCCTGCAATTGGTGAAATCAATCATCATTGCACATAATCTTCCAGAAGCGCCAGCCATATTCCACAAACGAAATGCCAAATGGAATAAGCGCAGCATAGAGGGCCGGTTTCCCCCAGCGCGGGCCACCGGCCAGATAAAGCAACGCGACCAGCGTCATCGCCAGCGTAGTCAGCTTACCACTACTGGCTGCCGTAGTAATACGCGCTTTGCGACGCAGGACAATGAATCCGGCCAGCAAAATCCCAGCATCACGGAAGATGAGTAAGCCGGTAGCCCACCACGGAAACCCTCGTGTACGAGACAGCATCACTGCTGCCGAGTCGATCAATACCTTATCGGCAATCGGGTCGAGAATCTGGCCCAGCTTCGATACTTCACCACGCCGACGGGCAATTGGCCCATCGAGTGCGTCGGTGATCATCGTAATCGCCAGTAAGACCAACGCCCGTTGACGACGGTCATTGCGCTGCATGTAGTAAATCGTTGCCGGCAAGAGCAACAAACGACTGATCGTCAACAGATTTGATGGATAGAGTAGCTCTCGTGGCTGAATGAGGTCGCGAAAAGCCATTGCGTCCTCCTAATTGTAGCTACAACGACGGTGACATAGGCGTAGTGGCTACCTATCGAACTGTTTGCCCAAGTAGATGACCAAAGACGAACGCTGCATACGGTAGATGATACTGTAGAGAAGATAATTCACGGGCTGGTAATGAAATAGCACAATACCAAAGCGCGCCACAAGACTAACCACTCTACCGAATCATTGCGAAACCACCACTAGATTGCTCCTGGCTGTAAGGCTGCACTGAATGAGCCTGTCTGCACATACCGACCAATGCCGATGAGTAATGCCGGTTGGGTAATAAGGGTAAATGGCAATAGCATAATACTGAAGCAGATCAACAGGCCGATCAGTATCCCAAACGGCGGTTCGCGATTACTGCTGGAAGCAATGATAACACCGACTAAACAAAAAAAGAAACAAGAAAAGATGATTATTGGTAAATAATAAAAAACAGATATGATAAGACTAGAGAAACCTTCTCGAAACATATCACCGATCTGATCCAATCTGGGTAATGGTCTTTCTTGCCCACTCGCCAGCGAACGTGCAGTCATAATAGTACAACCCAGGAGAGCAATCTGCCCTACAAATGGAATAAATTGTAAAAGACCGATTGTAAGGGTGATCTTCCACCAGTCTGGATCATCGAATACGAAGCTAAAAGCGCGTGTAAGATTCATGAGGTACTCCGATCAAGCTCTCTGATGGGCATTCCGAAAACGACAGAACGTTTGAGCAAAGTGTCATTTTCCGAGCCCGATCAAGAACCAGGCAGCAAATACTGCGGGCAACCATTTCGCCTCGACTCAGGCACGAGTCATCAGTTGCGCCTGCCGTTCCGCCGCTACATAGAGTTGAGCACCGACCAATTGGGCAAAGACCCCGGCGCTGCACAAGAACCACCCATCCAGAATGATTAGCGGCAGTGGTGCATTCAAGACCATCAGCCCCCACATCAACACAGCTAACAGTCCAGCCGGTAGATATGCAGCCAGACTGGTCAGTCGTGCGCGCCAGAAATAAGTACGGTACGGCGGTGTGAATGCGCGTCGCACCGTGTCCAGGCTGAGGGCCTGTTCAATCCGACCCTCCTCGGCAAAGATAAGCCGACCAATAGGGGCCACACCGATGAGAAACAGGCTACCCCAAAGCAACCCTATCAGGCTCAGAATACCGCGCATAACCGGTTCGAGCAGTTGCGTTTGGGCGGCCAGCACCAGCGTCAGACCACTACACACCAACACCAGAATACCGATCATAAGGGGGAGAACAAAGAAGGCCAGATCGATGAGCAAGGCCAGGATACCGGTTATGGCCCGCAATGTCCAATCACGCCATGGAGGTAACGGGATGGGAAAGCCACGGCGGCTATTATCATAGCTCTCCATAATGAAACCAACTGCTAACGGCAAACCGATAATCGTCATTGCCAGTGCCCCGTGGAGCAGACATTTCCACCACCACGCCGGATCACGGCAGATCAGGGCAATGGCCGCCGATAACGTTGTCGGTGATGATGAGGTATACACTACTCCGGCTCCCCGGCTAGATAGCGACGCAGGAGATCAAGCGCTGCTGTTCCGATAAACTCAAAGCCATCAGATGAGCGGAGATCAAAGGGACGGTTTAGCCGTCGTTCGCCCGTAGGGGTGATGAGCGCAAACGAGACGCTTGTAAAGCCGTTGGTATCTGGCCAACTTGCCGGTTGGACACCTAAACCGATGCTACTTTGCCAGCGTTCGGCGACATTGGCTGCACCAGCAGCAGCCAAGTCTGATGCCGCCTGAGTATCGGCGGGACTATCGAGCGGATGTATCTCTACGCCACGCAACACCTGATCACTGTCGGGCAGCGACAACAAGGCCTGCAAAACCGGCGCACGGAGGATTCCTTCGTAGAGCGCCAGAGTCTGATGGCGCTCTCGCAGAAGACGAGCGACCACCGTCGGTAGTTCTTCTTCTCCTAGCAAGTATTGACCGAGACGTTCGCGAATGATTGCCTCAGTGCGGGCAATCATCGCTTCGGCTTCGGCCTGGCTTTCAGCGCACGCGCCGATGCGTAATTCGTAGCGGGCGCGTTTGGCTGAAATCCCGACTGTGGGGTTGGTCTGTTGCATCAGATCGGCAATCCGCTCGCCGATCACACTTTCACCGAGGCCGACCGCATGCAGGGTACGCACCAGTATTACGGTCGTGATGCCACGTTCCTCACGAAGATACGGTAAAACCGCCGTTTCAAACAGATAACGCATCTCACCCGGCACTCCAGGCAGCACCACCACGGTTCCCCGCTCATCTTCGATCAGAAAGGCTGGCGCTGTACCACGTGGATTAGGAATGATCCGCGCTCCGGCAGGAACATACGCCTGTCGGCGGTTGCTCTCGCTCATCGGGCGGTTCATTGCTGCGAAACGAGCGGCAATCTGATCGAGCAGTTCGGGATGGAACTCCAAGGGCCGATTCAGCGCAGCGGCTACCGCTTCACGAGTAACATCGTCAAGGGTTGGGCCGAGACCACCGGTGCAGATCACCAGATCGGCCCGGCTGAGTGCCTCACGAACGGCGGTAGTGATGCGGTCAACATTGTCGCCAACGACCATTTTGCGGTAGACATTGACGCCCGCAGCCGCTAGTTGGCGAGCAAGATAGGCACTGTTGGTATCAACCGTTACACCGAGCAGGAGTTCTGAACCAATTGCGATAATCTCAGCGTCCATGCAATCCTCGTTGTGATGTGCTACCGGCGAGCCGAAGCGTGTTTCAATTCGATGTGGCAGGTCTTGGGCAAGACGATCAGGTTTCCCGATGGGATAGAGGGACTAAATTCTCAGTTGCTGTGTTCATGCAGTATACCGCATTCCTGCCCTACAATAGCGATTGTTCACCAAAATACAATTTTCATGGTGGCAGAGGCGGGTGCTGACCCCGCCCCATTCCGGTGGTGAACCACCATTCCCTTCCCCCATAATGACCGACCGGCGCTATCGGCGTGATCGCTTGTAGACCGATCATGCCAGCGGCTCCTGGGGCGGTCGTTCACTTATCCGTTTGCGATATTCGCGCCACAGTTCTTGCTCACGTTCGGCAGCGGCACGCTGACCGGCCGAAATGGCTGCCCGTAACCGTTCAGCAAATGACTGGCGCACTACACCAACACGTGCGGCAAGATGTTGGCGAGTTTCGCGACCTGAACGTGGATTGAACAGGGCAACTGCTGCAAAGCCCAGCGCCGCTCCGACCACTACCCCAGCAACAAAGGCACCGGCTGCCGATGCCGTCTGACGTTCGTGTTCGCGGCGCAGTGCGGTCAGCAAGCGTTGGGCAGCTTCGCGCTCAGCCGCCAACGCTTCGAGTGTTGCAGTACGTTCGGCGTGAATCGCCTCGGCAAATCGGCGTGCCACTTCGGCAATAGCGTCGTTCTCAACGGTCATGGAGATACTCCTCACTTGCGGGTGCGAATCTCATCTAGCGCACGTGCCAGGAATGCGTCAACGGCCATTGCACCCAGGTCTTCACCACTACGGGTGCGCACAGCAACAGCATCGGCAGCTTCCTCTCTGGCGCCGATTATAAGCATATATGGAATCTTCTGCAACTGAGCACGACGAATCTTGCCTTGCATCCGGTCACGGTTGTCGTCGAGTTCAACGCGCAGACCGGCGGCAAACAGCCGCTGACGTACCTGACGGGCAAAATCCATTTGTTTGTCGGTGATGGGGATGATCACCGCCTGCACAGGTGCCAACCAGAGTGGAAATGCCCCACCGTAATGTTCAATTAAAATACCCATAAACCGTTCGGTCGTACCGGTGACGGCACGGTGTAAGACGACGGGGGTGTGAGGTTTGTCGTCTTCACCGATGTATTCGCAACCCAGACGGGCGGGTTGAATAAAATCAACCTGGATCGTGCTTAGTTGCCATTCGCGCCCTAACACATCACGCGCAAGAAAATCGGCTTTCGGCCCATAGAAGGCGGCTTCACCTTCAGCTTCAAAGTAATCGACGCCGTTAGCTTCGAGGGCGCTGCGCAGCGCTGCGGTCGCTAATTCCCACTTTTCATCATCCTGAACGTATTTTCCTCCTTTCCCGCGCAGTGATAGGCGCACTTTATAGTCGGTAAACTTATAGGTACTCAACACCTCACGAATGACCTGTAGCGCGAGGCTAAACTCCTCCTGGATTTGATCGGGGCGGCAGAAGATATGGCAATCATCCTGCGTCAATGCACGCACACGGGTTAACCCGCTTAACGCACCGCTATCTTCGTAGCGGTAAAGGGTTGCGAATTCAGCAAAGCGGATCGGGAGATCGCGGTAGCTGATGACACCGAGCTGGTTGTAGAGAGTCATGTGACTAGGACAGTTCATCGGTTTGAGCCGGAAGATGAGGTCTTCGCTCTCAACCATCGGCGGGAACATGCTCTCACGATAATTATCGTAATGCCCCGACTTGCGGTAGAGCTGCTCTTTCACGACGTGACCTGTCCAGACGTGCTGATAACCGTAGCGGGTCTGAACTTCTCGCACATACGTTTCCATTTCGTGCCGAATGATCTCGCCCTTGGGAGTAAAGATCGGCAAACCAGGACCGATGTCATCAGAGAAGAAAAAGAGACCCAGCTCTTTACCAAGGCGACGATGGTCACGTTTACGTGCTTCCTCTAGCCGATGCAAGTATGCTTCCAGTTCTTCTTTGGTATTCCAACCTGTACCGTAAATGCGTTGCAACTGACGGTTTTTTTCGTCACCACGCCAGTAAGCACCAGCAATGCTCATCAACTTGAAGGCTTCAGGATTGATCTCGCCAGTGTGGTTGAGATGGGGGCCACGGCAGAGATCTTCAAAGGTATCTTGACGGTACGTCGAAATAACGGTATCGCCATGATGCGTCTCACCGTACTCGTCAAGCCCTTTAGCTAAACCTTCGATCAGCTCTAGCTTATACGGTTGATTGGCAAAGATCTGGCGAGCTTCTTCCGCACTGACTTCACGGTAGATAAATGGATGATTTCCAGCGATAATACGCTTCATCCGCTTTTCAATCTCGGTCAGGTCTTCAGGCGTTAGCGGACGTGGCAAATCAAAATCGTAGTAGAAGCCATTTTCAATCGGTGGTCCAATCGCAATTTTGGCATCGGGAAAGATTTCTAGCACAGCCTGTGCCATCACATGGGCCAGCGAGTGACGCAAGCGGTAATAGGGATCGCTGTTTGGATCGACTGGCATAGCGAGTGTTTCCTCCTATCTTGTAACAATGGTCAAGTAACCGTCGATGATCCGCGCCTCAATTATCTGGCGATCTTGCCGACTGAATTCAGCGTTAAGTCGTTCGTTCAGAACAATGGTAAGATCAGGCGCCGAGAGAAACATCGCCAATGGCCCCGCAACCTGGGGATCGAGGACGGCAAGGCGTCCATCACGCACAGTAATTCCACCACTGATCACTCCAGTCATACCGTAAGCCTGGACGCTTATCACGGCGCGTTCGTTTTGAAAGCGAACCTGCACTGCCTCGACCGGCAACGTAGCCCCAATATCGGTTAGATATTCGTTAACCTCGGCTTCGCTAACCGTTACCCTACCTGGTGGCAGAGCTGCAACCAACACCGGCAGCGGAGCACCGGCAACGTCAACCGTCGGCCCTGAAGGGGCGAGCAGATCGGCAAAACGACGACCAAGCGTCACACTGATCTGCGGGCGAACAAGCAACATAAAGAGCAGAGCAATGGTCACCAATCCCAGGCCAATGCGGATGACCTGACTGGCACAGCCAGTTGTTTCTCGCCGCCGGGCAGCGAGCCGACGGGCGGACACGCGCATACGTTACTCCTTCGTGCCTAACGGAAACAGCTCTCCGTCCGCACGGGGACGAAGAGCTGCTTCGTGGTTCCACCCTGTGTTCACCGAACACCATCCGGTGTCCGGCCTCATTCCTCGCGATAACGGGCGAATCCCGTGCTCCCATACTGGCAATCTGCGTTCCGGGAGCCACTCAGAGGGGGTTTTCACCCGATCTGCGACCGAGCACGCTCTCAGTCACGACGCGCTCTCCCTGTGGTTAGTATCGGGCTACTCGTCCTCGTCGGCGCTTTACACTACTGCCGCCGCCATGGTAACGCGAAGCAACCTCAGAGTCAAGCAGATTTGTTATTGGTTTACCACTACACGTTGTTGCCTCAAGTCTCGCCGGATAGATGATAACAGCATAGGATGAAAACGAGAACACGGCATGCGAATACTACCGATTCAACCCATACCTGGAAGCTGATACCATGGCAGCTTATCGTATTCAAATTTACGACGACGATCCAACAGCAGCGCTGGTTACGCAACGTGGCTTGCAAGCTTTGCTTGGTGATGAAGTTATTGTCGAAGCAACCACCAACGCGAACGAGGCCTGGCTGGCGTGTGCCAATGGTCATGTCGATCTGCTGATTGTCGATCCCAGTCCGTACAGTGCAGCAGCGGCACTCATCAAAGCGGTGCGCACATACCGTCCGTACCTCCCTATCCTGGCCCTGACGGCCTATGATACCCCTGGGTTACGCGCCCGAATGCAGGCACTAGGTGTTGAACTCTACGCCGCCAAGCCGATTGAATTGCGCGAACTGGCGCCACTCGTTATGCAGGCATTGCATCAGGTCGTGTAGGTAGGACTCACCTAACAGGTAGTCCTCCTCGCGACCCACCTTCCACTTTCCCTACATGTGCTATCATGTTTGTATTACGAAAGGAGATGTCTGTGCCTGCGCTGCGCATCGATTGGCGCTGGATTGCGCTCTTTGTTATTATCATTGTCCTGGCAAATGCACGGAGTCTACCGTGGCCGATCACTGCCCTGGCCCTCGCGCTGCCAGGCAGTTGGTTGATCTATCATGCTGCCCAAATGCTTGGGCTAGCAATTCCCGGTACGCGACCAACAACCAGGGTCACGTACTGGCGTGGCCGTCGGATCGAAACCAACACGCCAGTACGCCGGAATCCGTTCTGGGATCGCACCAATCTTGTCCCTGGTCTGCTGTATGGCATCACCGGCCTGATGCTGACATTGGCAGCTCTGGCGGTTGTCACCCGTAACCTCGGCATGTAACCTGCGCGACTGAACGTTTGATGAGAAAGCTGTGATAACACTACCCTTTGGCCTGTTTCGTCGGCGACGTTTAACCACCGATCAGCAAGATGTGTTGCTCAACGATCTCGAAGCGTTGTTGCACCAGATCGACGCCGCGCTCGATCAGTTTGGCCCCGATGTCGAAACAACTGACCGCAACGCTCTCACCGGCTGTCGGGCCAGTCTGCGCGAGCTGTTTCTGATCGTTGTCGCCGGTGAGTTTAATTCCGGTAAATCCACCTTCCTCAATGCCTTGCTTGGCGCACAGGTATTACCAGAGGGCGTGACGCCAACCACCGATGCGATCACGTTGCTGAAATACGGTGATGAACCGTTTGATGAACTGATCGAACCCGGTCTACGGCTTCACCACTACCCTGCCGAGATGCTCCGTCAACTGACTGTGGTTGACACACCCGGCACCAACGCTGTCATTCGGCAGCACGAACGTCTGACCCGCGATTTTATCCCTCGTGCCGATCTGGTGATCTTTCTTACCTCTGCCGACCGCCCCTTTACCGAAAGCGAACGGACATTCCTTGAGTTGATAAAAGACTGGGGTAAGAAGGTTGTCGTTGTGATCAATAAAATTGACATCCTAACCCCTGCCGAGCAAGAGCAAGTTGCCCAATTTGTACGAGAGCACGTCAATCGAGTGCTAGAACAATCGCCTGAGCTGTTTCTGGTCTCGGCTCGCCGTGCATTGCAGGCGCGGCAACAACCCGATCATGCAGTCGAGCAATGGCAGGCCAGTGGTATGGCGGCCTTCGAGTACTTCGTGATTGACACCCTCGATGAAGAGACCCGCTTTCGATTGAAGATACTCTCGCCGCTAGGGGTAGCACGACGGGTAACTGAAACATACCTCGCTGCTACCGAATCCCGTCTGGCAACCCTGCGTGATGATGTGTACGCCATTGAGCAGATCGAACGTCAATTGGCCCTTTTTCACGATGAACTGAAGCAAGATGCCGAATACCACATCGGCGAAATTGATAGAGTGTTGATTGCACTGCAAGAACGGGGCGAACGATTCTGTGATGAAACGATCCGACTGAGCCGGATTCGCGATCTGGTGGATGGAAATCGACTGCGAGCTGACTTCGAGCGCGAGGTTATCGGGGATACCTATCACCAGATCGATGAACGCATTCAGAAGTTAATCGACTGGCTGGTTGAAAAAAATCTCCGTCTACAACAAAGTATTGACGAGTTTATTCAACAGCGCGCGCTGGCCTATCGCGACCAGATGTTGGGTCAAGTTGGCGGGAGTTTTGCCTACAATCGGCAGGCTTTGTTAGAACATCTCGGGCAGGCTGCGCAAATCGCTATCGCAAGTTACGACCGTAATGCTGAAGCCCAGCAGTTGGCCGGCGAAATTCAGTCGTCAGTCGCGGTAACAGCCATTACCGGTGTCGGTGCTGTCGGTTTGGGCGCAACCCTGGTTGCTCTGTTTCATACGGTGTTACTCGACGTTACCGGTATTCTGGCTGCTTTGACAGTGGCCGGCCTGGGTTTGGCAATTCTACCGGCTAAACGACGGCAGGCGAAGGAGAGTTTGCGCAAAAAGATCGATGAAGTACGCACCCGGCTACGTGCTGAGTTACGCCAGCAGATCGAACGCCAGAGCGAACAAACCCTGCACCAGATTCGTGAACGGAATGCACCATTTATTCGCTTTGTCCGTGCCCAGCAAGAGCATCTGATCGGTTTACAACGTACCTTTTCTGACCTGATGGTCGCGATTGAGAAGTTTAGCAAGCAGGTTGAGTAGCAGGTTGCCGTAATATATTGCATTGCAGCAGTGAGAGTGAATCAGGCAGGGTCTTCATCTTTTGTGTATCGCTTCTCCGCGGACAACGGGGCAAAACGAGTAATGAACACTATCCAGACGTTGAACACCATCCTGAACCACGCACTTCCCAGGCATAGACCTGTTTTCAAGCGCGCTCCTGGTGGTTCGTTATGACAAGACGAACAGAGCACGCTGAAAAGCAAACGATTGTGCTCTCCGTCCGATCTGCTGCTTATCACACTATATGCGCATCCTGATCCCTTCAGACGTATTCCCACCCGATGGCCGTGGCGGTGCAGCGTGGAGCAGTTACGCTCTGGCTACCGGCCTCCACGCACGCGGACACACCGTACAGGTTCTTGTTCCCTGTCGCCAGCCCTGTCGTTCGCCGCTCGTTGCGTCACTTGCCGGGATACCGGTACAACGCATCCCGTACTATGCGCCGAAGCTGCCATTTATCCAGAACTACGTTCGTCACGAGCGCTTCTGGCCACGACTGGCGCAAGCAATGATTACGGCTGCTCACGACAACGGGGGCGTAGACATTATTCATGCGCAGCATACTCAAGCTGCTGCCGCTGCAATCCTTGCCCGCGAAACGCTCAACGTACCGGTTGTCGTAACGGTGCGTGATCACTGGCCGTGGGATTACTTTGCCACCGGTCTCCATGGAAATTGTCTCCCATACCCTGGGAGTTCGTGGGCCGCGTTAGCTACCGATCTTCCTGCGCGCCTCGGCCCATTACGCGGGACCCTGGCCATCGCTGCGATTCCGTACATGCTGGCCCATCTTCGCCGACGGGCCAGGTTACTGGCCGCCGCTGATGCGGTGATTGCCCCCAGCCAGTACATTGCCCGTCGCCTGCGCACTATCATTGAACCGCACCGCATCCACGTGTTGCCGAACATTGTTGACATCGCCGCCACTGATGCTATCGCAGCTACCCCACCCCGTACCGACTGGAGCGGGGCACTCCTGCTGTTCGCCGGTAAATTAGAGATGAACAAAGGCGCCGGTCTACTTATTGATCTGATCGCAGCACTGGCTGCGTACCGTCATCAGCTTCCACCCTTTACCCTCTTGATTGCAGGTGATGGCACCATGCGCCAGGCCATTGCCGACACCCTGACCACTTACCGCTTACCCGGTCGAGTACTGGCCTGGATTGATCACGATGAACTCTTACGCCTGACCGGTCGCTGCGATCTGTTCCTCTTTCCCTCGAATTGGGGTGAACCACTGGCGCGGGCATTGATCGAAGCAGCCGCGCTCGGCGCACCAATCCTTGCCATGCCGACTGGCGGAACACCTGATATTGTCAGCCATGGCGAGACCGGTATTCTCGCACCCACGGTACCGGCGATGGTAGCCTGGATTGTACGCTTGCTCAATGATCCGGATACCCGACGGCAATTAGGTGCCAACGCCCGTCGGGTTGCCACTGAGCGTTTTGCCGCCGACCGTTTGCTGCCACGCTACGAATCCCTCTACAACGAACTGTGTCGCGCGAGAGTATAAGAGCCTATCCGATCTATCCTGTCGCAGCAGCAAGCAGATCGGTTGGAGCGCAGCGCTGCTGCGCTCGTACATCCATCGATAGGTTTCATCCGCTGAACTGCGAGACGATTCTTCTGAAAAGCACTCAGTTGAAATAGCGTTTCCAGAGTGTCGCCGTATCGAGAACGGACGGAAAGAAAAGGGTGAGAAACTTCGTTAGTCCATCACTTAGGTACGCGGGCCTCTGGCCCGCATCGTGTGCGCCTGGGTACACAGGCCTCTGGCCCGCATCGCAAGCACCTGGGTACGCGGGCCTCTGGCCCGCATCGCAAGCACCTGGGTACACGGGCCTCTGGCCCGCATCGCAAGCACCTGGGTACACGGGCCTCTGGCCCGCATCGTGTGCGCCTGGGTACACGGGCCTCTGGCCCGCATCGCAAGCACCTGGGTACGCGGGCCTCTGGCCCGCATCGTGAGTACCTCATATTGCAGAAGAAGATTCGGTCAGGGCGCAGCAGTGCTGCGCCTGTACATCCAGAGACGATCATTCGGCTTGACTCCAGGGGTACCGCAGCTTTATACAATGCTATCACCCCAAACATCTGATCAACAATGTGTATTCCGGCGTTATACCAATTCTGTGAAAAACACCGTCGATTGTGTAGCCATTTATCTCCGCTATTCACTGCCTTACACGCTGCCCCATTCGTGCGTCTGCATGATGGTTTGTGTCGCCATCTTCTTGCACGGCTGGAAGCAGGCTATCCGCCGGTGCACCAGGCTGCTACGAGCTTCACCCTCCCCGTTCGCTCACCTAATGGAATGAGGAAGGGGGCTAGGGGAAAGGTGATCCAGCGTCGTCCAGAATCGGCCCCTGCCGGTACCGCCTTACGGCAAAATCCCAAACTCATTAAACGTGCGCACTGCGGTTACAAATAGTTCAGGCAGCAACAGCGTGAGCGGCTCGCCGAGGCGTAACATCCAGCTAGCTAACAGGGAACTACGGAGCAAGCTGCTCCACGGCTCAACGGGAAAGACCACCAGAACGATCAGCAGTGCTGTGACGGCAAGCAATCCCTGGACTAACCCCAGCAGCGCACCCAGCAGATGATCGAGCCATCCCAAGAAGACCAGCCCCGCCAGTGAATGCAACAACGATGCAAGCAAACTGGCAATGCCGCTTACCAGAAGCAACACAGCAATAAAGCCCAATCCCTGCGCCAGATTGGGATCGGTGATAAACGAACCCAGCCAGACTGCTACCTCATTACCGTATTGCCCGGCCAGCATAAAGCCGACAATAAATCCTACCACTGCCAGCACTTGCCGGATAATACCCCAGTACAGACCGAGAATAGTAAACAGACCAAGAATGACAAACAATACCAGGTCTACTTCAGTCATCGAAGTTCCTTTCTGAACAAATGATCAACACGACATAAAGTCCTTGACGGGCGCGAAACACCTTGATATAATACCCTTACTTGAAAGATTCCTCGTACCGCTTCCCAGAGCACGCATAGCTGTCCCATACGGCGCGCGAGCTCACTGGCACGCGGCAACACCGCCGCAGAAAAGCCAGTCTGTACCCTGCACGTTGGCATCCCGGTAGAAGCAGCATCACCCGAATGGTTGATGCATGCTGCAACGAACTAACACACTCCGCCGGATTGGCGGTGGAGTAATCCCTCAGCAGGAGGATGTATGAACATGACTCTATCCGGTTTTGAGTTGATGAAGATGATTGGCGAGCAGCAGGATCGTCGCCGCTTTCAACAGCTCAACTGGCGCGGTACCTTCGCTGATTACCTCGATATTGTCACCCGCAAACCGCAAGTTGCCCGTAATGCGTTTCAGCGGGTCTACGACATGATTATGTCGTATGGAACCGAAGAGTTCATCGACGCCAAAAAGCGCTTGATTCGTTATAAGTTCTTTTCCGACGAATCGTTTGATGGCGACGACGCGATCTTCGGTTTGGAAATTCCGCTCATGCGGCTGGTTAACTTCTTTAAAGGTGCTGCGCGTGGGTATGGTACCGAGAAACGAGTGCTCCTGCTGCACGGGCCGGTCGGTTCCTCGAAGTCAACCATCGTCCGCCGTCTCAAGCGCGGTCTCGAACATTACTCGCGCACCGAGGAAGGCGCACTCTACACCTACGACTGGTATCCCGGCATCATCGAGAATCATGATACCTTCGATTGGCGCAAGGTTCCCGAATCGGAGTGGGAAAAGTGTCCGATGCATGAAGAGCCACTCCACCTCATCCCTCGTGAATTACGGACAACCTTTATCGAGCGGATCAATGAAGGGCTTGATCCGGATCGTCAAATTCGTATCGAAGGTGATCTCTGTCCGGTCTGTCGCTTCCACTTCCGCGAACTCATGCAGCGCTACGAAGGCGATTGGCTGAAGGTAATGAACCACGTGCGGGTACGCCGGCTAGTCTTCAGCGAGCAGGATCGCATCGGGATCGGTACGTTCCAGCCCAAAGATGAGAAGAACCAGGATAGCACCGAATTAACCGGTGACATCAACTACCGTAAGATTGCCATCTACGGTTCTGATTCTGATCCTCGTGCCTTCAACTTCGACGGTGAGTTCAATATCGCGAACCGTGGCATTATTGAGTTCGTCGAGATGCTCAAGCTCGACGTCGCCTTCCTCTACGATCTGCTTGGTGCATCTCAGGAGCACCGCATCAAGTCGAAGAAGTTTGCGCAGACCGACATTGATGAGGTCATTATCGGCCATACTAACGAGCCAGAGTATCGCCGCCTGGAAAACAACGAATTCATGGAAGCGCTCAAAGATCGCACTGTGCGCATCGACATCCCGTATGTCACGCGCCTGCGCGACGAAGTGCGTATCTACGAGCGCGACTTCAACAAGAAGAAGGTACGTGTCCATATTGCTCCCCATACGCTCGAAATGGCGGCAATGTGGGCAGTGCTGACCCGACTCGAAGAGCCGAAGAAGCCGAACCTTACCCTCTTGCAGAAACTCAAGCTCTACAACGGGAAGACACTACCCGGCTTTACCGAAGACAACATCAAAGAGCTGCGTAAAGAGGCGGTACGTGAAGGGATGGAGGGCATTTCACCGCGCTACATCCAGGATAAGATATCGAACGCGCTGGTGAGCAATCAGGAAGAAGGCTACATCAACCCCTTCATGGTGCTCAACGAGCTAGAGAGCGGGCTGAAGAACCACGCGCTCATTACCGATGAAGAGCAGCGCAAGCGCTACCGTGACCTGCTAGCGATTGTCCGCGAAGAGTATACGGAGATAGTGAAAAATGAGGTCCAGCGGGCGATCTCAGCCGATGAAGAGGCGATCAAGCGCCTATGCGCAAACTACATCGATAACATTAAGGCCTACACCCAGCGCGAGAAGGTGCGCAACCGCTATACCGGCCAGTACGAAGAGCCTGATGAGCGTCTCATGCGCAGTATCGAGGAGAAGATCGATATTCCGGAGTCGCGTAAAGATGACTTCCGCCGCGAGATTATGAACTACATCGGCGCCCTCGCAATTGAAGGGAAGACCTTCGATTACCGCACGAACGAGCGGCTCCACAAGGCGCTCGAGCTGAAGCTCTTCGAAGATCAGAAAGATAGCATCAAGCTCACATCGCTCGTTTCGCGCGTGATCGACCGCGATACGCAGGAAAAGATTGACGTGGTGAAGGCTCGCCTGATCCGTGACTTCGGCTACAACGAGCAGTCGGCGACTGATGTGCTCAACTACGTGGCTTCGATCTTTGCCCGTGGTGATACACGTCGCTAAGCCTCGGCAGTAGCTTGTTCAACACTCAACCGACAACCGGCATCGAGGAGGGCGCCGTGTCGCCCTCCTCCGTTACCAGGATTGGTACTCCTATGGCGATGTCAATGAAACGTGCTGAACGCGATCTCAGCCGCTTCCGTGAAATTGTACGCGGGCGGATCAAAAAAGACCTGCGCAAATATATGTCGCAAGGTGAATTGATCGGACGGCAGGGTAAGCGCTTTGTCAGCATTCCAATGCCGCAGATCGATATACCTCAGTTTCGCTATGGTGCTAAACAGGCTGGTGGTGTTGGGCAAGGCGATGGTAACATCGGTGACCCAATAGCGCAGGGCGATGGTCAACCTGGCGCTGGGCAGGCGGGTGCTGAACCCGGTCAACATATTCTGGAAGTTGATGTCTCGATTGAAGAACTGGCCCAAATCCTGGGTGAAGAGTTGCAACTGCCCAACATTCAGCCTAAGGGCAAGAAGAATCTGATTAGCGAGAAGGACAAGTATAGCGGTATCCGACGTACCGGTCCGAATTCGCTCCGCCATTTCAAGCGAACGTACCGCGAAGCACTCCGACGCCAGATTGCTGCTGGTGAGTATGACATCAACAACCCAGTGGTGATCCCGATCCCCGATGATATGCGGTATCGTTCGTGGAAAGAAACCCTTATGCCCGAAAGTAACGCCGTCATTATTTATATGATGGACGTGTCGGGTTCGATGGGTACCGAACAAAAAGAGCTGGTGCGGATGACCGCCTTCTGGATCGAGACCTGGCTGCGCTCACAGTATAAGTCCATCGAAATTCGCTATATCGTCCACGACGCCGCTGCCAAAGAAGTCGATCAACAGACCTTCTACCATATCCGTGAAGGTGGCGGTACCAAAATATCATCGGCCTACAAACTGTGCAATCGCCTGATCGACGAGCGTTATCCGGCGACCGAGTGGAATATTTATGCGTTCCACTTTTCCGATGGCGATAACTGGGGCGGTGGTGATACCCGTGAATGTGTGGAACTGCTCAAGCGTGAACTCCTGCCTAAAGTGAATCTCTTCTGTTACGGCCAGGTTCGTTCGCTCTACGGCTCTGGGCGTTTTGCCCATGACCTTGAAGAATACCTGCGCGGCGATGACCGCATTGTGATCGCCGAAATTGCCGATCGTGACGATATTTACGATGCGATCCGCGCCTTCCTCGGCAAAGGCCGCTGATCGCCCTAGCCCGATTTGGTGTGCGTATGAAAAGTACCCGCCTTCCCGCTCATCTCGAACAAGCACGACAGGAGATCGAGCAGATTGCCCGTGAGTATGGCCTTGATTTCTTCCCCATTATCTACGAAGTGCTCGATTACCGAACCCTGTATGAGGTAGCGGCGTTCGGCGGCTTCCCAACGCGCTATCCCCATTGGCGATTCGGTATGGAGTACGATCAGTTGCTCAAGGGCCATGTCTGGACGGGAAGTACCATCTATGAGATGGTGATCAACAACAACCCAGCTTACGCTTACCTGCTCGAGGGCAACGAAGATGTGACGCAGAAGATGGTGATGGCGCACGTCACCGGTCACGTCGATTTCTTCAAGAATAATATGTGGTTTGCCCACACCAATCGCAAGATGCTCGACACCATGGCAAACCACGCTGCCCGCATTCAGCGCATTATCGACCGAATCGGCTACGATCAGGTTGAAGATTTCATTGACACCTGTCTGTCGCTGGAAAACCTGATCGACTACCACGCTCCGTATATTCGGCGCCCCGAGGCGGTAACACCGCGCCCTATCGTGAACGACGAAGAGCCACCGGTCGTCGAGGGCTTGCCGGTCGAACGCGAATACATGCGCGATTATATCAATCCACCAGAATTTCTTGAAGTCCAGCGCCGAAAACTCGAGGAAGAACGCGCACGTCAGCGCCGTTTCCCAGAGAATCCACAACGTGATGTCCTGCTCTTTTTGATGAATTTTGCCCCCCTCGAAAACTGGCAGCATACGGTGCTCGAAATCATCCGCGACGAAGCCTATTACTTCGCACCACAGGGCATGACCAAAATCCTCAACGAGGGGTGGGCATGCCTCCACGGCGATAGTCTGATTCCAACCGACCGCGGCATTATCCCGTTGCGAGAGCTGGTCTCGCGTCGGTATCGGTCACAGGTAAGCGATGGCGAGCGGCAACAGACGGTGTACGATTGGAATTGTTTCACCGCTTATCCGACTGTAACCATTCATACCCGTGCCGGTTTTACGCTGACCGGATCGTTCAATCACCGTGTTATGCTGGCTTCTGGCGAGTGGCGTCGGCTCGATGCCCTTCGCGTTGGTGATCAGGTACGTATAGCCGGTGGTACGGAGCTGTGGGCCACGCAGCCGGCACGGTTGCGGCGTCGCATGCCATTGCCGCAGGTGCTGGCAACCGTTAGTGCTACTACCAGTCCATCGTTACCATCGCGTCGCCATCGTTATCACTCTGCTCCGACAGAAGTTGTTGATGAAGCTATGGCGACGGCCATCGGCCAGCGCTGTGTAACGCATCCCGATCACCGTGCGCTAGACGCCATCCGCCGTTCACCGCGACCACAGGTCGTCGCATTCCTGCGCGCTTTCATCGCCGGTGCTGTCGATACTTCCCAAGAGTTGACCATTCCCTGCGTCAGTATCGAACTTGCTCAGACGGTGCAACTGCTGCTGGCAAACCTGGGTGTCCTGGCGCGCCGGATCGAGACAACATTGCAGATCGATGATCCTACGGCTCTTGAACGTGCCTACACCACACCGTCGCCCCCTGTTACCTGGACGGACGAGATTGTTGCCATTGAACGCGGTCGTGCCGATGTGTACGATATTTCGGTCACCGAAACGCATCGCTACGCTGCGCAGGGGTTCATCAACCACAACAGTTACTGGCATAGCACCATTATGACCCAGCGTGTCGCTTCGGCTGCCGAGATCATCTCATTTGCCGATCTCCATTCGGGCGTGGTCGCGACAAGCGGTGGTCGGCTCAACCCTTACAAACTGGGGCTAGAACTCCTGCGCGATATTGAGGATCGCTGGAACAAGGGTAAATTCGGCAAAGAGTACGAAGAGTGTGATGACATCGCTCTCAAACGCTCGTGGGATAAACAGCTCGGTCTCGGTCGCCAGAAGATTTTCGAGGTGCGCCGACTCTACAACGATGTGACATTTATCGACGAATTCCTCACCCCAGAATTCGTGATGGAGCAGAAACTCTTTACCTTCCGCTACAATCGCGATACCGATCTCTACGAGATTGCTTCACGCGAGTTCAAAGAGGTCAAAGAGAAATTGCTCTTCCGGCTCACCAATTTTGGCCAGCCGGTCATCTTTGTCGAAGATGGTAATTACGGCAACCGGGGTGAACTTTACTTACGCCATCGCCACGAAGGCGTTGATCTCAAGATGGACTATGCCCGTGAGACGATGCGCAACTTGTATAAAATCTGGACGCGGCCTGTCCATCTGGAAACGGTCATCGAAGAGAAGCGACGTCTACTTTCGTTCGACGGTCGCGATTTTAGTGAGCGACGCATAGATTAGCATTTGGGCAGAGCAGTGTCTGGGAAACTTTAGTGCATTCTCTCACCTCTCAGCACGTGCCGGTATGGTTTCTGCCTCATGAGGCTGCGGAAGCCTGAGTTTCCGCAGCCGATAATGAGTGCAGGTGATGAGAAGTGTGAGAGGCACAAACTCCCAATTCCTCACCCGGTATGGAACCGGTAGGGGATGCCAAGTGCGTTCTGCAGCACGGACACGGCACCACCTTAACCCGACACGGCATACCAAAGCGACCCTCGCATTCCCTTGCGGGCCAGAGGCCAGTGCTCTCAGGTTCCTCTCCTAGGCTCCTGCAGTCACATGCGGGCCAGCGGCCCGCGCTCCCAGGAGCAATGTGCACCCGTTCACCTGCTGGTGTCGCACCGATCATGCCCGTCACCGCATGCATAGTGGGGGCAGGTTTGAAACCTGCCCCCACTAACGATGGGTTCCACCCGCCCACCGCACCATGCGGGCCAGCGGCCCGCGCTCCCAGGAGCAATGTGCACCCGTTCACCCGCTGCTGTCGCACCGATCATGCCCGTCACCGCATGCATAGTGGGGGCAGGTTTCAAACCTGCCCCCACTAACGATGGGTTCCACCCGCCCACCGCACCATGCGGGCCAGCGGCCCGCGCTCCCAGGAGCAATGTGCACACGTTCACCCGCTGCTGTCGCACCGATCATGCCCGTCACCGCATGCATAGTGGGGCAGGTTTCAAACCTGCCCCCACTAACGATGGGTTCCACCCGCCCACCGCACCATGCGGGCCAGCGGCCCGCGCTCCCAGGAGCGATGTGCACCCGTTCACCCGCTGCTGTCGCACCGATCATGCCCGTCACCGCATGCATAGTGGGGGCAGGTTTCAAACCTGCCCCCACCCATAGTGTGCTGATACACCAAACGA
>Ga0308391_1000282_pt1 | contig 22584 bp, 13 predicted proteins | sample Hotspr20Samplet1_FD_202363 | JGI IMG/M metagenome (GOLD analysis project Ga0308391, IMG submission 202363) | Hot spring phototrophic mat microbial communities from Octopus Spring, Yellowstone National Park, Wyoming, United States - 20050623_t1 ... | reverse complement strand
GTTCAACGTCGGGCGAAAACTCGTCGGTGATGGCGGCTAGCGGCAGCTTGGGCGTCATGCTTCTTCCCACCCAGTTCAGTATAGTGTGGGAGCCGGCTCGCCCTCGACGATCCGGAGGAACCGATTCCGCGGCGGATTTCGAAAGCTCTGTCGGAGGCCGCTCGGCCACTCGACGATGAGCTCGTCGATTTGCGGATCTTTGCCCAATCCGAAGGTGAGCTCGAGCTGGCTTTGCGAGCAGTAGCTGGAGCCCGTGTGGACCATGCGCCACTGCTCGCCCGAGGCGCTCTTCACGCGCACGACGGCGCCGATCCCGCTGCGGTTGGACTTGACGCCGACCAGTTGCACCGTCACCCAGTGATTGGCGTTGCCGCCGTCATTGCGCAACAGGCGCGCCGGGCCGTCGTTGGTGCTCACCAAGAGATCGAGATCTCCGTCGCGGTCGTAGTCGCCGTAAGCGGCGCCGCGGGCCACCATCGGTTGCGCCAGGTCCGGGCCCGCCTCCCGTGCGACGTCCCGAAAGCGGCCCCGCCCGAGATTGCGAAACAGGTGCGGCGGCTGGCGATAGGTAACCCTCGGTTGCACGCTTTCGATCTCCTCCTCGATGTGCCCGTTGGCGACAAAGATGTCCAACCAGCCGTCCAGATCGAAATCAAAGAAGAAGGTGCCGAAGGCGAGCGTGAGCAGACTGTCGCGGCCGACGTTGGAGCGAGGCGCTTCATCCACAAACAGCGAGTTGCCCTCGTTGCGGTACAGGCCGAGCATTTCGTTGGAGAAGTTGCCGATCACCAGGTGGGGCCGGCCCGAACGGTCGTAGTCGGCCGCATCCACGCCCATAGCGCCCCGAGCGATGCCGTCCTCGCTGAAGGCGACGCCGGCGCCGACGCCCTCCTCGGTGAAGGCGCCATTGCGATTGTTGCGATAGAGCTTATTGGGTTGGGTGTCGTTGGCGACGAACAGATCCACCCAACCGTCGCCGTCGAAATCGAGCAGCGCGACACCCAGCGCTTTGCTCGTCGGATCGGCGACGCCGGCCTGGCGGCTGACGTCCTGAAACCGGCCGCCTCCGAGATTCCGGTACAGCTTCGACGCCAGCCCGCGGTAGGACTCCGGCGTGCAGTACGATTTCCGCGCGCCGTCGAGCGAGCACCACAGGTCGGTGGCCGGACTCCATTCGACGTAGTTGGCGACGAACAGGTCGAGGAGGCCGTCCTTGTCGTAGTCCACAAAGGCGGCGCTCGACGCGAAACCGGGATTGTCGATGCCGGCCTGGCGCGTGACGTCGCGGAACCTGCCGCCCCCTTCATTGCGCATCAGGCGGTCCGGTCCCATGTTGGTGAGATAGAGATCGATGCGCCCGTCATTGTCGAAATCGGCCGCCGCCACGCCGAGACCGTACGTTTCCACGTCGAGGCCGCTTCCGGCCGTGACGTCGGTGAACGTGCCGTTGCCGTTGTTTCGATAGAGCGCCGGAAGCGATCGGCGGCCGCGCGGCTTCCAGTCCTTGCTGTTGACCAGATAGATGTCCAGCCAGCCGTCGCCGTCGAAATCGAAGAAGGCGCAGCCGGAACCCATGGTCTCCGGCAGCCACTTCTGGCCAGCCTTGCCGGCGTTATGGCGGAAGCGAATGCCTGCCTCCCGCGTCACCTCGCGAAAAACCACCTGGCCGGAGGCCGAGGAGGCAGCAAACCACAGGACCAGCAGTGCGGAGCGGGTGCGCACCGCTCAGTCCACCCCCTCAGGGGTCTTCCCGATCGCGCGGCTTCGGCTGAGGTGGGACGGCGCAGGCCGCTCGGGCGCCAGAGGCACGCTCACGTGTTCGTGAATCGGCTGCCGCTCGTTGTTGTCCTCCGGGCTCAGCATGCGGCGGCGGTGGGTGATGGTTTGAGCCGCTTCGTCCAGTTTGAAGCGGCGGAACAGCTTTTCGGCGCGCGCCGCCTGCTCGAGCTCTCCCAGGCCGCGCCAGGCGAGCATCAAGGTGTAGTGAGCCTGCAAGTCTTCGGTGTCCACATCGAGGACGCGCTGAAGCACGTCGATCGCGCCTCGGTAGTCCCGCTTCAGGAAGAGGATGCGCCCGATCTGGTTGAGCACCACCCGATCGCGCGGAAACTGCGCCCGCACACGTTCGAGCGAGCGCAGCGCTCCGTCGTAGTCGCCCTCCGCCTTCTGGATCAGCGCATAAAAGTAATGATTTCGGCCCAACTCCGGCGCGAGCGCCAGCGCCCGCTCGACATAGGGCCGGGCGGCCTCGGTCTCCCCCTCCTGGATCAAGGCGCGGGCGACGTTCAGCCAGCCGTCGGAATAGGTCGGGTCGGCCTCGATGACGCGCTCGAAGGCGTAGACGGCGCCTTTCAAGTCTCCCTGAAGAAACAGGCCGATGCCCCAGTCGTTCCAGCGTTCCCGGTCCTCTTTGCGCACGACGGGCTTCCAGTCGGTCTCCTTGCCGGCGTCGCCGATCGCCAGTCGCGTCTCGGCCTCAGCCAGCGTCACGATCGGCAGCGCGGGGATTTCACCCTTGATCTGTCCGGAGACGTTGGCCGGGATGTTTTGCGGTTGGAACGTGTAGGGCCGACTGTCGTGATGGACGTTGGCCCGCTCGCCCCCAGGCTCACCCTCCGCCCGGCCGGCGTAGGCATACTGCGTGTAGTAGTGCGAGAACTTGCGGTGCTGGAGCCGGGCGCGGACGGTGACGGGTCCTCGAACGTCGCGCGGAATCTCCATCCGGTAGTGGGCGACATCGGCGGCGCCCGGCGGAATGAGCCGCACGTACAGCACGCTGCGTGCCTGCCAAGCGTTGCGCTTGTCGATTGGGTTGCCGGCCCCGTCGAGCATGAAGGAGCGGTAGAAGTGCGCCCCCGGCTCGACCGGACCGCGGCCGTCGTCCTCGACCTTCCCGCTCCAGAAGATGGTTCGACCGGTGGCGTCCCAGGCCTGCACCTCGAGCCAGACATCGAAGGCGTCCACGGTCCCGCCGGGGAAAAAGTGGCCGATGTTGCGCGTCCGCACGACAACGTCCAGGCGGATGGTCTGGCCGGGACGGAAGACGGCGCCGGCGCGGTCAAGCGGAGCAACCACCCGGCCCACTTCACGGAGAAAGACCTGGCGAGCCTGCTCGGCCTCCTCGCCTACGGCGAAAGTGGACATCACCTGTTGCCCCTCACCCGCACGGCGGATCATGGGCACCCCGCCGGTCTTCTCGGCCGGAGAGGCGGCGAAGATGTCCACGGTGATGAACCCGGACTTTAAAAAGTCCACGGTGACGCGCATCTGCTCGGCGTCGCGGTTGACGAACGCCAGGGCGGTGTTGGCGCCCGGGAAGCGGTGGGAGCGCACCATGCCGTTTCTGTTACCAGGGTCTTTTGAAGGAACGAGCGGCATGTGACAGTCCACGCAGGTGCGCGGCTCCTGGGGATAATAGAACGACCGCGCGCCCTGGCCGGAGACGCCGCTGGCCTGCCAGCTATCGTAATCATTGAAGCCACGCAGCCACCGATAGTTGTTCACCGGCACATCCAGGTGCACCTTGTGGCAGGCCGAGCAGAACTCAGCCGAACTTCGCATAAACGGCTTCAGGAAGGTGCGCCGGTGCGGCTCCGGCTCCGCGAAGGTCAGCTTTTGGTCGAGGTATCGCAGCACGGGGTTGGAGCTCATCGCCAGCCGGTGCAGTTGGGGATACTCGAGCGTGAAGCCGCCGTTGCCCACTGATCCGTTGACATGCACGATCGAGTGGCAGGAGACGCAGGCCAGCCCGGCATGGGCCTCCGGCGTATCCAGCTGCTCCTTGGCGGGCACATCAAACCGCCCGCTGAAAAGCATGGCGTGATCGTGGCAGCCGGCGCACCAGCGGCTCGGCTTGGTGCCGGCGATCTCCTGCATGTGCTCGATCGACTTCCTATAAAACTGGTTGTTGAACGAGGCGAAGTGATGGGCCGAGCTGCGCCACTGTTCGTAGATGTCCTTGTGGCACTCACCGCATTTCTCCGACTCCAAGAAGAACTCGGAGGGAATCAGGCCCCCGTGAGCCGTGCGCGCCGCCGAGGGCCAGAAGGGAGAGTCCGGCCCGGCGCCCTCCTCTTCCATCGATAGCGGCGTCACCGCAGGATTTCGGATCGCCCCGTACCGGCTGTGAAACGGATCGAGCAGGCGCCCGCCGACGGCGGCGAGAAACGCCGCCGCCATCACCCAGCGCAGCCTCCGGGCAAGCTTCCCGCGCTCGGGCGCGCCGGCGGCGTGTCGGTCAAGCGAAACGACGAGCGCCACCAGCCCGGCCAGGGCCAGAGCGATGTGGGTCCACAAGATCCAGCGATACTGCCGGAGCGCGCCGAACTCGAACAGAAACAGACCGAGCCCCGCCGAGGGCAGCAGAAAGCCCGCGGGCACCGCGAGGAGGCGCCGCAAGGCGGGCCGGCGGAAAAGCTGCCAAAGCAGGATCAGCGTCAGCGCCGCGCCCACGACGACGTGCAGGAGCACATTGGCCATGTAAAAGATCGTCGGAGACGCAAGCGCGGCCAGATAGCCGCTGTTAACGACCAGCAGCAAAAGCAGCGCTGCCGCCCAGTGATTCAGGCCCCATCGTTTCATCTCGGCGTCCCAGTGCCAGCGGCCGCACGAGACGCAGTGCGGGCCGCGTGAGATATTGCCGGCGATACTGCTCGTAGAGTTCGCCGTCCGGATAGCGCTCCTCCGGCGGGTACGGATAGGAGCTCATAGCGTGAAAGGGCAGCGGCTCAACCGTTTGCGAGAAAGCGGTATTGGCGTCACTATCCTTGGCCCAGCCATCCACCAGAAGGAGGAAATCGCGGCGCCACCCGTCTGGGATCGCAGGGAATGCCGCCGCATCGAAACTCAGCCGGAGTTCGTCGCCAGATCCCATGATTACGAACCGGTCATCGATCTCCCGCAGCAACTCGCCGACATCGCCGTAGCGGGTATACAGGCCCGGCGTCGGATTCCAGTTCGACACGGGTCTCGGATCCGGATACAGGAACCACTCCGGCTGTTTGCGCTGCGGGTGGATCTGGACACGAGAAAAGCCGCGGAAGCCGAGATCGGCGCTGCGCGGCGGCGCTTCGCTCAGGCGAGCCTCCGGGCGCAGATCCCCGGCCGCCAGGAAGGCCTCATCCCAGTAAACGCACAGATTCGTGACAATCCGCACGGCGCGCGCCTTTGACAGGAACTTGCCGCGCAGATCGACAACGATCGTCTTCGGCTTGCCCGCCGGTAGGCCCATATCCTCGAGGACGGTGCGCCAGTCTCCGGCCTCATCCTTCACCTGAAGGTAGGGCATCACCAAGCCTCCGTCGGACTCCTGGGCCCGGGCGAGGAAGGTGCTGCCGCTTGCCCAGTCTACCCAGCCGTGCAACACCAGGACGGCGTCGTTGTTCGGCGCCGCGTCGCCGAAATCGAGCTCCAGGGCGTGCAGCTCGGCCACGCCTGAGCGTGTCCGGCGGAAGCGGTCGGGATAGCGCCGGTCGCGCGCCGCCACCATGGGGAGAACGTCGCGCCCCCGGTGGTCGACGGCCGAGCGCGGATAGATACGCTGCCGGACGCCGAAGAGGCGAAATTCGGGGAACGGCGGCCCCTTGAACTTCTCGTTCGTGAAGATCTCGACCGCGTGCGGGTGATCGACGGCGATCAACTTCACCTGGTCGAGATAGGAGACTTCGGCGAGCTCCTCGGTGATGCGGATTTCGTAGCGGCCGTCGCGGACGGCGAGTAACTCGCCGGGAATCCAAATGTACTCGTCGTGGTCGGTTGGGAAATACTTGCCGTCGCCCGCGCTCGCTCCGAGAGGCGCCACGCCGAGCACGTCGCCGATAAACTCGAACTGGCGTCCGTTCCAGGCCCAGACCATGGGACAGGAACCGGTCAATCGCTCCTCTTCCTTGTAGGTGTGCGTGCGGTTGACGGGCTGGCGCGCCTCGGTCTGGATCAGGCCGTTGGGCCAGGTGATGCGCACCATGTCGACGACCTCATCGGAGCGGACGCCGAACAACAGCGGCAGACCTTCGTAGGTCCTCTTCTGGTAGCGGGTCGCCGAGCGCACCTCCACCTCCGCACCGGGCGCCAACCGAAGCGCCCTCACGCCGGTCAGCGCCACGCGCAGCCAGTTGTTCTTGCTTTGCGTGACGTTTCGCGCCAAGCGCAGCTCGCCTTGGGCGGTGACGGCGGCCAGGTCGGTGCGCCCGTCGTTCGTGAAATCCGCCGCCGCCCACCTCACTCCGGCACTCAGGCCGCGCGGCCGTACCGGCTCGGAAAAACGACCTTGCCCCAGGTTGCGGAAGACGCTTCCGGAAGCGATGACGTCAAGCCGGCCGCGATTGTCCAGGTCCGCCAGCGCCGGGCGCCCCGCTGCGCTCAGCCGCAGCACCGAGTGAGCCCGCTCGGTCGCAAGGCGCAGGTGCAGCTCATCACCCGCCTGGTAGGCCAAATCCACCCAGCCGTTGTTGTCGACATCGGCTGCCGCCAGGCCCCGCGAGCCGGGGGGGATCTCCGCGAGCGGCTGCGCCTCATAACGGCCGCCCAGCCGGTCGCGGTACAACACGGCGGGGCGGTCGGCATAGCTCACCACCAGATCGAGCGCTTTGGTGTCCGGCACGAGGCGGAAAACCACCGCATCGAGCGCTCGGCCCGAGGCGAACGGGAAATCGCCGGTCCTGTCGAGGAAGCCGGCATTGCCCTGGTTCCGCAGCAGCACGGAACGCTCGCCAAGCAAGAGGAGGTCAAGGTCATTTTCGTGGTCGTAGTCCAGCCAAACGACTTTTTCATAGCGGACCGCCGGCGCCGGCAGGTCCACCTTCTCGAAGCGGCCCTTTGTGTTGCGCAGCAGCACCGCCCCGTTTGCGCCGGCCAGGCAGAGATCGGCGAGCCCGTCATTGTTGAAGTCACCCGCGGCGACTGACACGACGCCCTCGATACGAGATAGGGCTGGAACATTCGTCGGCTTTTCGGCGGCCAGGTAGAGCCTCACGCCCGCCGCCGACCAGGCCAGCAGGTCGGGCCGCCCGTCGCCGTCGGCGTCGAAGCCGAGCAGTCCGGCCGTCGCAGGGTCGAAGTGGCCGGGGAGAGTACGCTCCTGGAAGCGCAACTCCGCCACCGGCTCGTCGCGGTCCGCCGCCGGGTCGATCGGATCGTACAACTCAGAGTAAAAGCTCCACTCGACGTCCTCGGCCACGACGGCGTTCTTCTGCTGTTCCTTGATCTTTCGGAACTGTTCCAGGTGATAGGCTGCCTTTTCTTTTTCACCGGCCTGGCGGTAGGCATTGAACAGCTGGAAGTGAGGGGCTGCCAGACTAGGATCGAGCCGCGCGGCAAGTTCGAACTTGCCCAACGCCTCCCGGTTGCGTCCGACCATCCGGTAGAGCACGCCGAGGTTGTAATGCGAGACCGGCTCGTCGGGCACCAGCTCCACCATGCGCTCCAGTTGCCGGATCGCACGCTCGAACTCTCCCGCCCGTTTGTACTGAATGCCCAGGTTGAACCAAGTGTGCGGCAGCGAAGGATCCTGCTTTTGCACCTTTTCGAGCTCGGCAATCCCCTCCTGGACCTGCCCGGCGCTGAGCAAGGCGAGCCCGTAATTCAACCGGTCGCGCGCCGACTCCGGCGCCAGCTCCAAGGCCTTTCGCAGCTCCTCGACCGCTTCTTTTTTGGTGGTCGGATTTTCGTAGAAGGCCTTGCCCAGATTGCGGTGCCGCGCCAGTTGCTCCCGGCGCAGATCCTCTGAGTCCGCCCCGGCAAGCAACCACAGGCCGAATCCCGCCACAACAGAGAAAGCCCACCAGCCGCGCGAGGGGATCACGGTCAACTTTCCCCTATTGTATCCCGGCCGCGGCAACCGGTGGACTTTGCCCTCAGCGGGCAGGCGTCACCGTCACCGTGTTGGAGGCGCCGAGCGCATTGCGGAGCGAAACCGCAATCGATTGGATGGCATTGACCAGGCTCGTCACGCTCCGAGTCTGTCCGGAAAGCTGAAGCGGGATGGTCACGCTGAACTGGCTGCCGAAGGCGACCGACGGCGTGCTCGCGTACCAGGCATCGAAGGCCGTCTCCGCGTTGATCGCGAGCGTCGTCGTGGCCAGCGATTCGCCCGCGACCGGCGTAAAGGACAAGTTGATCTCGCGCACCGAACGGGCGGTGCAGAATCCGGTCACCACGACGCTCAACGCCGAGGGGCTTGTCTGCGACAAGGTAACGTTCAAGACCTGTGGCGCCCCGCGCTCGACCACCATGACGTGCGTTCGCGGGCTCGATGGCGTCAGGTTGAATCCGCCCTCGGCGGCAAACGACGGCGTGAGGGTGATCACGCCCGCCACCGTGCCGGTCTGCAAGCGGATCTCGGTGGCGTTGTTGGGGAAGACGGCCCGCGTCGAATTGGCCGGGATGGTGAACTCGACGGTGCGGCCGCCCGTGGCGAACTGCACGGCCGGATCGGCGGCAAAAACGTCGGAGGCGAAGGTGAGCGCCAGCGTCCCGGTGATGGGGAGCGGATAGGGCGCCTCGAGCCGGATGCCGACGGCCGGCTGCGTCCGCGGAGCCTGCACGCCGGAGGGCCCTTCAAACCGATAAGCGGGCAACGGGGGCGGGGGCGTGCCGGCGCCGGAGAGCGTAATGGCGACGTCGTCGATGCGAAGCGTATCGGTGAGACTCCCGGCCGTCTTGGGAGCGAAGCGGACGGTGAAACCGAGCGTGGCCCCCGGAGGCAAGGCAACCGGGAAGGCCGGCAGATCGGCGAGGCTGAAGGCGTCGCCCCGAGCCAGGCTGATGGCCCTCAGCGTCGCCTCACGCGTGCCCGTGTTGGTCACCTCAAAGCTTGCAGAAACGACCGTGCCGACCGAGGCGGGCGTGAAAACCACCGTGCCCCCGGCCCCCACTCGGACCAGTGTGCCGGCCAGCCTGGCCTGGTACTCGAGCAGCGCGCCGGCGCCGGAGGCGGTCAATGGAAATTCGTCGGCGCCGATCTTCAGGCGTCCCGGAGCGCTTCCCACCTTGGACGGCACAAACGTCAGCGTGAATTCGAGCATGGCCCCCGGCGCCAGCCTGGCCGGCAGGAACGGCAGGTTGGTCAGACGGTATCCCTCGCCCGAGACCGCAATCTGAGTGATCACGCCATCGGCATTGCCGATGTTGGAGACCCGCACCGCCACCGACGCCGTCTCCCCTACGGGCGGCTCCCCGAGCGAGATGGTCTGATTGGGAAGGACGGTTCGGAGCTCCCCGTCGCGCAGAATCTGGTAGGCGAAAGCCGGGCTGACGCCGAGCCCTTCGAGCATGAACTGAGCCCTTCCGCCCGGCAGCTCGAGCGAGAGCACGCCGGAGGCGGCCGCCGTCCGCTTCGGCGTAAAGGCGACGTTGAAACGCAGTTCGCGCCCCGCATCGACCTGGGCGGGCACGAGCGGCGCTCCGCGAAGCTCGAAGGCCTCGCCGGTGACGCTGATGCCACTGATCCGGCCGGCGCCCGAGCCGCGGTTGACGACGCTGAAGGAGGCAAGGGCGGCGCCTTCAAGCGGCGTGTCGGGAAAGGCCAGCCGGGCGCCCGGCTGCACCTGCGTCGCATTGCCCCCGGGCGGCGTAAAGACAAAGGCAAACTCAGGCGCCGTCCCGCTCAAGTTAACGCGAAACGTCGCCGTGCGGGTACGCTCGACGTAGGTAAAGACGAGCTGCGCGCTCCTGGCGGCGCCGCCGGCCGGCAAGTATTCGACGGGGATCGTGAAGCTGCCTCCGAAAGAGAGCAACACAGGCAGCTCCGGCGCGGAGATTGAGAAATCGAGCGATCCGGTGCGGGCGATCTGGGTGATCTGCGCCTGATCGGTCCCGCGATAGGTGATAGTGAGCGTCGCCGTGGCGGCGAGGCCGACGCCGTCGGAGGCCAGGAACACAGTTGCGCCGTCGGCGATCTCCAATTCGCTCCCGGCTTGCTCGACCCGGATGGTGAAAGGAAAGGCCGTTTGCGCCTGCGCCCGGGGAGCCGCGCAGGCTGCCGTCAAAATCAAAACGAGGAGGACTCGCAGCATGGCTCACTCCTGGCGGGCGATCGAGTCCTCGGCGGGGGCCGGGATGAAAAAGACCGCCGGCTCACCGACGACCGAGAGCACCTCGAACGCCTCACTCGCGCGGCGCCGCTCGGTCAGCAGCCAGCTTGCCCCATCGCCCAGCGGTTCAAGGCGCGCCGCTTCGAACTCAAGCGGAAGCTCTCGTATGAGAGCCCCCGAAGCCTGGTCCAGGATGGTTATCCTCCGGCCAGCGGAGTTCAGGACCAGCACGGAGCGGCCGTTCGGCAAGACCGCCAAGGCCGCCGGATCGCCGGCGCCGAAAGAGGCAAACGGGAGAATCTCCGCCGAATCGCGCCAGCGGCGAATCTGGAGAATCTCGCCTCGGGCGCGGTCAGCGACGAGCAGCCGGTCCGGACCGGCCGGCACGATGGCGCTCGGCTGGATCAGGCGCCCCAGTAATGCCATCTCCCCGGCGGCGCTCAGCCGGTAAAGCCCCACGCCCTCGACGCCTGCCAGAACGGCGTCGTCGGCCACGGCCAAGGCCGAGATTCGCCCTCCCAAGGGTTCCGTCGAGAGGCCGGCGAGGACACCGGCGGCCTGGTGCACCAGCGTCAGGCTGCCGGGGGTGTAAATCGCCGCCGCCGTCGAGTCGGCCCTCCAGCCCACCAGCGCAGCCATGGCGCCAGGCACAGGCAACGGCAGCCATTCCAAAGATCGGCTCTTGAGACCCTTGAGCCAGAAAAGAGATTCGCCGGAAAGGACCAGGGCTTGGTCGCCGTCCGGCGCCACCCAGGCGCCGTCAAGGTTGCCGGCCAGCGGCTCGCCCAGGAACGCCGAACCCGGCGCCCCCATCACCGGCCGAAGGCAACGGCAGGCGCCGTCGTAGACCACGCCGGAAATCAGCTCGCCGACTCCGCCGTTGGCGGCTCCGGGCGCAAGGTTCCCCACCGGAATCGAGAGGAGAACTGCAAGGCAAAGGGGTCGCATCGGAAGACTGCCTCCGTTCTTCATCTGGGGCCTGCCACCGTCACGGGTCCGGCGGTGATGCTAATGGGAGTCGCAACGGTGAGGCCGTCGGGGCCGTTTCCGGCGGCGGCCACGGCGATGGCGGCACCGGCCCCGGCCCCGACCGCAGCCAAGATCCACCACTTGCGCTGGCTCTGACCGGATGCGCCGGAACCGCGAATGTTGGCCTGGGAGATGACGGCCGAGGCCTCCTGCGCGCCGGCCTTCGCCGTCACGCGAATGTTGAAGCGCCCCTCGAGATCGTTCGGCGTGTAGCCGCTGGCGGCGGCAATTCCTTCGGCGTTCGTGCGCACCGTCTGCGTTCGCACCCAGCCGTGAAAGGCGCCGCCGGGCCCTTCCATGGGCAGGCGGAAGACGACCTCGGCGTCGGCCACGGGCCGGCCGTTCTCATCGAGCACTTGGATCTTGGGCGCCACCGCAGTCCCGGAGCGGATGTCGTTGCGGGCGCCCTCTCCTTCGAGGACGACGATCTTTAAAGCGGCGGGGCTCGGCGCCGGGGCAGCCGGAGCGGCCTGCGGCGTGCCGGGTTGAACGCGCGGCGCCCCCTGTTGGGCCGCCAGCGGCAAGGCGCAGACCAAGGCGGCGGCGATGACGAGCATGACCTTCGGGTTCACAGAGCGACTCTCCTCAAACGGCTTTTGAAAGACTGGGCGGCCGCCGACGGGCGACCGCACTCCAACATTCCTACGACGACACGATCAGCTCCTCGCGTTACCGCCCCGTCGGCGGCAGGTCGAGAGCAAAGCCCGAAGCGGCGGAGCGTGCTAGGCGCCGACGGCTTCAAGCTTCGGCTTCATCACATTGACAAGCTCTTCGACGGCGGCGGCGCTCTTCCGCAGCGCGGCGCTCTCCTCCTCGGTCAACTTGATCTCGTAGATCTTCTCGACGCCCGAAGCTCCGAGCTTCACCGGCACACCGACAAACAGGCCGTGGATGCCGTACTCGCCCTCAAGCAGCACCGAGCAGGGCAGAACCTTCTTTTTATCCTTGAGAATCGACTCGACCATCTCGACGGTGGCGGCCGAGGGAGCGTAGTAGGCGCTGCCCGTCTTCAGATATTTGACGATTTCCCCGCCGCCGAAGCGCGTCCGCTCCACGATCTGGTTGAGCGTCGCTTCGTCGAGCAGGTCGGTGACCGGGATGCCCGCCACGCTGGTATAGCGCACCAGCGGCACCATCGTGTCGCCGTGACCGCCGAGCACGAAGGCGACGACGCTTTCCACCGACACATCCAGGGCCTCAGCCAGGAAGGCGCGGAAGCGTGCCGTGTCCAGGATGCCCGCCATGCCGATCACCCGGTTCTTCGGGAATCCGCTCACCTTCCAGGCCACGTGGCACATGGCGTCCAGCGGATTGGTGACCACGATCAGGATGGCGTTCGGCGAATACTGGACCGCCTGCCGGACCGTCGAGGCCACGATGTCGTAGTTGGCCCACAGCAGGTCGTCACGGCTCATGCCGGGCTTTCGGGGAAACCCGGCGGTGAGCACGACGATGTCGGAATTGGCCGTCTCCTGGTAGTCGTTGGTGCCGACCACCTTGACGTCACTGCCCTCGACCGGGCAGGACTGTCGGATATCGAGGCCCTTGCCGGTCGGGATGCCCTCCAGGATGTCGACAATGACGACGTCTCCGAGCTCTTTGTCGGCCAAGCGCGTGGCGCAGCTTGCGCCCACATTGCCGGCCCCAATCACGGTGATCTTCTTTCTCATCGGCTGTCTCCTTCCTATGCTGCCGCAGCGAGAGCCATGTTCTCGATGATAGCCGCGGCAAACTCGCTTGTCTTGACCTTGGTTGCGCCCTCCATTTGACGGTGCAAATCGTAGGTGACGCGTTTTTGCCGGATGGTTTCGGTGATGCCGGTTTCGATTAACTCCGCCGCCTCGCGCCAGCCTAGGAAGCGAAACATCATCGCTCCGGAGAGGATGACGCTGGACGGATTGACGACATCCTGGTCGGCGTATTTCGGGGCGGTGCCGTGGGTGGCTTCGAACACAGCGTGCTCGTCGCCGAGGTTGCCGCCGGGCGCCATGCCGAGCCCGCCCACCTGCGCCGCGCAGGCGTCGGAAATATAGTCGCCGTTGAGGTTGGTCGTGGCGATGATGTCGTACTCATCGGGCCGCAGCAACACCTGCTGGAACATCGAGTCGGCGATGCGGTCCTTGATGACGACCTTGCCCTCGAACGGGGGCCCGGTCAGTTCGGCCTCGGGGATGGTGAGATCGCCGAACTCCTGACGCGCCACCTCGTAGCCCCAATCGCGGAAGGCGCCGTCGGTGTACTTCATGATGTTGCCTTTGTGCATGAGGGTGACGCTGCGGCGCCCGTTCTCCAGGGCGTAGCGGATGGCCCGGCGCACCAGCCGTTTCGAGCCGGTCTCGGAGATCGGTTTGACGCCGATGCCCGAGTCGGCCCGCAGCTTGCGGCCCATTTTCGTCTCGAGAAATTCGATCACCTGGGAGGCCTCGGGCGAGCCCGGCGGCCACTCGATGCCGGCGTAGACGTCCTCGGTGTTTTCGCGGAAGATGACGACGTCGAGCTTCTCGGGGTTGCGAACCGGCGAGGGAACGCCCGGGAAATACCGTACCGGGCGCATGCAGACGTAGAGGTCGAGCACCTGCCGGAGCGTCACGTTGAGGCTCCGGTGGCCGCCGCCCACCGGTGTGGTGAGGGGACCCTTAATGGCGATTCGGAACCGCCGGATGGCCTCGACGGTGTCGTCCGGCAGCCACGTGCCGAAACGCTGGTAGGCCTTTTCCCCGGCGAAAACTTCGTACCAGATCACGCGGCGGCGGCCCGCGTAAGCCCTTTGGACCGCCGCATCGAAGACGGCGTAAGCCGCCCTCCAGATGTCGCGACCGGTGCCGTCGCCTTCGATGAAGGCGAGAATCGGTTTATCGGGGACGAGGAATTTGCCGTTGCGGACCTCGATCGGCTGACCTTCCGAAGGCACCGGGATGGCATTGTAGGCTTCCATGCTTTTTCCCGGCCACACCACCGAATGCGGCTCGGGCCGGCCACTGCGGCGATGCGCCGGAGCGTGCCCCGGTCTGGAACCCGGAGTGTATAATAGCAACGCGCAAGCCGCCTCCGCAGACTCTCGACCCGGCGCCGCGGGCGGTTTGCCGCTTTCACTATACCCTATTCTGGATATCGGGAGTCAATACTCTGTTGTTTGTGGTAGAATAAGGGCGCCCGGCAGAGAGCGAATCGAGTGCACCGGTTTCCGTGCCCGGCGCGGAGGGAGGACTGGAGGCCGTGACCAGCTCCGGCAGGCCGCCGATGCGAGGGCTCTTGCCCCGCGAGCCGAGGTCTTGCGGGCCCGGCTCCTGGGGGCTTCCGCCTGCTTCCGGCGGCTCACCGCCCTCGGCGAGAGGCCGCACTCATTTCCCCCTGACCGCATACGCCGCCTGTGGGGCGCCGCGGCGGCCGTGTGCGCCGTCAGGTCTCATGTTGGCGACCGGGATCCGCGAGGATCCCTGATACGGGAGAGTCTCAAGATGGAGAACGAAAACAAGAACACCTTCACGATTATCGACAACCGCACTGGAGCCAGCTACACCATCCCCGTCCAGGATGGGACGATCCGGGCCATGGACCTGCGGCAGATCAAGGTCCATCCGGACGAATTCGGCACGATGAGTTACGACCCGGCGTTCATGAACACCGCGTCTTGCCGGAGCGCGATCACCTTCATCGACGGCGACCGCGGCATTCTCCTTTACCGCGGCTACCCGATCGAACAACTGGCCGAACATTGCAGCTTCCTCGAAGTCGCCTACCTGATTCTGCACGGCGAGCTGCCCACTCAGGAGCAGCTTCACGAGTTCGAGCGCAACGTCACGCTGCACACGCTGGTGCATGAGAACGTCAAGAAGCTGATGGAGGGGTTCCGCTATGACGCGCATCCGATGGGGATGTTCATCAGCTCGGTGGCGGCGCTGTCGACCTTCTATCCGGAGGCCAGGCATGTCCGTGACCCCGAGCAGCGCAAGCTCAACATCTTTCGTCTGATCGCGAAGGTTCCCACCATCGCCGCCTGGTCTTACCGGCATCATCTCGGCCTGCCTTACGTCTACCCGGACAACGACCTGCCCTACACGGCGAACTTCATGAACATGCTCTGGCGCAAGGTCGAGGCCAAGTATGTCGCCAATCCGGTGCTGGCCCGCGCCCTGGACATCCTCTTTATCCTGCATGCCGATCACGAGCAGAATTGCGGCGCCAACACGATGCGTTGCGTGGGCAGCTCGGAGGCCGATCCGTACGTGACGCTGGCCGCGGCCGCCGCCGCCCTGAGCGGCCCGCTGCACGGCGGCGCCAACGAGGCGGTGCTCGAAATGCTGGCCGAGATCGGCTCGAAGGACAAGGTGCCCGCCTACATCAAACAGATTAAAGAAGGCAAAGGCAAGCTGATGGGCTTCGGCCATCGCATCTACAAGAATTACGATCCGCGCGCCCGGATCATTAAGCAGACCGCCGACGCCGTCTTCGAGGTCACCGGGCGCAACCCGCTGCTGGACATCGCCATCGAGCTGGAGCGAATCGCACTCGAGGACGAGTATTTCATCAAGAGAAAGCTCTACCCGAACGTGGACTTCTACTCCGGCATCATCTACCAGGCCATGGGCTTCCCGACCTCGATGTTCACCGTGCTGTTCGCCATCCCGCGTACGGTGGGCTGGCTGGCGCAGTGGCAGGAGATGCTCGAAGACAAGGAGCAAAAGATCGCCCGACCGCGCCAGGTCTACATCGGCCATCCGCGCCGGGAGTTCGTCCCGATGGAAAAGCGCGGCATGCCGCAGCAGATGGCGGCGGTCTGAAGTCGCCGTGGGCCGGCGGGATCCCGAGCCCTCCGCCAGGCGGCGCAAGCTCGCCGGACCCCGCCGGCCGGGCTCTCAGAACGACAGCTTGAGGGCAAACTGCATCAGGCGGGGATCTCCGGCCAGCCGGCTGATCCTTCCGAAGGAGCCGCTTGCCAGGTTGCCGTCCGGCAAGCCGAACTGCGGCGTGTTGAACAGGTTGAAGATCTCCCAGCGAAACTCCAGGTTCCGCCCCTCTCCAAAGTAGGGAAAGCTGCGCGCCAGCGAGAAATCGAAATTAACCAGGCCCGGACCTTCGAGCGTATTGCGCCCGCAGGTGCCGAGCACGCGAGGCGGCGTCGGAGCGGCGAAGGCGGCGGTATTGAACCAGCGATCCGGGGTGCGCTGGTCGGCCGGCAGGGCCCCCGGGCTGATGCAATCCGCCAGGGCGTTGGCAAAGCCGCCGGGCACCCCGACGCGACCGTTGTTGGCGCTGTAGAAGACGGTGAAGGGCCGCCCCGAACGGACCGTGGTCAGCCCGGCCAGGCGCCAGTCGCCGAGCACGGCCACGGCGGGCGCCGGCAGGCCGGCCGGCCGACCCCTGCCCACCGGCGAGTCCAAAATATAAGACATCACCAGGCGGTGTCGGTAGTCGAAATCGCTCCGGCCGCGCTGCTGGCGCAGATCGTGCGCATTCTGCATGAAGCTGCTCGAGCCGCCGCTGAATAGGTGCTCCACGACGTAATCGATCGACTTGGCGTAGGTATAGGCCAGACTGAAGGCCACGCCCCGGCTGTAGCGCTTCTCGAGCGCGAGGTCGAAACCTTGATAGGAGGAGTTGCCGTTGTTTTCCCGGTACTCGACCGCGCCCAGATTGGGGAAGCGGACGGTGGCCAGCCCGCCCGGGGACCCGTCGGGCAGGAAGCGCTGCTGGTTCAGATTGCGCAGCACCGACAGGTGAGTCCCCTTGGTGCCGACGTAATCGAGGCTCACCACCAGGTCGCGCGCGAGCGCCCGCTGGATGCCGAAGCTCCACTTGTCCAGCTCCGGCATCACCGACTCGGGATTGACGGCGCGGAAGCGGATCAGGCGCAGCCGGGCGGGATCGTTCAGGATCACCGACGGATTGAGCGAGAGGTTGAATCCGGTGCGCACGCGCATGTCGTTGGCCGTGGTGCGGTCGTTGGCGGCGCCCAGGGCGTTGTTGACCACCCAGGGAAGATTCAGACCCATCTGGTCCTCGCTGCCTGCCCGCTCAAAAAGCATGAAGAAGCGGCCATAGCCGGCCCGCAGCACCGTCTTCGGGCCCAGCTGGTAGGCCAGACCGAAGCGCGGCGCAAAGTTGTCCTTGTCGGCGGCGACGAGGCTGCGGCCGAAGCGGGACTCGGCCGGCGTAAACAGCGCGCCTGTCGCCGGATCGACGTTGGTGAGCCGATCGCGTCCCTCGTAGGGCCAGGTGGCGAAGTCGTAGCGCACGCCGAGGTTCAGCGTGAGCTTGGGGGTCAGCTTCCAGTCGTCCTGGAGGAACCCCGAGGCCATCCACACGCGGAGATCGACCGGGTTGAGATTGGAGAGCTGGGCTGCCGAAGGATAGCCGAGGAGAAAATCGGCCAGACCGATGCCGGTGCGGTTGCCGTCGAAGGTCCAGTCGCCGCGGGGCGCGGGGATGTCGACATAGATGTTGCGCATCGGCAGCCGCAGGTCGACGCCGGTTTTGATCTGATGACGTCCGGCCACCAGGCTCAGCATGTTGGACCACTGCCACTGATTCGTCAACTGCCATTTGGGCAGGAAGACGGGCGAGCCGATGTGGTCCAAGCCCCCGCCGGCGCCTCCCGGAATGGTCGGAGTGCCGCCTCGAGACTGGATGCGCAGCGCGGGCAGCCCCCCGGAGAAGGACGGATCTTCGGGCACCCCACGAATACCGTAGTCGGCCAGCGTGTTCTTTCCGAACGGGTCCTGCACGCCGCGCGAGACGTTGCGGCCCCAGCCGATGCGCAGCTCGTTCACCACGCGCGGGCTGAGCACGCTGTTGAGGCCCAAGACGGCCGAATAGCCCGTCATGAACAGCCGTCCGAAGGCTGAGGTCGACGTTCCGTCCAAGACGCCTCCGAAGACGCCCGGTACGTAGCGGAAACGATCCGACCAGGCAAAACGGCCGAACAGGCTGTGGCGCGGCGCAAGCTGAACGTCTCCGCGCGTGATCAGAGCGTCAGTATCGTCAATGATCGAGGGGGTTCGCACGAAATTGAACAGGTTGAGCGGGCCGGAGGCGGGAACGAGATTGGGCGCCGGCAGCTCGTTGATGATGCGCCGAGCCACCGGATCGAGGCACGTCGCGGGGATCCGGTTGCCCGGAAACGGATTGCCCGGCCCCATGCAATCGCCGACGCGGTCGATCATCGTCGCGTAGGCGGTTCGGTTGGCTGCGGCCGCCTCCGCCGAAAAGTCGCCGGCACGCTCGCTGGCGGTCGGCACGCTCCCCAGCCGCGTGGTGCCTTTGCGGATTCGGGTGCCCTCGTAGTTGACGAAGAAGAAGGCCCGATCGCGCACAATCGGGCCGCCCAGGTTCCCGCCGAACTGGTTCTGGGAGTGCTGGGGCTTGCGCTGCCCGGAGCGGTTGAGCACCCAGTTGTTGGCGTCGAACTGGCGGTTTCGCAGGAACTCGTACAGCGTCCCGTGCAGGTCGTTGGTGCCGCTGCGCGTGGTCACGCTGATGGTGGCGCCGGGGCTGCGGCCGTGCTCGGCCGAATAGGAGTTGGTGGTGACCCGGAACTCCTGGATCGAGTCCACCGACGGTCGCGCCACCTGCGTGGTCAGCTCCTGGACGTTGGTCGAAATCGAGTTGTTATCCACGCCGTCAAGGATGAAATTGTTTTGCAGCGAGCGCACCCCATGGACATTGGCGCCGCCCGTGCGGCCGGCCGCGGTGCCGCCTCCCTCCTCGGTGTAGCGGTCGCTCTGCACGCCGGCCACCAGGCCTAGCAGGTCATCCCAGTTGCGCCGGCTGAGCGGCAGCAGCACGACCTTCTGGTTGGCCACGACCGCGCCGGTGGAGGCATCCTCGGTGCTGATGAGCGGCTGAGCGCCCTCGACCGTGATCGATTCGGCCACTGTGCCAAGCTCGAGCGTAAAGTCAAGCCGTGCCTTCTGCCCGACGGCGAGTACGATCTCCGGCGCCACCGCGCGCCGAAACCCTTCCTTTTCGACCGCCACCTCATACCGGCCGACCGGCAGGGCGGGCAGCAGATAGTAGCCGGCGGCGCCTGTGGCGGCCGTCTGCTCGACATTCGTCGCCAGATTGCGCGCCACGACGCGGGCGCCGGCGATCACCCCGCCGGTCGCGTCCGTGATCAGGCCGGTGAGGCTCGCCGTGTCAAGCTGCGCCAGCAGCGCGGCCGTGCACAGCAGTCCGGGAAGCAATCGACAGCTCATTGGAAACCTCCTGTTGAGCGAAGCTGGGAGCTAGTTCTCAGCTTAGAGGCTACCACGCGCCCGGTTGCAAACCGGTTGCGTGAGGGTTTCCGCCCGATGAAAAGATTGCCCTCAGGAGCGCCCTTGACGCAGCTCGGCGACGAGTTCGCGCACGCACTCTTCGATCCGGCGGGCGACCTCTTCGTGGAAGGCGCGGTCTCGCCCGACCGGATCCGGAACCTCCCAGTCGCGGACGGGGACCGGGGTGTCCAGCGGCAGCGGATATCCGCTGATGTTGACGATCAGATCGAAGCCGGCCGGGTCCACTTCCTCCAGACCCTTGGGATACTGCCCGCTGACATCGATGCCGTAGCCCGCCATGATCTCCTCAGTGACGGCCGGCAACGCCGGAGCCGGCGCCAGTCCGGCGCTCTCCGCCTCAAGCAGATCCGAACCCAGCGCCCGGGCAAAGGCCTCCGCCATCTGGCTGCGGAAGGCGTTGCCCACGCACACGAACAGTACTCTCAGCTTCGCCACGACTCCACCCGCTCGAGGAAGTATCGGTGGATGAGCCGATCCGAAGAGAGCTCGGGGTGAAACGTGGCCAGCAGGTGGCGTCCCTGCTCGACCAGCACGGGATCGCCCTGATAGCGCGCCAGGACGCGGACCCCGTCGCCGGTACGGCGGATGATCGGCGCCCGGATGAAGACGGCCTCGATCCGGTGGCGGCCGCTTTTGGCGGCGAAGGCCGGCTCAAGCTGCACCGTTGTGACCCGACTGTCCACCTGGCGGCCGTAGGCGTTGCGCTCCACCGAGATGTCGACCAGGCCGAGCGACTCTTGCGAAGGATTCCGAACCTCGCAGGCCAGCAGGATCGCCCCGGCGCACGTACCGAAGATCGGACGCTCACCGCCGAAGGCGCGCAGCGGCTCGAGCATCTTCTCCGAGCCGAGCAGCTTGAGCATGGTTGTGCTCTCGCCGCCGGGTATCACCAACGCGTCGAGATTCTCGAGCTCCGAGGCGGTGCGAACCTCCGGCGCGTCGACACCGAGCTCGGCCAGCGCCCGGCGGTGGGCCTCAAAATCGCCTTGAAGCGCCAGTACGCCGATCCGCTTCACCTACCATCCTCGCGTTTGGAGCAGTTGCGACTCATCGAGCTTGGCGACGTCGATGCCGGGCATCCCCATGCCGAGCTCCTCGCTGGCCTCGAGCAGCTTCTGGGGGTCGTTGTAGTAGGTGACCGCCTTCACGATGGCGCGAGCGCGCGCCTCGGGATCCTCGGACTTGAAGATGCCCGAGCCCACGAAGACGGCCTCGGCGCCCAGCTGCATCACCAGCGCGGCATCGGCCGGCGTGGCGATGCCGCCGGCGGAGAAGTTCGGCACGGGCAATTTGCCGTGCTCGGCCACCCATTCGACGAGCTCAAGCGGCGCGCCGAGTCGTTTCGATTCCGCTACCAACTCCTCCTTGCCCAGCACGGTGAGCTGCTTGATCTCGCGCATGATCGTCCGCATATGGCGCACGGCTTCGACCACGTTGCCGGAGCCGGCTTCGCCCTTGGTGCGGATCATCGCCGCGCCCTCGGCGATCCGGCGCAGCGCCTCGCCCAGGTTGCGCGCTCCGCAGACGAATGGAACCGTGAAGGCGCGTTTATCGATGTGGTGTTCTTCGTCGGCGGGCGTGAGCACCTCGCTTTCGTCGATGTAGTCCACCTTGAGCGCCTCCAGAATCCGGGCCTCCATGAAGTGGCCGATGCGGGCCTTGGCCATCACCGGAATGCTGACCGCCTCCATGATCTCGCGGATCTTGCGGATCGGCGCCATGCGCGCCACGCCCCCCTCTTTGCGGATGTCGGCAGGCACGCGCTCCAGAGCCATGACCGCCGCGGCGCCCGCTTTCTCGGCAATCACCGCCTGTTCGGCATTGGTGACATCCATGATGACCCCGCCCTTGAGCATCTCGGCGAGGCCGACCTTAACACGAAATGCGTCATCCAAGTACATGTTTGTTCCCTCAAATCAAGCCGAAATCTCCGACGGTCGCCGGATTCATCGCTAAACCAAAGCCGGCGCCGGCTCATACGCCGTCTGGCGGAGCCGCTCTAGCTCCTCCTCGAACAGCTTCCCAAGCATCGCGATTCCCCGACGAATCTTCTCCGGGCTCAAACCGGCGAAGCTCAAGCGCAAACAGCCGGTGTGCGGCCGTGAGACGGCGAAGTACCTGCCCGGCAGATAGCTCACCCTTTCCCGCTGGCACCGGGAGAGCAGCTCCGAGGCATCGAGCGGCGGCGGCAGCTCCACCCAGAGGCTCATCCCGCCCTGCGGCCGGGTGAAGCGCGCCCCGGGCGGCAAGTACTCCCGGCAAGATTCGAGCGCCGCCGCCAGGCGCTCGGCTCCGGCTCGCCGAACGCGGCGCAAATGCCGGTCCAGCCGGCCGGAGGCGGCGAAGCGGAGCAGGATCGCCTGCGAGAGCTGGTCGGTGTGCAAGTCTGACCATTGTTTGGCCTCGATCATCCGGCTCACCACGGCCCGAGGCGCGATTACCCAGCCGACGCGGAGCCCGGGAAAGGCCACCTTGGAGAAGCTGCGCAGCTCGACGACGCTGCCGGTCTCGTCGAGCTGCTTGAGTGTGGGCAACGGCGAGCCGTGGTAGCGCAGCTCGCCGTAGATGTCGTTTTCGATGACCACCACGCGGGCGGCCCGAGCGGCCCCAAGAACAGCCGTCCGCGAAGCCAGCGGCAGGGTGGCGCCGGTGGGATTCTGGAAATTCGGCGTCAGGATTGCCGCCTTGGGCCGCTCCTCGCGCAGGAGCCGCTCGAAGCGCTCCGGATCGATCCCGTCGGCCTCGACCGGCACGCCGACCAGGCGCGCGCCGGCGCGCTCAAGACAATAGCGGATGCCGGGATAGACGGGGTCCTCTACGGCGACGGTATCGCCGGACGCGATCAGCACGCGGCCCAGCAGGTCGAGCGCCTGCTGGCAGCCGCTGGTGATTATGACGTCATCGCCCGGCCGGGCCAGACCCTCTTGCCGCGCCCGCTCGAGCAGATAGTGGCGCAAGGAGCTGAGACCTCCCGGCGAGCCGAGCTGCAACAGATCGGCGGCTTCGGGCGAGCCGACCACCTCCTCCACCGTGCGACGAAAGTCCTCCATCGGGAACAGCTCGCGCGAGGGCCGCGACGTGGCGAAGCTGATGGCGTCGTCGGCCGGGCCCAGACCTGCCGCCGGCGCCTGGGGCATCTCGAAGCGGCGGAGCAAGGCCGACCAGTCGAGCATGCCGGCTGCTCCCGCCGCGACGTAACTGCCGCGGCCGACATGGCGGCTGATCAGACCGGCCGCCTCGAGCAGATCGTA
>Ga0308391_1000274_pt1 | contig 22924 bp, 22 predicted proteins | sample Hotspr20Samplet1_FD_202363 | JGI IMG/M metagenome (GOLD analysis project Ga0308391, IMG submission 202363) | Hot spring phototrophic mat microbial communities from Octopus Spring, Yellowstone National Park, Wyoming, United States - 20050623_t1 ... | reverse complement strand
ATCCCGCTCGTTGCGCGCGACAAGCGGCCGCTGCTGCCCTGGGAGCCCTACCGCCACCGCCCGCCTTTGCCCGCCGAGCTCGCATTCTGGCGGGCCCGCTGGCCGGAGGCCAATGTCGGGATCGTCACCGGTGCGGTCTCCGGCCTCGTCGTGCTCGACGTCGACCCGGAGAAGGGTGGGGAAGCGAGCCTCGCGGCCCTCGAGGCGACTTTCGGCCGGCTGCCGGCGACGCTCTCGGTGCGCACGGGCGGCGGCGGCCGGCACCTCTATTTCGCCCATCCGGGGGAGCCCGTGCCCTGCGCGGTCGGGCTCCGGCCGGGGCTCGACGTGCGCGGCGACGGCGGCTACGTGGTCGCCCCGCCCTCGATCCACCCCTCGGGCCGGCCCTACCGCTTCGAGGGCGAGGCCGACCGGCCGCCCGCACCGCTGCCCGGCTGGCTCGCCGCGCTGCTCGCCGAGGCCCGCAGGCGCCCCGGCCACCCGATCGGCTGGTGGCGGCGGCTGCTGCGCGAGGGGCTCCGGGAAGGCGAGCGCAACACCCGGCTCGCCTCGCTCGCCGGCCTCCTCCTCCACCACGGGCTCGAGCCCGGGGTGGTCGAGGAACTCTTGCAGGGCTGGAACCTCGGCCGCTGCCGGCCGCCCTTGCCACCCGAGGAGGTGAGCGGGATCGTCGCCAGCATCCGCCGGACCCGGGAGCGGGCGCGACGCGGCGTGCGGTCGACCGGGGAAGGCGGCGAGCCGCCGCCGGTTGCCAGCTCGGGGCGGCCCGTGTAGCTCTGCCGCCACGCCGCCGGCTAGCCCGGCCGCCGCGAAAAGGTTCCCGACCATGTCCCTCGACAGGGCCACCGTGGCACGGGTGGCCGATCTCGCCCGCATCGCCGTGCCCGAGGAGCAGCTCGAGCCGCTCGTGGCCGAGCTCGCGAAGATCCTCGCCTGGGTCGAGCAGCTCGCCGAGGTCGACACCGAGGGCGTCGAGCCGTTGCGCAGCGTCCACCCGATCCGCCGCGCCTGGCGGCCCGACGAGGTCGCCGACGGGAACTGCCGCGAGGCGATCCTCGCCAACGCCCCCGAGCGGGAGGACGGCTTCTTCGTCGTCCCACGGGTCGTCGAATGAGCGGGCTCGCGCGGCTCGGCCTGGTCGAGGCGCGCGCGCGGCTGCGCCGGCGCGAGATCTCGGCGGTCGAGCTCACTCGCGCCTGCCTCGAGGCGATGGAGCGCGGCCGCCATCTGAACGCCTTCATCACCGAAACACCCGAGCGGGCGCTTTCCATGGCCGAGGCGGCCGATGCGCGGCTCGCGCGCGGCGCGGGCGGCCTGCTCGAGGGCCTGCCGGTGGCGGTCAAGGACCTGTTCTGCACCGCAGGTGTGCGGACCACCGCCGGCTCGAAGATCCTCGCGAACTTCGTCCCGCCCTACGAATCGACGGTGACCGCCAAGCTCTGGGCGGAAGGCGCGGTCCTGCTCGGCAAGACCAACCTCGACGAGTTCGCGATGGGCTCGTCGAACACCACCTCGGCCTTCGGCCCGGTGATCAATCCCTGGACCCCACCCGGGCGCGAGCCGCCGCTCGTCCCGGGCGGGAGCTCGGGCGGCTCGGCCGCCGCGGTCGCGGGCTTCCTCTGCCTGGCTGCGACCGGCACCGACACCGGCGGCTCGATCCGCCAACCCGCGAGCTTCTGCGGGATCGTCGGCATCAAGCCGACCCACGGCCGCTGCTCGCGCTTCGGCATCGTCGCCTTCGCGAGCTCCTTGGACCAGGCCGGCGCCTTCGCCCGCTCGGTCGAGGACGCGGCCCTCCTGTTGCAGGCGATGGCCGGCTTCGACCCCAAGGACGGCACCTCGGCCGATCTCCCGGTGCCGGACTGGAGCGGCGGCCTCACCGGCCGCGTGAAGGGGCTGCGGATCGGGATCCCCAAGGAATACCGGCTCGACGGCATGCCGGCCGAGATCGAGGCGCTGTGGGCCCGGGGTGCGGATTGGCTGCGGGCGCAAGGTGCCGAGCTCGTCGAGGTCTCCTTGCCGCACACCCGCTACGCCTTGCCGACCTACTACATCGTGGCACCCGCCGAAGCCTCCTCCAACCTCGCCCGCTACGACGGCATGCGCTATGGCCTCAGGGTGCCGGGGCGCGATCTGGTCGACACCTACAAGCGGACGCGCGGCGCGGGCTTCGGGGCGGAGGTCCGCAGGCGGATCCTGATCGGCACCTACGTGCTCTCGGCCGGCTATTACGACGCCTATTACCTCAAGGCGCAGAAGGTGCGGCGCAAGATCGTCCAGGACTTCGAGGCGGCGTTCGCCCGCTGCGACGCGCTCCTCACACCGACCGCCCCCTCCGCCGCCTTCGCGATCGGCGAGAAGAGCGACGATCCCGTTTCGATGTACCTGAACGACGTGTTCACCGTGACCGTGAATCTTGCCGGGCTGCCGGGGATCTCGGTGCCGGCCGGGCTTTCGGCTTCGGGCCTGCCCCTGGGGCTGCAGGTGATCGGCCGGCCGTGGGACGAGGCGACCGTCCTCGACGTCGCCCGGGCGCTCGAGGAGGCGGCGGCCTTCCGGGCGCTGCCGCCCGGTGCCGCGGAGGCCTGAGCGATGGGCTGGACGATCCGCGGCCGGACGGGCGAGTGGGAGCTGGTCTGCGGCCTCGAGGTGCACGCCCAGGTGATCTCGAAGGCCAAGCTGTTCAGCGCCGCCGCGACGACCTTCGGTGCCGAGCCCAACACCCAGGTCTCGCCGGTCGACGCCGGCATGCCCGGCATGCTGCCGGTCTTGAACGGTTTCTGCGTCGAGCAGGCGGTCAAGACCGGGCTCGCGCTCGAGGCCGAGATCAACCGGCTCTCGATCTTCGAGCGCAAGAACTATTTCTACCCCGACCTGCCGCAGGGCTACCAGATCAGCCAGTACCAAGCACCGATCGTCTGCAAAGGCCGGATCCTGATCGATCTGCCGGACGGGACCACGCGGGCGATCGGCATCACCCGGCTCCATCTCGAGCAGGACGCCGGCAAGTCGCTCCACGGCGCGCGCGAGGGCGTCACCCTCATCGACCTCAACCGGTGCGGCGTGGCGCTCATGGAGATCGTCTCCGAACCGGACATCCGCGCCCCCGAGGAGGCCGTCCTCTACCTCAAGAAGCTGCGCTCGATCCTCCGCTACATCGGCACCTGCGACGGCAACATGGAGGAGGGCTCGCTGCGTTGCGATGCCAACGTCTCGGTCCGCCGGGTGGGCGACGCCCGGTTCGGCACGCGCTGCGAGATCAAGAACGTCAATTCCATGCGCTTCGTCGCCAAGGCGATCGAGTACGAAGCGAAGCGCCAGGTCGACCTGCTCGAATCGGGCGGCGTGGTCGAGCAGGAGACCCGGCTGTTCGACGCCGTGAAGGGCGAGACGCGGTCGATGCGCGGCAAGGAAGAAGCGCACGACTATCGGTACTTCCCCGACCCGGATCTCTTGCCGCTCGAGCTCGAGGAGGAGCTGATCGCGCGACTGCGCGCCGAACTGCCCGAACTGCCCGACGCCAAGAAGGCGCGGTTCGTGCGCGAGTACGGGCTCTCGACCTACGATGCCGGGGTGCTCGTCGCGGAGCGGGCGGCGGCCGACTATTTCGAGCGGGTGGCGACCGGCCGTGACGGCAAGGCGGCGGCCAATTGGGTGATCAACGAACTGTTCGGGGCGCTCGCGCGGCGCGGGCTCGAGATCGAGGCCTGCCCGCTACCCCCCGAGGCGCTGGGCGAGTTGCTCGACCTCCTCGCCGAGGGCACGATCTCGGGCAAGATCGCCAAAGAGGTGTTCCAGAAGGCCTTCGAGAGCGGCCGGCGGCCGCGGGCGATCGTCGAGGCCGAGGGGTTGCGGCAGGTGGCCGATGCGAGCGCGATCGAGCCCGTCGTCGCCAAGCTCGTGGCCGACAACCCTCAGCAGGTCGAGAACGCCAAGAAGAACCCGAAGGTGGCGGGCTGGTTCGTCGGACAAGTCATGAAGGCGACCGCCGGCAAGGCCAACCCGGCGCTGGTCAACGATCTCGTCCGCCGCGCCCTCGGGCTCGACTGAAACGGCCGCGCGCGGGCGGAACCCGCGCCGGCGCGACGCGGACCCCGCCGCGGACCACGGTGCGCGGCCCGAGGGTGCCCCTGCACCGTCGGCCACGAGCGGTGCGGCCGCTCACTTGCGGATCAGGTTGTCGTACACGTCGAGGATCGCCGGGCCGATCAGCACGATGAACAGGGTCGGCAGGATGAAGACGATCATCGGCACGGTGAGCGTCGCCGGCAGCCGCGCCGCCTTCTCCTCGGCCTTGAGCATGCGCTGCTCGCGGAACTCGGCGGAGAGCACGCGCAGCGACTGGGAGAGCGGGGTGCCGTACTTCTCGGTCTGGACGAGCGTGTTGACCACCCCGCGCATGGCCGGCAGGTCGACCCGTCGGCCGAGATTGAGCAGCGCCTGGCGCCGCTCGGGCAGGAAGTTGAGCTCGACCGCGGTGAGCCCGAACTCTTCGGCGAGCTCCGGTGCCGTCTCGGCCATCTCCTCGGCCACGCGGTCGAGCGCCACGTCGAGGGAGAGCCCCGCTTCGGCGCACACCACGAGCAGGTCGAGCCCGTCGGGCAGGGCCCGCTGGAGGGCTTGGCGGCGCTTGGCGATGCGGTTCGAGAGCCAGAGCTCGGGGAGGTAGAAGCCGGCGAGCACCGCACCCACGAGCGCGAGCAGTCGGCTCGCCGGGTTCTTGCCGGCGAAGTCGGCGCCGTAGACGAGCACGAGGGCCGAGAGGCCGGCGAGGATCGGCCCCGCGAGCTTGGCGAGGAGGAAGAGCGGGCGGGCGTGGGGTGCGCGCAGGCCCGCCTGGGCGAGGCGGTCGCGCAAGCGCTCGTCGGCCCCGCTCCGCACGAGCTTGAGCTGGCTCACGAGCCGCTCGGCAAGGCCGCGCGCGGTGACCCGGCGGCGGGTGCCGGGGCGGCCGGTTCGACCCGCGGCTTGGAGCTCGAGCCGCCGCTGCTGGAGCATCCGCGCCCGCGCCCGGCCGCGATCCCCCTCGAGGAGCGCCCACCAAGCGGCCAAAAGGCAGGCGAAGGTGGCGAGGCCGACGAGGGCCGCGAAGGCCGTCTCGGGCGAGCCCAAGAGCTGCTCCGGCCTCATATCTCGAAGCGCACCATCTTGGCCATCACGGCCACCCCCAAAAGCATGCTGCACGCCCCGGCGGCCAGCATGATCCAGCCGCGCGGGTCGACGAACAATTTCGCCATGTAATCGGGATTGACCCAAGAGATCACGGCACCGGTGAGGAACGGCAGGGAGCCGATGATCATCGCCGAGGCGCGTGCTTCCGACGACATGGCTTTGACCTTGAGCCGCATCTGCTGACGCCGGCGCAGCATGGTCGCGAGGTTCTGCAGGATCTCGGCGAGATTGCCGCCGGTCTCCTGCTGGACCACGAGGCTGATGGCGAAGAAGCGGAACTCGGGCAGACCCACCCGTTTGCCGACGATGGCGAAGGCTTCGGGCAGGCCGAGGCCGATCCGTACGTGGGCGCCGAGCTCGGCGAAGACCGAGCTCACGGGCTCGGGCATCTCGCGGGCGATGGCGTTGAGGGCCTCGATGACCGGCAGGCCGGAGCGGACGCCGCGTACCACGAGGTCGAGCGCGTCCGGGAAGGCCGCGAGGAAGCGCGCCTCGCGGCGGGCGATGGCGCGCCGCACGACGAGCATCGGGACGGCCACCGCGGCGGCGGTCCCGAGGGCGAGGGCGAGGAGCGGCCCGAACCCGAGCCCGAGCCAAGCGACGAGGGCCACGAGCGCGCCCAGGGCCGCCGCGGCGAGCAGGAAATCGCCCACCGCGAGCCGGAACCCGGCCCGGTCGAGGTGGCCGCGGAGCATCTCGGCGCGCGGGATCAGGCCGGAAAGGGCGGCACCGAGCCCGCCCAGCAGGGTCACCTCCTCGCGCCGCCGCACGCTCGCCGGCGCCCCGGCCGCGCCCGGTTCGGCGGCCGGCCGCTCGGCGGCCCGCCGCGCCCGCTCGATCCGCCGCTGCAGCCGGCGGTCCGGTCCGCCCGGCGCGGCGAGCGCGAGGAGGGCCACGACCAGCCCGGCCGTCAGGACGAGCCAGGGTAGCGCGGGGCCGCCCAAGAGGGTGGCGAGCGGGTTCATTCGCTCATCGCCGCCATGAGCGCCCGGTCGAGCCCGTAATAGGCGGCCCGCTTCAAGAAGTGCGGGCGGACCGGGTGCGCCTTGAAAGCACCGACGAGGATGCCGTCGCGGCCCTCGCCATGATATTCGTAGGTGAACAGGTCCTGGGTCGTGACCACGTCACCCTCCATGCCGACGAGCTCGGTGACGTGGGTCACGCGGCGGATCCCGTCGCGCATCCGGGCGACCTGGACGATCAGGTTCACCGCGCCCACGATCTGCTGACGGATCGCTTTGGTGGGCAGGGTCGAGGCGGCCATCATGACCATGTTCTCGATGCGGGTGATCGCCTCGCGCGGGGTGTTGGCGTGCAGCGTGCACATCGAGCCGTCGTGGCCGGTGTTCATCGCTTGCAGCATGTCGAGCGCCTCGGGACCGCGCACCTCGCCGCAGATGATCCGATCGGGGCGCATCCGGAGCGCGTTCTTGACGAGATCGCGCATCGTGATCTCGCCTTGACCCTCGAGGTTCGGCGGGCGGGTCTCGAGGCGGACGACGTGCGGCTGTTGGAGTTGCAGTTCGGCCGCGTCTTCGATCGTGACGATCCGCTCGCCGTGGTCGATCAGCTGCGACATGGCGTTGAGCATCGTCGTCTTGCCCGAGCCGGTGCCGCCCGAGATCACCACGTTGAGCCGGCAGGCGGCGGCGATCTTGAGCAGCTTGGCGAGGGGCTCGCTCACGTTCTGCTGGCGGACCATCGTGTCGAGCGTGATCGTCTTTTTCGAGAATTTGCGGATCGAAATGGCACAGCCGTCGATCGCGAGCGGCGGGGCGATGATGTTGACGCGCGAGCCGTCCTCGAGCCGGGCGTCGCAAATGGGGCTGGTCTCGTCGACCCGCCGGCCGACCCGGGTGGCGATCCGCTGGGCGACGTTCATGACGTGCGCGCCGTCGCGGAAGCGCACCTCGGTGAGCTCGAGCTTGCCGCGCCGCTCGACATAGACCTGCCACGGCCCGTTCACCATGATGTCGGTGATCGTCTCGTCGCGCAGCAGGGGCTCGAGCGGCCCGAGCCCGACCATGTCGTCGACCAGCGCGAGGCCGATCTGCTCCTGCTCGCGGCTCGACAGGCTGAGGCGCTCCTCGAGGGCGATCTCGCCGATCAGGTCCTGGATCTGGCGCAGCAGCTCCTCGCGCGGCAGCTTGGCCGCGGCCGCCGCGTCGATCCGCTCGTAGAGCGCCGCCTGCAGCCGGGCGAGCGAGGACTTGAGCTGGTCGGTGCGTCGATCGGCGGGGGCCGCGCGCGCCGCGGGGGCCGGGGCGGCCGGCGCGGGGGCCGGCGCCGTCGGCCGCGCGACGATCGCCTCGCCGGAAGCCGGGGGTTGGGCCGGACGACGGCCGAACATGCTCAACTCCAGCGGGCCAAGAGCTTGGCGAACAGGCCGCCGCGGCCGGCCGACTTGGCGCCGCAGAGCTGATCGGCGAGCCCGCAGAGGGCGGCGGCGGTCGGGCCGCTGCCGGAGGCGGCCGGGCGGCCGGCGTTGACCAGGGGGAAGACGTGCTTCGGGTCGAACGGCAGGACGAGGTCGATCGAGCGGCCCAAACCCCGCTCGAATTCGGCTTTGGGGATCTCGCCCGTGCGGAACTCGCCGACCCGATTGGCCACCACGGTGACCGGGCAAGAAGCGTTGGTCGCTTGCAGGAGCTGGACGACGCGCATGCCGTCGCGCATGCCGGCGAGCGAGAGGTCGCTCACGAGCACGAAGTTGGTGGCCGTCTGCAGCACCTGCTGGACGGCCGGGTCCATCCGCCGCGGCAGGTCGACGACGGTGAAGTGGAACTTGGACTGCAGCTCGTGCAGGAGCAAGCCGACCGCGTCGCGATCGGGACGGACCGGATCGTCGAGGGCCTCCTCCGCGCTCAGCACCCAAAGCGTTTCGGAATGGCGCACGAGCGTCCGGTCGAGATAGAGGCCGTCGATCCGCCCGGGATTTTCGAGCGCGTCCCGGAGCCCGTGCACCGGGTCGAGGTCCATCGCGAGGGCGACGCTGCCGAATTGCACGTCGAGGTCGAAGAGGACGACCCGCCGGTGCCGGCGCGAGGCGATCGCCCAGGCGAGGCTGGTCGCCACGGTGGTGGCGCCCACCCCGCCGCGACAGCCCATCACCGCGACGATCCGGCCGAGCCGGCTGGTCTGCCGACTGTGCTGCCCGCCGCCTTCGACGACGGTCAGCAGCGAGCGCTGCAAGAGGCTCGGGGTCAACGGTTTGACGAGATAGTCGCTGATCCCGTGGTTGATGAGCTCGCGGAACAGGCCGACATCGTTGCGGTCGCCGATCGCGATGACGCTCACCCCGGGCTCGCACACCTCGGCGAGCTCGTTGACCGCCGAAAGCGGCAGCTCGCAGGCCGAGATGTCGACCAAGAGCACCCGCGGCGAACGCTGTCGGCCGAGGAGCTGGATCGCGTCCTCGATTCGCCCGCGGTGGATCGCGGCGGCCGGGATCATGAGGTCGCCCACCACCTGCTCGACGACCGCGCGGGTCTCGTCGTCGGCCACGAAGGCGCGCAGCTGGAGCCGCTCCTGGCCGGCAACGGCCTCCTTGGCGACGGCGGTGCCGGTCACGGCTGCCGACCCTCGTCGAGGAGCGGGCGGACCTTGTCGGTCCGATACCGAACGATCGCCTCGGCCTCGCGCACGCCGTCGGCGGGGCCGAGTGGCCGGCCCTCGGCGAGGTCGGCCGGGTCGGCGACCATCGCGACGAGGTTGGCGGCCGTGGCGCAGCCGAGGTCCGGCAGGAGCTGCCGGCCGTGGAGGGAAGGTGTGCGGTCCCCCTCGCCGCAGCGCGGCGCCTCGGCCACCCAGTGGCGGACGAGGATCTCGACCCGGCGGTTACGCGCCCAGGCCGGCTCACCGCGGCCCGGATCGATCGGCCGGCTCTCCCCGTAGGCGCGGCGGCTCACCTCCACTCGTTCGAGCCCGTGCGCGCGCAAGAGATCGGCCACGTGCCGCGCCCGCCGGTCGGATAGCGCCAGATTGTAGGCGTCGCTCGCCCGCTCGTCGGCGTGGCCCATGACGAGTGCCCGGTACCGGCCCTCGGCGGGCAGGGCGGCGAGGAAGCTGCGCAGGCTCTCGAGCTCCGCGGGCGCGAGCTCGGCCCGATCGGTGGGGAAATACACGGTGTGCAGGTAGCGCGACTCGGTGACCACCGGTGCGCGCGGCGCCCAAGGCTCGGGGCTCGGCGGATCGAGCGCCGAACAGCCGCCGATCAGCAGGAGCGGGAGGGCGAGGGCGAGGCGGGCGTGGGGCACGAGCGGTCTCCCGGAACGAGCCACGGGGTCAATCGAGCGCGAAGCCGGCGGCACCGCGCAGCCGCGGACCCCCCGGCTGGCCCGGCCCCCCGGGACCCGGAAGGGTGCCGGAACGCACGAGCCTCCCGGTGAGGATCCGCTCGAGGTCGCTCGCCGGGCGCAGCTCGTCGACCGGCGTCCGCAACGCCGCGGTCGCCACCGGCCGGACGAGGTAGGGGGTCACGATGATGACGAGCTCGCTCTCGCTGCGCGCGAAGTTGGTCGAGCGGAACAGCGCGCCGAGCACCGGCAGATCGCCGAGCCCCGGGAATTTCTCGAGGTTGGAGCGGGTGGTGTTGGAGATCAGCCCGCCGATCGCGAAGCTCTGACCACTGCCGATCTCGACCGTGGTCTCGGCGCGCCGCGTGGTGAGCGCGGGGATCGTGAGGTCGCGCACCCGGATCGCCCCCTTCTCCGAGATGTCGCTGACTTCCGGTCGGACCCTGAGACTGATCCGATCCGGGCTCAGCACCGTGGGGGTGAAAGCCAAGCTGATGCCGAATTGCTTGAATTCGATCTGGATCTGGTTGTCTTCCGTGCCCACCGGCACCGGGAACTCGCCGCCGGCGAGGAAGCTCGCGGTCTCACCCGAGAGCGCCGTCAGGTTCGGCTGGGCGAGCACGGTCACGAGGCCCTCGCGCTCGAGCGCGTCGATGAGCGTGTTGATGTTGGTGTCGCCCGAGGCGAACCGGCCGAAGAGACCGCCCGCGGTGCCGGCCGTGTCGGTGAGCCGGCCGATGGCACCGGTCGCCGGGTCGAGGAAGGCACGGCCCGTCGCCAGGCCGAAGACGAAGTCGCCCGGGCTGAACAAGGTGTCCCAGTTGATCCCGAAGAGCTTCACGACCTCGCGCGAGACCTCGGCTACGCGCACCTGCAGGCTCACCTGGGTGGGTGCCGCGACCTGGAGCCGGTTGATCAAGGATTCACCCTCGCCCAGGAACCGGCCGGCGATCTCGCGCGCGTCCTGCGCTGCGACGGCGGTGGGCAGACGTCCGCTCAAAATCAGCCCCCCTTCGACCGATTGGATCTCCAGCCGATGGTCGGGGATGGCCTCGGCCAGCACCTGCCGCAGCCGCGAGAGATTGTGGCGCACCTGGACGTCGCGGCGCAGCACCACCTGCTGGGCGTCGTCGACCGCGTAGAGCGTGGTCGTGCCGGCCCGGCGGCCGTAGACGTAGAGCAGCGTCGGCGACTGGGCCTGGACGTCGGCGACCTCGGGGTCGGCCACGAACACCGCGGTCACGGGGGTCGCGAGCCGTAACAGCCGGCCCTTCTTGACCTCGAGCTGGAGCTCGCCGGTCGGAGCTACGAGCTCCTGGGCTGCGGCGGCGGGCAGGCCGGGCCCCGGGCCGATCGGACCGAACAGCAGCGCCGCGGCTCCGGCCGCGAAAGTGAACAGGAGGGCGGCGAGGCTTCGCATCGCTCGGGCTCCTGGGTGCGGCCCGTCGTCCCGGCGCGGACCGGGCCCTACGGGCGGGAGGATCGGGCTCATCGGGTGGGCTCCCCTCCACTCGTCGCGGCGGTCGGCTTCTGCCCGCCGCGCAGCACCAGGACCTTGCCGTTCGAGCCGGCGCCGAGCGCCCGGCTGACCGCATCGTCCCAGGTGACCCGGGCCGCAGCCGCATCTGTGGCTTCGTCCGCGCGTGCCAAGCTCCTCAGGCTCAAGGTGAGCTTGCCGAGCTCGGTCACGAGCGCCACCCGCTCGGCGTCGGCCGGCGTGACCTCAAGGGTGACGGTGCGGGCCTGGATCGCCCCCTCTTCGCCCTCGCCCACTTTGAGCCGGCGGCCCATGGCGAGCACGCGGACATCCTCGAGGACGGTCTCGGCGGCACGCCGGGCCCGTCCGCTCGGGCCGCCCTCGGAGCCGTCCGCGCCGACCGACTGGGCGAGCACGAGATCGACCCGGTCACCGGGGAAGATCAGCCCGGCATTGGCCGAGGCCTCGTCGACCGGGACCGAGACGGCGCGCATGCCGGGGGCGAGGACGGCCGCCAAGAAACCGCGCTCGCCGGGCTTGACGAGGCCGCCGTCGGTCAAGGGCTGACCCGCGGCGAGGGCGTAGCGGACCACCGCGCCCACGGCTTCCTCTTCCGAACGGACACCTTTGACGAAGTAGGAAGGCGGCAGGTCGACATCCGGCCAGGTCTGCCAGCGCACGTTGCCCGGCTGGACGAAGCTGCCCGCCGGCAGGTCGACCGCCGCGACCAGGACCGCCTTTTCGGGCCGCGGCGCCGGGGCCGCCGTGGCGGAGGGTTCCACCTGCCGGCTCTCGACCCATTTGCGGGCGTAGAGCGCGGCAGCGCCGGCGATCAGCAGCGCCAGGAGGGGAACCAGGATGCGACGCACGACCGCGACCTCCTAGCTGTGGCCGAGCAGGGTCGCCGCCCACCAGAGGCCGCCCGCGGCGAGCGCGATCCCGTAGGGCACCGAGGCCGGGCGGCCGGCCGGATCGGCGAGGAGGAACGTGCCGAGTCGTCCCGCGACCGGGACCGGCAGGAGCTGCGCGGCCAGGGCGGCGAGCCACGGTCGGATCCGATCGGCGAGGATCATGAGGAGTGCCAACACACCACCCGCGAGCGTGGTCACGAGCAGGAACTCCAGGAGCCCGCCGAGACCCACGAGGATCGCGAGTGCTGCCGCGAGCTTCACGTCACCGCCGCCCAGGACGCGCGCCTGCCAAGCGAGCAGGCCGACGCCGAGCAGGAGCGACCCGGCCAGGGGGCCGCTCCACCAGGGATCGGGCCGGCCCGTGAGTAGGAGCTGGACGGGCCACAGAGCGAGCACCGCCAGCACGGCACCGTTGGCGATCCGCCGCTCGGTGAGGTCGGTCCAGACGACGTGCGCGAGGACCGCCGCCAGCGGGATCAGGACCGGCAAGGTGGCGAGGTTCGGCAAGGACGTCTCCCGTACGATCCCGATGAACGGCCAGGCGGTGACCACCGGCAAGGACGGCGCCCGGTCGGCGGGCGGCGCCCGTGCGAAGGTTAAGGAGGAACGACAGCGCGGAGCGACGAGCCGAGGGGATCCGCGGACCGGCCGACCGGGTCGCGGCCGAAGCCGCGACCCGGCCCGTAACCGCCGGTCGCCGAGCTTGCAACGAAGGCTCAGGGCCTGGGCGCGACGTTAGTGGCAATCTCGTTGAACGTGTCTCGCAAGTTTCCGCCGAGCGTGGTCAAGGCCACAATGATCACCACAGACACGAGCGCCGCGATCAGGCCGTACTCGATCGCCGTGGCGCCCTCTTCGTCGCGGAGGAAACGGGTGAGGAAGGACATGGTGCGGAACTCCCAGCGAGAGGAAACCCCCATCGCCGGGCACTCTGCGCCGCTCTTCTTAAGAAAGCGTGAAGCCCACACCGCCCGTCGGCTCCGGGGTATCGGGGTGTGGCCGGGGCCACCGGCGCGGCCAGCGAAAGGTCGCAGCCGGCCGGGATTGCGCGCCGCCACGCCCCCCGCCTAGAAGATCGGCCAGTCGAACCCGAAGCCCGGAGGACGTCCCTTGACCGACGTCGTGATCGTCGCCGCCGCCCGCACCCCGATCGGCTCCTTCAACGGGGCCCTTTCGAGCCTGCCGGCGCACGCCCTGGGCAAGGTCGCGATCCAGGCGGCCCTCGAGCGCGCCGGACTCGAGCCGGGCGAGGTCTCCGAAGTCATCATGGGCCAGATCCTGACCGCGGGCCAAGGCCAGAACCCGGCCCGGCAAGCCTCGGTCGCCGCCGGGATCCCGGTCGAGGTCCCGGCCTACGGCGTCAACATCCTCTGCGGCTCGGGCCTCAAGTCGGTGGCGCTCGCCTACCAAGCGATCAAGAACGGCGATTCGACAATCGTCGTGGCCGGCGGCCAGGAGAGCATGAGCCGCGCCCCACACGTGGCGCATCTGCGCGACGGCACCAAAATGGGCACGGTCGAGTTCCTCGACAGCATGCTCAAAGACGGGCTCTGGGACGCCTTCCACGGCTACCACATGGGCAACACCGCGGAGAACGTCGCGCAGAAGTGGCAGATCACGCGGGAGGACCAGGACCGCTTCGCCTGTGCCTCGCAGAACAAAGCCGAAGCGGCGATCAAGGCCGGCAAGTTCAAGGACGAGCTCGCCCCGGTCACGGTCTCGACCCGCAAAGGCGACGTGGTGGTCGACACCGACGAATATCCGCGCTTCGGGACGACCCTCGAGGCGCTGCAGAAGCTCCGCCCGGCCTTCGCCAAGGACGGTACAGTGACCGCCGGCAACGCCTCGGGGATCAACGACGGGGCCGCGGCCCTCGTGGTCATGAGCGCGAAAGAGGCGGAGCGGCGCGGGCTCACCCCCCGCGCCCGGATCGTCTCCTGGGCGCAAGCGGGCGTCGATCCGGCGATCATGGGCACGGGGCCGATCCCGGCCTCGCGCAAGGCGCTCGAGAAAGCGGGCTGGACGGTCGACGACCTCGACCTCGTGGAGGCCAACGAGGCCTTCGCGGCCCAGGCGATCGCGGTCAACCGCGACCTCGGCTGGGATCCGGAGAAGGTCAACGTCAACGGGGGTGCCATCGCGCTCGGCCACCCGATCGGCGCTTCGGGCGCGCGGATCCTCGTCACGCTCCTCCACGAGATGCAGCGGCGCGACGCCAAGAAGGGCCTGGCTACGCTGTGCATCGGCGGCGGGATGGGCATCGCCCTCTGCGTGGCGCGCGATTGAACCCGGGCACGCGGCCGGCCCGGGTGCAGCAGCCTCCGATCGTCCGAAGGAGCTTCGCAACCACGCGCAGGGAGGACGGGGAACATGGGACGCGTCGCCTTGGTCACCGGCGGCACCCGCGGCATCGGGGCCGCCATCTCGCTGGCCCTCAAGGGCGCCGGCCATCGGGTGGCGGCCACCTACGCCGGCAACGAGGAGGCCGCCGAGCGCTTCCGCGCCCAAAGCGGGATCGCCGTCTACAAGTGGAGCGTGGCCGACTACGACGCGTGCGTGGCCGGCGTGAAGCGGGTCGAGGCCGAGCTCGGGCCGGTCGAGATCCTCGTCAACAATGCCGGGATCACCCGCGACGCGCCGTTCCACCGGATGACCCGTGAGCAGTGGGACGAGGTGATCCGCACCAACCTCGACGGCCTGTTCAACATGACCCACCCGATCTGGCCGGGGATGCGCGACCGCAAGTTCGGCCGGATCGTCAACATCTCCTCGGTCAACGGGCAAAAAGGTCAGTTCGGCCAGGTCAATTACGCGGCGTCGAAAGCGGGCGACCTGGGCTTCACCAAAGCCCTCGCGCAAGAGGGCGCCAAGTTCGGAATCACGGTCAACGCGATCTGCCCGGGCTACATCGAGACCGACATGGTCCGCGCGGTCGACCCCAAGATCATCGCCGAGAAAATCATCCCGCAGATCCCGGTCGGCCGGCTCGGCACGGCCGAAGAGATCGCCCGCTGTGTCCTCTTCCTCGTGAGCGAGGAGGCCGGCTTCATCACCGGCTCGACGATCTCGGCGAACGGCGGGATGTACATGATCTGACCCCGCGCCGCCGGCCGCCGTCCCTCAAGCGGCGAGGCCGAGCGGCCGGGCCGCGTCGCGGACCGCCCGCTCGAGCGCGCGCGGCGCATCGGCCGGACGGGCGAAGCGCCCGCAAACGGTCGCCACCGGCAAGAGCGCCGAGCCCCCGTCGGCGGGAAGTGGGACGGCGAGCTCCTCGCGCAAGCGCCGGGCGAGACCCTCGGGATCCGCCGAAGGCGAAGGCGGGAGCACGACGCAGAAGGCCCCCTCACCCAGGTGCACGGGCAGATCCTCGGCCCGGACCCGCGCGGCGAGCCGCTCGCCGCAGCTCGCCACGAGCCGCTCGACCCGGAGATGGCCGAGGCGTCCCGCGAGCTCCGCGAGGCCACCCAAGCGGACCACGACGCAGCGCCGCTCGCGACCGCCGGGGTAGGATTCGCGGCGGTTCAGATAGTCGAGCAGCATGGCGCGACCCCAAAGCCCCGTCGCCGGATCGACCGCCGGCCCGCCCTTGGCCGAAAGACGCTGCTGGACGAGGCCACGCTGGACCGTCACCCGGCGCAGCCAGAAGCCGAGCCGCAAGCGGAGCTCCTCGGGCGTGTCGTCGACCGCGATCCGATCGGCGAAGCCGAGCCGAACCGCGTCGGTGGCCAGGATGCGCTCGCCCGGTGCGGCGAGCAGCGCCACCACAGCGGCCCGCCGCGCCGCGGCCGCGAGCTGCTCGAGGCCGGCCCGCTCCCGCTCGATGCCGCCCTCGACCGAAACCAAGACGAGCCGAGGCTGCTCCTCGGCCACGCGGAGGGCGGCGGTGCGCAAGGACCGGACGAACACCACCCGCTCGAGCGGCAGGGCACGGGCCAGCTCCACCTGGACCGGCGAGGGAGGGCCCACCAAGAGGACGAGCCCGTCGGGAGGCCCCGCGACCACCGCCGGCGGGGGCCGGCCGGGTTCGCGCCAGCGCTCGCACACGAGCTCGCGCAGGCGGAACTCGCGCAGGAGCACGGCATAGCCGGCCTGGGCTTCGAGCCGCAGCCGGAGCTCGTCCTCGGCCAAGGGGAAGGCGATGCCGTCGTCGCAGCCCAGGGCGAGCGCGAGGGAGGCGAGCCGCGGCCGGCCGCGCCGCAGCAGGGCCACGACCGGCCCGCCGCCGGCGTTGCGGCGGGCCAACAGCTGGCGCGGGCCCGGCCCCGGCTGTTCGCCCTCGAGCACGAGAAGGTCGAGCTCGGGCTCGCCCACGGGTTCGGCGAGTGCCCGCTGCGGGGCGAGCGCGCGGCAGGGCAGGCCCCAGCCGGCGATCAGCGCGGCCAGACCCTCGTAGAGCTCGGGTCGGCTCGTGACGATCCGACAGGACAGCACGGTGCGCACCTTCGGCTGGGCCGGGCTCGTGCCCCGCTCGCTCTCGGCCATAGGCGCGAAACCTCGAGATTCCGTTAACGCAACCGTCGTCCCTCTCAGCGCGTGCCGAACAGCCGGTCGCCGGCATCGCCGAGGCCGGGCAGGATGTAGCCGTGGTCGTTCAGCCGCTCGTCGACCGCGCCCGTGTAGATCGGCACGTCGGGATGGGCCGCGTGCATCCGCGCGACACCCTCCGGTGCAGCGATGAGGCAGGCGAACTTGATGTCGCGCGCCCCGTCGGCCTTGAGCCGACTCACCGCGCGGACCGCCGAGTTGGCGGTCGCCAGCATCGGGTCGACGACGATCACCGGCCGGTCGGCGATGTCGGTCGGCACTTTGTAGTAGTACTCGACCGGCTGGAGGGTGGCGGGATCGCGCCAGAGGCCGATGTGCCCGACCCGGGCGGAGGGCACGAGCTCCAGCATGCCTTCGAGCAACCCGTTGCCGGCCCGCAGGATCGAGACGATGCAGACCTTCTTGCCGGCGAGCATCTTGGCCTCGGTGGCCATGAGCGGCGTCTCGATCGGCACGGTCGCGAGCGGCAGGTCGCGGGTGATCTCGTAGGCCAGGAGGTGCGCGATCTCGCGCACGAGCCGGCGGAACTCGGCGACCGGCGTCTGCTTCATGCGCAAGAGTGCGAGCTTGTGCTGGACCAGGGGATGGTCGACGACGACGAGCTCGGCCACGGGCGCGCTCCCTCGGCGGAAATCGGGCGACAGGCTGCCCGGCGAGCGATAGAAGGGCGCGGCCGGGCTGGCAATCGCGCGGGGGGAAGGGCCGGTGCGGACGCGCCTCGCGATCCGCCGCATCGCCGATGCCGAGGGGCTGCGACCTGGGGTCGCGGCCTGGGCGGCATGAGCCGGGCGGCCGAGCTCGTCGTCGGCATCCTGGGCGGCATGGGGCCGGCCGCCACCGTCGATCTCGTGAGCAAGATCCTGGCCGCCACGGAAGCCCCGCGCGATCAGGACCATCTGCATCTCCTCGTCGACTGCAACCCCAAGGTCCCGAACCGCAACGAAGCGATCGAAGGGACCGGCCCCTCGCCCGCCCCGGCGCTGATCGCCATGGCCCGAAGGCTCGAGGCGGCCGGCGCGGATTTCTTGGTCATGGCCTGCACCACCGCGCACGCCTGGGAGGCCGAGATCCGCGCCGCGGTCGGGATCCCCTTCGTTTCGATCCTCGAGGAGACGGCCCGCGCGGTCGCGGCGGCGGTCCCCCCCGGCACCCCGTGCGGGGTGCTGGCGGCCCATGGCTGCCGCCGGGCGCGGCTTTGGGAACGCGCCCTCGAAGCGATCGACCGGCCGGCGATCGTCCCGGACGAGGCCGGCCAGGCGCGCTTCATGGCGCTCCTCTACCGGATCAAGGCGGGCGATCTCGGCCCGCAGGTCCGCGCCGCAATGGCCGCGCTCGCGGGCGATCTGGCGGCACGCGGGGCACGGCTCGTGATCGCCGGCTGTACCGAGGTGCCGCTCGTGCTCGACCCGGCCGCCTGCCCCGTGCCGCTCGTCGACGCCAGCGCGGAGCTCGCCCGCGCCGCCGTCGCCTACGCCCGGCGCGAGCGGCCCTTGCCGCCGGCCGGTGCTGCCGCCCACCTCGCCGGCCGAGAGGGAGAGCCCCGATGCACCTCGCCCGCTTCCCGCGCCTGAAGTTCGCGCACCTGCCGACCCCGCTCGAGCCGCTTCCCGCCCTCGGCCGGCTGCTCGGCGGCCCGCGCCTGTGGATCAAGCGCGACGACTGCACCGGGCTCGCGACCGGCGGCAACAAGACGCGCAAGCTCGAGTTCCTGGTCGGCGAAGCCCTCGCGCAGGGCTGCGACACGCTGATCACCCAGGGCGCGGTGCAGACCAACCACGGCCGGCAAACCGCGGCGATCGCCGCTCGGCTCGGCCTGCGCTGCATCCTGCTGCTCGAGCACCGGGTGGCGACCGACGATCCGGACTATCTGCGCAACGGCAACGTCCTGCTCGACCGGCTGTTCGGTGCGGAGCTGCGCGAGCTCCCGGCGGGTGGCGACATGAACGCCGCGTTGGAGCCGGTCGCCGAGGAGGTCCGCCGGGCCGGCGGCAAGCCCTACCTGATCCCGGGCGGCGGTTCGAACGAGGTGGGCGCGCTCGGCTACGTGGCCTGCGCGCTCGAGCTCGTCCACCAGGCCAACGAGGCGGGGCTGCGGATCGACCACATCGTCCACGCCACCGGCTCGGCCGGGACCCAAGCCGGGCTCATGGCCGGGCTCCAGGCGATGCACGCCGGGATCCCGGTGCTCGGCATCGGCGTGCGGGCGCCCAACGAGCGGCAGGAGGCCAACGTTTACGACCTGGCCTGCCGCGTCGCCGAGAAGCTCGGCGTGACGGGCGGGATCCCGCGTTCGGCGGTGGTGGCGAACTGCGACTACGTGGGCGAGGGCTACGGTATCCCGACACCCGCGATGGTCGAGGCGGTCCGGCTCTTCGCCCGCCACGAGGGGGTCCTCCTCGACCCGGTCTACACGGGCAAGGCTGCGGCCGGGCTGATCGACCTCGTGCGCAAGGGGTTCTTCCCGAGGCACTCCGACGTGGTCTTCCTGCACACCGGCGGGGCGGCCGCGCTGGCGGCCTATCGGCGCACGTTCGACACACCTTCGTGACGCGCGAGGGTTCGCGCGTCGCGAGGGTTCGCGCGTCGTTCGCGAGTCAATCGCGCATCTTCGCGGGGAGGGGCGGCGGGACGACTTCACGGGCGGCCGGTGCCGCCGGTGAGGCGGCCGGAACCGCTACCGGTGCCTTCGAGGCCCCGCCGACCGGGGCGAGAACCCGTGCGGCCGCGGCAGCGGAAGGATACTTGGGGTTCGAGGGATCCGCGACCAAGGTGACCGAGCCGTAGCGGGGCCGCAGGAAGGTGCGCGCGTAGAGCCGCTGCGGCCCGCGCACGAGGAGGCCGAAGAGCGGCCGGACCTCGAGGAAGGCCTCGCCCACGACGAGCGATTCGCCGCGGGCGAGCGTGAGGGCACCGCCGAGATCGGCACGGCCGCCGCTCGTCCCGACCCGGCTCGCGACCGGAAGCCCGCCGTTCGTCGCGCGCTGCCAGACGACCCGGGCGCCGGTGCCGTCGGGGTTCGAGACGGCCGAGACGAAGGCCCGCCCGGCGGTCGCGAAGTCGAGCGGGGCCGCGACCTCGCGCGCGGCACGGAACAGATCGTCGATGTCCGCCGGGCGGAGCTCGGCCGCGCGCCCGGTCAGATCGGCGATCGCCGCGGCCGCCCGCTGCAGCTTGTCCTGGGCGACGTAGAGCCAAACGACGTCGGCCGCGCCCACCAGGAGGAGGACGAGGACGGGAAGGACCAACGCCATCTCGACCGAGAGGATCCCGCGTCCGTCCCGGCGCAGGCGGCGGAAGAGTCCCGTGCGGCCGTGCATCCCCTCAGCCCTCCGGGAAGGGCTCGTTGCGGACGGCGTAAGCGGCGCGCAGCTCGAGGCTGCCGCCGGGCAACAGGCCGCGCACGAGCGGGGTCATCGGCCTCCAGTCGTAGCGCACGCGGTAGAGGACGACGTCGTTCGGGCCCCCCAGCCCGACCCGGCCCATGTCGGCGTCCCAGCGGCCGTTGCCGTTCACGTCGCGGAACGGTTCACCGGCATCGTGCACACCGTTGCCGTTGACGTCGGTGAAGGGCTCGGGCCGGCCGACATCCTCGAAGCTCGGATAGACGAGCGTGTCGAGATGCAGATGCTCGGGTCGCAAGAGGCTGCCGGCGACCCGCTCGGCAACCGCGCGGACGAGGGCCTCGCGCGAGGCGTGACCCTGGGCCGAACCGACGATGCCGGAGCGGGCCGCGTCGCCGACCGCGGTCTGCAGGAGGATCTGGCCGAGCAGGAGCATCGCCGATTCGAAGATCAGGACCAAGAGCAAGACGAGGGCGGGCCCGAGGATCGCGAAATCGACCATGGCCGAGCCGCGTCGGTCGGCGCGCAACCGCGCCGGCCCCGAGCCTCGGGCCGGAGAGCGAGCCGGTGGGGGCGCCGGAAGGTCTGCCGTCGCCCCGCGCAAGCCGCCGGCGGTGGAAGAAGCCTGCGCCATCGAACGTTCCCGAGGCCGCGCCTCGCTCGCCCTTCATGCCCGACGAAGCTTGAAGATTCGTGAACGCCGGCGCGCCCGGGCGGGTCGGCCGGGGCCCGGGAGCGGCGATTCGCGGCTCGCTCGCTGCCCCTCGCCGCTGCTAAAGATGCCTCTCCGTCGCGAGGCGGGGCCGACGCACCCGCCCGCCGAGCCCCGGGGGAGACGTCCGTGATCGACGAGCTGCTCGCGCTTCCGCCGCTCGCCCAGGCCGTGGCCGGCGGCCTGGTGCTCCTGGTGATCTTGGGTTTCGGCCTCTGGCTCGCCGCGCGGGGCGCGCTGCGCCGCCAGGCCGAGGAGGCGGCGGCCGCCGAGATGCGCCTGCGCGATCAGCTCCTGCAGGTGCGCACCCAGGCGCAGCAGACCAGCGAGCAGCTCAACCGGGTCTCGCAGACGCTCGCCGCCGAACGCCAAGCGCACGGCGACCTCGCGGCGATCGCCGAGCGGCGGGCGGCGGCCGAGGCGCAGCTCGCCGAGACCAGCCGGACCCTCGCCCTGCGCCGCCAGGAGCTGGCCGAACTCGAGGAGCGGCTCACCGGTCGCAAGCGCGAGCTCGAGCGGCTCGGCCAGGACCAGGCCGAGGCGACCCGCCGCAAGCAGGCCGTGGACGCCCAGCTCGCCGAGGTGCGGGCGCGGCTCGCCGAGACCGAGGCGAGCCTCGAGCGGACCCGCTCCGAGCTCGCCGAGACCGAGCAGCGGCTGGCCGCGGCGCGCGAGGAGCTCGCCCGGCTCGAGGCGCAGATCGCCGACCGCCGGCCGGTGGCCGAGAGCGTGAGCGCGATCGAGGCGCGGCTCAAGGCGGTGGCCGAGCAGCAGCTGGCCCAGCTCAAGGCGGCGAGCGAGGCTTTGGTGGCCGAAGCGGCGGCGGTCGAGCGGCAGCTCCGCGCGATCCCCGAGAACTGAGCGCCGTGACCGGCACGACGAGCGGCAGCGGGGCGACGGCGGCGACCGCGCCGACCGAGCTCCCGGCCTCGGCCGTCTTGCCGCCGGAGGTCGCGGCGACGCTGCCCGAGGAGGCCCGCGCCCTGCTCGAGGCGTGGCTCGCACCCGAGAACGAGCCGCGCTGGTTCCGGCCCGATCCGGCCTTCGACCGCATCCTGGCCGAACGCTTCGGGGCACTCGTCGCGCGCGCCGCGGGCGGCGCCTTCGACGCTTGGCTCGAGGCGCCCTGGAGCACGCTCGCGCTCGTCCTCCTGGTCGACCAGCTGCCGCGCAACGTCCATCGCGGCACGCCGCTCGCGTTCGCGTTCGACGCCAAGGCGCGCGAGCTGGCCCGGGCGGCGCTGGCCCGTGGCCACCACCTCGCACTGCCCGAGCGGGTGCGGCTCTTCCTCTACCTGCCGTTCGAGCACAGCGAGGATCCGGCCGACCAGGCGCGGGCGGTCGAGCTCTGCCGGCAGCTCGGCGGCGAGGCGCTGCGCTGGGCCGAGGCGCACCGGGCGGTGATCCGCCGGTTCGGCCGCTTCCCACACCGCAACGCGATCCTCGGCCGGCCGAGCACGCCGGCCGAGGCGGCCTTCCTCGAGGAGCCCGGCTCGTCCTTCTGAAAGCGCCGCGCGCCCGCCCGACGGCCGGGCGCGCCACCCGCACTCCCGAGAGGGGGCCGGAGCGGCCGAGCGAGGCGACCCAGGGGCTCCCCGGGGCCGAGCCGGTCGAACCGCGTGGCGAGCGCGTCGCGGTCAACCTTTTCTCAACCCTTTCCTGCCACAAAGCGGGGCGAGACGTTCGGAGGTCGCGTGGTCGCTCTCCTCGGGTTCGTCGCGAGCCTGCTCCTCCTCGCCGCCGTCGCGCTGCGCCTCGCCCGGCCCCGCGGCCGATCGGCGGCGGTCCGCGACGGTGGCTCGCCCTCGCGGCGCGGCCCGATGCACGCCCTCGCCGGCGCGGTCCGGCGGGACCGCCCGTCACGCCGGCCGGTCGCCCGGCGCGACGCGCAGCACCCGGGCGTCGACCGCCGGCAGCATCCGCGCCGGATCGCGGGTGACGACCACGTCCACCACGCTCGGAAGGGTCCGTTCGGCGAGGGCTTCGGTGAGCGCAGGCGCGAGCCCCGCCGGATCCTCGACCCGGATGCCGCGGCAGCCCATCGCACGCGCGACGGCGGCGTAATCGAGCTCGACCAGGTCGGCCGACTGGTAGGCCCCGTACATCGCGTGCTGCAGGGCTTTGACGTAGCCCGAGGCGGCGTTGTTGACGACCACGAGGGTGAAAGCCGCGCCCAGGCGGCGCGCGGTCTCGAGCTCGCCGAGCGCCATGTTGCAGCCACCGTCGCCGGTGAGGCCGAGGACCGCCCGGTCGGCTGCCGCGAGCTTGGCGCCGAGCGCCCCGGGCAGGCCGTAGCCGATCGAGGCGAAGCCCCGGTCGGCCACGAAATGCCGACCGGCGCGCCGGGTATTGAACAGCAAGCCTGCCCAGTGCGCGGCGAAGCCGCCGTCGGCGACCAGGATGCCGTCCTCGGGCAGGGCGCGCTCGATCTCGTGGATCAGCCGGGCCATGTGGATCGGTCGCTCGTCGGA
>Ga0308391_1000272_pt1 | contig 23025 bp, 22 predicted proteins | sample Hotspr20Samplet1_FD_202363 | JGI IMG/M metagenome (GOLD analysis project Ga0308391, IMG submission 202363) | Hot spring phototrophic mat microbial communities from Octopus Spring, Yellowstone National Park, Wyoming, United States - 20050623_t1 ... | reverse complement strand
GGACGAACGGGTGGGACTTGGGGGGAGGGAGGGGATCGCCTTGCTCGATCTGGAGCACGTGCCTGGCCCTCTCCCGGAGGGCGTCCGAGGCGAACGCCTCTTTGGGCTCCTCGACGACCATCTGGATGAGCAGAGTGAGCAGCTGCTTCTCCATCCCCTTCCAGAAGGGGTCCCGGCGGGGGTAGTCGGGGGTGTTCGACAGGATCAGGGCCGCTGCCGTGGAGGCGTCCATGGGTTCCGGAACATAGTCCAGGAAGTTGAAGCGCAGGGTGTGCTCTGGGGAGTCGAACGGTGCCCACAGGTACAGCCGTCGCCTCCTCCTTTCGAGCACCGGCCAGAGGAAGCGGATGATGTCCGGGTGCTTCACGTCCACGACCACGTTGCTCATGGCAGGCCGGCCGTCAGTTCCGTCCAGGAGAGCGTCTGTGGCCAGCCACCTCTTGAAGCCCGAGCTGGTCTTCCCGGCTCCGGTGACCCCGAGCACCCAGATGTGCTGGAACCGCTGCTCCAGGGGGAGCCACAGCTCCACAGGCCTGCGTGTCCCGTAGCCAGGGACGGTGGTCCCCATTGGGAGAGCGCCGGACTCCGCTCTGGCCTCAGGGTTCTTCCTGGGGGAGAAGTCCCTGAGGTCGTCTTCGGGGCTCCAGCGGGACGTGGCCGGGGATTCCGAGGCGGGGACGCGCAGGCGCTTTCTGCTCTCCGAGTAGGCGACCCCGGCGAGGAGCGCCGTGACGGCGGCAGTGACGGCGAAGTAGTCCTGCCCCCTGGTCTCCGCGAACCACCCTAATGCGCGCCACCACTGGAGGCACCGCTCCCTGTCGGCCCGGGCGGTCCCGGAGGCGGGCAGGCCGGCTGCTACGGGGGCGCACCGGGCGAGTATGGGGACGACCCTGGCGTAGGGGACGGAGAGCACGTGCCGCAGGGCAGGTCCTTGCATCTTCAAGGCCCAGGTGGCGAACCCGACCAGGAACATGTGCAGCCCTGCCAGGACTCCCAGGGTGGCGGCTGCTGCGACGACGTACTTGGGCCATGGCGAGGGGTAGGTGAGGTACCTGTGTGTCACCGGGCATCCCTCCCAGATGCCGGTCTATACGTGCTCGTCCCGCTGCCAGATGGGCTCCCAGGGCTCGTCCCACTCTGTAGGCTCGATGCGTCCCCCTGCGGGCGGCTGGTCGGCGGCAAGGGTGGCCCCCTCCTGGCGGAGGCCGAGCGGCATCTGGACCGACACCACGTCGTCAACCCCGGAGGCGGCTTGCATCTCCCTGGACCATCTTTCCGTCGTCTCCTGGATCTCCCGGATGGCCTGGTACATGTCAGGGCTCATGGGGCGGGGGAGAGTGCTGTCGAAGCCGGTCATTTCAGCGAGCCATGCTCCTGCGGGCCCGCCGACTGTGGCCAGCGCCGACTGCACCCTGTGGAGCCTTTCCCTGGCGGCCGCCCCGGCGCTCCGCAGGAACTCCCGTGCCCGGCCGGGGGAAGACCACGCCGCCTGCCAGACTGCGGCCCCGGCCGCGGTGGGGCTGAATGCTGCCACGGAGCGGGCCGCGCTCCTCACAGGGCCAGAGGCGGCGCGGGCTGCGAAGTACATCCCGGCAAGAGCTCCGGCAACGCTCTCGACCCGTCCCACGAAGGCGCTGGCGATGCCCTGGACGTTCATGAGGGTGAACACCCCGATGAGCAGCATGGCGGCCACCGGAATCACGTACTGGATGCCGACCATGGCGGCGAGCATCGCCTCGAAGCTGCCCTGTTCCATCGCCGCTCTGATGGAGTTGGCGTAGTTCTGGATCTGCTGCGCCACGCCTATGTTGACGACGATGCCCGCAACCGCCTTGGTGAGCATCACCACGAGGGACGAGTGGAGGACCACCTGGAGCCACTCGTAGACGAAGCTCTGCATGGACCTGGTGGCCAGGCAGGCGAGGGAGAGGGGCATCATGATGACCGCCACGGCCAGCATCACGTAGCTGCCGAAGAGGAGGAAGTTGTAGATGGCGAACGTGAGGATCGAGAAGACCACGAAGAGGAGGAGGATGAGGACGGCGGTGATGATCGTGAAGAAGAACCTGGGGAGGCTCCAGATATCGATCTGCCCCATGCGGGTCATGGCGTCCTGGATCACGGCGTTCAGCTCCGCCAGGGCCGTGTCGAACCCCTGCTGGTCCGTGAGGCTTGAGAACACCTGGCCTCCGATCGCGCCGAGGGCCCTGTGGAAGTCCACGATCACCCCGGCGAAGAACGGCAGGTTGGCGAAGATGGTGCCCACGATGGCAGCCCGGACGAGGGCGTCGGTCACCGCCCCCGGGCTCTGGTAGACCAGCCCCATGTACAGGTTCCACAGGAAGAAGGCGGCCGCCAGGAGGACGCCGATCCGGAGCAGCCAGTCGGTGATGGCCCGGTTTCCGGCAATTCTCCCCACAATCAGGTTGGTGAAATCCTCAGGGTTGAAGATCTCGCGGAACGGGTTCGTGACGCCTCCTGCCTGGGCAAAGGCAGGAGAGGGCAGCAGGACCGCCACCGCCAGGGCGGCCACCAGGACGGTGGCGGCCCTCTTCCCCACCCCTGCTACCTCCTGTACACCTCGGAGATGGACCGGTACATCCGGTCTTCCCGCTCACGCGACTGGTCGCCGGGCGCCATGGAGGCGATGGCAGCAAGCCCCCCGGTGGCCAGGCCGAGCCCGCTGGACACGGCGGACCTGGCGGCGACCAGCGACTCCTCGGCTTCCCGCTTCTGCTGCTCGCTCATCAGCTCCACCAGGTCGGAGACCTTCTCGGTCACGGACGTGAGCTGCTGCGAGAGCGCTGCCTGCTGCTGCACCATCGCCGTGATCCTGGCGGAGACGTCGGCATTCTGCCTCGCCTGCTGGTCCATGAATGCGGCGAACCCCTCGATGAGGAGCTGTACCGCGGCCCGGGTGCTGGGGGTCTGCGCGGCCCTGGCCGCCAGCTCCCGGGCGGTGGACTCTGCCACCTGCAGGTTGGCGGCCATGGAGAGGTCCTGGGACACCTGCTGGGCGGTGTCCTCGGCAGACTTCTGCGCGGCCCGGGACCTGGCGACGGACAGCTCTGTGGCGGCGCTCAGCTCCTCGTGGGCGTGGACCTTCCTGGCAATGGGGGAGTCGGGGTTGTCCCGGATGACCTGCTGCACCGTGTGGGAGATGGACCCCGGCGGCGGGGACGGGGCCTGGCGGAACCTCGCCACGGCGCCGTCGAGGAGCCAGCGGAACCCCGACGGCAGGCCGGATGCCGTGGACTCCAGCCACCTCGCGATGGAGTTGGCGGCGTGGTACGCGTCGGTGATGGGAGCGAGGTTTCCCCTGATGGCGTCAACGGCGCCGGTGAACTGGGACATGACCCAGTTCCTGACGGAGTTGTAGGTGTCCTGGAGGAGCCTCAGGAGGTCCCAAAGACCCCCTCCTCCTCCGGCGGTCTGGGCGTGGGCCGGGCCGGCGGCCAGGGCCAGCACCAGCACGAGGACTCCAGCTGTTCTGAGCATGGCCTCCTACCCCCTTCTCTGGGTTGCCGGTTCGGGGCGGCTTGGAGCGGGCCGGGACGGCATACCCCTGGGCGCGTCCCGCGCCAGCGCCTCTATGGCGCTCATCACGTCCGCGTACTCCCGCACGTAGCGGTCCCGCAGGAGGCGTGTCGAGGCGTCGCTTTCGGAGATCCACCTGTCCTGCGGGGTGGGCACGTAGGCGCAGATAGCGGCCCCCTGCCTGTCTCCGAGGCGGCGGACGATCATGAGCTCGCCGAAGACGCCCTTGGCCATCGACATGCTGCCCAGCTGGCGGGCCTGCCTGGCGTTGAGGCGGAGGAGCGAGGCGGTGAACTCCGGGTCGGCAGACCTCGTCAGGTAGTAGGTCTGGGCGTTGCTCAGGATCGCCACGGCGTGCTCGCTGTCGCGGAAGTCCGCCATGTCCTGGCTGATGCTGAGGACCCCGCTGCCGGTGGTGCGCAGCCTGCGGTACAGGTCCTGGATGAAGTCCCCGGCGATCCTGTCGGCCAGCAGGGCCCACACCTCGTCCAGGACGATCAGGGTGGGCCTGCCAGCGCTGGAGCTGACGTGACGCCACACCAGGTCGGTGATGATCAGGATGGCCACGGGCAGAAGCTCGGGCTCCTGGGCGAGGGGGGCCGTGTCGAACAGGATCCAGTTCTCGGTGAGGTTCACGGTGGTGGGCCGGTCGACCAGCTCGGCGTAGCGGCCCCTGTCCACCCACTGGTACAGCCGGGTGGCGATCCTGCGGGCGATGGCCCGGTCCTCGTCGCTGAGGTCGTGGGTGCCCGCCACGGCGCCCAGGTTGCGGAGGGTGCCCACGATGTCGTGGAGGAACAGTGGTTCGAGGCGTGCGGTGCCGTCCGGAGCGGTCCTCAGGTTTCTCAGGTAAGCCTGCCTGATGGCCGCCTGGACCACGTTGCGCTCCTGCAGGCCCAGCGCCTCGCCTCTGTCAGAGGCCATCCGGCTGATGAGGGTGGTCAGGAAGCTCAGCTTGTTCTTGTCCGGCTCGGTCTGGTCCGCCGGAATGTCACACGGGTTGATGGAGACGCCGGCGGAGGGGTCGAAGGTCACGTACTGTCCCCCGAGGGCGCGGGTGGCGGTGAGCCAGGGGCCTGGAGGGGCATTGCTCCCCCGGTCCACCACGATGACACGTGCCCCGCAGCTGGCCGCATGCAGTGCCAGCCCCACTGCGAAGACCGTCTTGCCGGACCCCGTGGGGCCGGCGAGGACGGCGTTCCACGCGGCGAGGGCAGGGTCGAAAGGGTCCAGCCATGCCACGCTGGCGTACCGGGTGCGCAGCGGCATCACCGGCCGCTCGCTGAGGCGCGGCGGGCCTGCGATGGGGAGGAAGTCGACCCCGTTCTCCGCCTCGGCCGCCCGGGTCCTGGGCATGACCTGCCCGGAGAAAGGAGCGATGGCGAAGAAGGTGCGGGCCAGCGCTGCGTCCTCGGCGACCAGCTTCACGTCCTGCATCTCGTTGCTGAACCAGGAGATGACCTGCTCCGCCCTGCGGTCGGCCTCCTCCCGGGTTGGGGCGCTGACGACCACGGCGCACCCGATCCGGACAATGTCGGTCTCCCCGCCCGCCAGCCTGTACTGCGTTTCGGCAACCTTCTCGATGCCTCGGACGGCGCCCGGCTCGTCCTGCCCCATGTCGGAGACCACCACGCTGCGCAGCAGCCTCTGCCGGAGCATGAGCCTGCGCATGGCGGCGCCCCTCGGGTCCTTCACCAGGTCCACCACCACGGTCACGGGGAAGGCTGCTGCCAGAAGGGTGCCCAACATGTTCATGGTGGTGGACCCCACCGGCAGGGTGTCCATGCTCATCACGCGCACGACGTGTCCGTCCACGGTGAGGTGGGACTCGTCCCTCACGACGCTGCTGCAGGCAACGAGCTCCCTGAACGTGGGGGAGGCGGCCCAGTGTCCCTTGCCGAGCCACCCCCTGGCGGAGCTGAAGAAGGTCTTGGGCACGTCTGTAATCGCGTCCGGAGAGGGCGTCCGGGGAGGCCTGATGCCGGAGGACGCCCTGCCCGGGTTGAAGTGCCGCCACGCCCACGCCATGTACCCGTCGGGGTCGAGCGGCCTCGGCTTGAGTCCTGCCGCTTCCAGGAGGGAGGCCAGCCTGCTCTTCAGGGCTTCGATCTCGCGGATGTCCTGTTCCAGGACATCGGCAGGCAGAGGGCTGAACTGCTTCTTCCCCCTGGTGGCTCCTGACAGCCAGGCAGCCCCGTACGCGACGGCGGCCCCTGCCACCACCCCACCGGCGAGGCTCCCCATACCTGCCCCTCCCAGGGCCACTAGCCCTCCGAGGATTGCGGGCAGCAGCAGGGGGCGCCTCTTTGTGCGGTCCCTGGACGGGTGGTAGGTGAAAGTGACCAGGAGGCGCCTTGAGGTGATCTGTCCTGCCTGGATGGCGGAGCGCAGGGCGCGCACCCTGTGCTCGTGGAGGGTACGGGATGCCTGTCCGCCGATGCCTCCGGAGGCGGCAAATGTGTCGGCAAGGGACGGGTCGGCCCTGCGCCGCTCGTAGACGAACCTGAGCCGTTCCCCTGAGGGGAGGGTTTCCACGAGGCGCATGAGCCTGCGGTGGAGGACCTCCAGCTCCACGTCGCTCATCGAGTCGAGGTGGAGGGGCTCGATCTCGAAGCCGACCTCGTAGCTGCCGTCCCGGAGAAGCATGGCGCCTCTTACGACCCCCCAGTAGGGGAGCATTTTGGTCAGGGAGGCGGCCTGGACGGAGGGGTCTGCAAGGTCACGCGCCGGGTCCTGCATGGCGTCTCAACCGGCTCTTTTGGCCTTTTTCACGGAGGCCAGCACCCGCCTGCGCACCTCCTCCGGGTCCAGTGGCTTCACCTGGTCTTCGGGCAGGTAAAGCATGACCCCGTTGCGGGACGGCCGGATGATGATCTTGCCCTCGTCCCTCATGCGGGTGGTGACCTCGACAGGGTCCTTGCCGAACTGCCTGCGGAACGCCTCGTTGAAGCCGGAGTAGACAGAGTGGATGCCCTTGTATGGCTCCCGCCGCAGTTCCCTGATTGCCGCGATGACGAACTCCTCCTCCGTGACGGTCTCCTCGTCCCTGAAGACCTGCTTGCTCATGGAACACCTCCCAAGTTGGTGCCGGGCTGGACCACCGGTCTGGCCCACACGTCTGGCGTGGGGATCCAGGCGTCGGGTTCTGCAAGGTACGAGATGGTGTCCCGCAGGAAGTACCTGGGCTTGTCCCGGCGGAAAACCATCCATGCGGTGAAGATGACGGCCAGCGCGAGCATCTGGACCCCGAAGGTGAGGTCGGCCTGCCCCACCTTCAGCGGGAGGCTGGGCACGAGGGCGGAGATCAGGTACCCCGCCGCGGCCAGGACAATGAGGTCGTCCTGCTCGAGCCCCATCATGGAGATGGGCTGGTCGATCTCCCTGCGGACAGGGTGGACCAGCATGGCTGCGCTACCTGCCGACCCACTGGTTCACGTCGATCCCGAGCATGCCCAGGATGCTGGGCGCGTAGACGATGGCGAGGCCGACGAGGGCCACGAACACGAACCCGCCGGCTCCCCCACGTTCCATGCCCAGGACGACTTTGAATCCCACGACGAGCCAGGCGAGTGCGATGATGAGCCGACCGGGGCCGAGCAGCCAGCGCACCACGCCGGCCATGAACTCTTCGAAGGGGCGGAGGGCATCGCCCACGCTGGTGGTCGGTGCTGCGAGGGCAGGGCCCGCCGCCGCTGTAACAAGCTGCAGGGCGGTGAGTGCGACCACCGCCACCTTGCCGTAACGGGACAGCGCCATGGAGAACCTCACCTCCTCGGTCCTTTTTGCTGCCCGCACCTCACTGGCCCATGACAATGACGCTGATCACGGTCCCCCTCGGCAGGTGCGCGACGACGACCGGGCCGGACCCCTCTGGGGTCCGCGGCGTCATGGCCTGCGCCAGGGACCGGCTGTACACGTCCCAGAAGCTGGGTTCACGCTGCTGGATGGTGACGAACCCGTTCGTGATGGTCACGCTCTGGGACTCCACCCTCGCCTTGAAGTACTCGCTGGCGGCCTGCAGGGACGAGCTCAGGATGGTCTGCAGGGTGTTCGGCATCACCGTGCGGACCTGTCCGCTGAGGGCGGGCCGCCCGGCCACCGGGTCGTAGGCGACGCCGTTGAACGGTGTGCCGCGCCCGCCTTGCCCGAAGACCTGCGTGAAGGTGATCTCCACGCTGCCGTCTCTCGACATCCTCGCCTGCCCCCACAGGGTGGACCCGCTCAGGGGGCCGTCGGTGACCTCTGCCAGGGCGGGCACCGGGCCCCATGCCGGGGAGACACTGACCGGCAGAGCCAGCACGGCCTGGAAGACCTGCCCGGGCCGCAGGGACTCCTGAGGCGCTGCCGGAGGCGTCCCCTCCTGCGGCTGCTGCTGCGGCGGCGCCTGCTGCCCGGCGCGGAACAGCACCGCCCCGGACTCTTGGGAAGAGCCAGTCTGCGCCTTGAAGGCCAGGGGCTGAGGCTGCTCCTGTCCTGTCCGTGTCTGCGAGGCAGACCGATAGAGCACGGGGGCTGCTTCAGCGGGCCGCTGATGGCGTGCTCTGAAGAGCATGCCTGGCTGCTGCTGCTGCCCCGGGCCCGGGGATGTCTGTGGCTGCGGGCCTGGACCCTGGGCCAGGGGCGCGGGCGGCGGAAGAGGAAGGTCCGCCGTCCCGGCAGGGGGGCTTGTAGGACGCTCCGTGTGGCGCGGAGAGTCCTGCGGCGTTGGAGCTGGCGGCACGGGTGGCGCCGTTTGGGCCTGCGCTTCGTCCTGCAGGCTCGGACTGGGGGTGGGCGACGGCTGCGGCGTCCTGGGTGTGGGCAGCGCAGGCCTTGGAGAGACAATGCCTCCCAGTGGCGGTGGGGAGGGGACCTGCTGGCGAGGCTGCTGGCCCTGAAAGAGCATCCCGATGGCGAGGAAGGCAGCGCCTCCCAGCAACGCCAGGGAAGTCTTGTTCAGCCGCTTCTTGCCGGTCCTCAGGCCGTCGGGGCGCAGGAAGGGGCCGAGCAGGGTGGAGGCGGCCTTGCGCCTGGCCTCTTCTTCAGCGGCTTCTTTCTCCGATGGGAGTGGCGATGCTCCGCTGATCTCGTCGATGACCTCTTTCCACAGCTTCGGGTCCCTGGCCCGGATCTCGGCCATCAGGGCATCGAACTCCGGGCTGGTCGGCGCCAGGTCTCGGGGGACCGGCTTGCCGAGGGCGGCCTCGATGCGCCGGTAGATCTCCTCGTACCGGGTTTGCGCCTGCGTGCTCATGCTGAGGCTATACTTATCCATGCGAAGGGTGTTTGTCAATGCGCACGTCATCAGTCCGAAGGCTGGTGCTCGACCTGGCGTTCGACGGCGCGTGCACCGCCGCCCAGGCGGCACGCAACCGGGGCAGGCAGGCCCTCGTGTCCGCGGCCGAGGGAGGGCTGGTGGTTGTCAGAACGTACCCGTACAGGCTCACCGGGGGCGCCCGTGGCAGAGTGCCGGTGCCGGTGGTCCTCCTGTCCGGCGCCGGAGAGGAGCTGGCCAGGAGGGAGGAGGGGGTGGTCCCTTACAGGCCCCCGGAGCGGGAGCTGGCCCACGCCATCGGGGTGTCGGAGCTGCGGGCGGCACTGGGCCTTGACCCGGCGGGCGGGGTGCGGGGGGACGTCCTGAAAGCCATGTGGGCCAGGGCAGGGGGCAGCGGGCGCGGGGTGCCTGACGCCCTCTTCACTGATGGGGAGACCTCGCTGGCCCTGGAGTACGACCACGGGAAGTACACCAGGGAGCAGGCGGAGGAGAAGCTGCGGTGCGCGTACTATCTTGCCGAGCGGCTCGTGTGGGGAGCCCCCAGCAGGGCCAGGGCCGATTGGCTGAGGAGGCTAGGGGTTGAGGAGGTGCTGGTTCTCAACCCCCCGCTCGTCTGGCCATGATCCGAAGGACTCCTCCACCTGCGGGACGATTCTGACCACCACCGGCCCCCTGCGGCCGTTGATGTCCTCGTTCCCCTGCCACTCGAAGACGAACGTCTGGTCGTACCGCGTCCCCGGAGGCACATTGACCTCCACGATGTCCCTCTCCTTGCGGGTGCCCTCGCCCCCGCAGGTGGGGCACCCGGGCCTTACCTGGGGCACCCCGCCACACCTCGGGCACGCGATCTGTCTGGTGAATGCCACGGTCCTCCGCACTCCCTTGCGGAGCTGGGACTCCGTGAGGGGGAGGTCGACATGGACGGTCCGCCACATGGCCCATGCAGCGTCGGCCTGCTCGTACCGCTCCTTGTTCAGGTCCCAGAACACCTCCGAGGCGTCCTCGGCGTACTGAAAGGCCAGGATGACCGGGTACTCGCTCTGGGTGATGCGGTCCATGACCCTCAGCTCCAGGGACGCCCGGCCGGATCCGTCGTCGGCATGGGCCACCCTGGCGGCGGAAATCATGCCGAAACGGAGGACCTCCTTGAGCCGGGTGCTCCTGGGCCTGATCACCAGGCCCTCGGGTTCCACGGAGACGTACACCCTGTCGGAGCGGGGCAGAGGGGGGTATCCCGAGTTGCAGAAGGCGCTGTAGACCTTGTGCCTGGGTTCCAGGAGCCATCCGGAGAAGAGCCCCCCGCCGATGAACAGGACTGCGAACACCAGTGCCGCCGCCAGCCTGGCGGTGCCGGAGAGCAGTACGGCGGCCAGCGCGCTTGCGGCCATGGCGGCCACGACCGCAGCGACGATGGGAGCTCTGCCGGGCTGGAGGACCTCGGCGAAGGCGTTCCACTTCCTGACGGCCCACTTTTTCAGCAAGGCATCACCTCCGGCGGCGTCTTCCATCCGGACATTACAACAGCCGGACAGCATGCGTCAACCATAATGCGTATTGCGGGATTGACAAACCCATGTACGCATGCCAGAATCAGGCACCGAGGGAGGTGCAGAAATGGCAAACGCGCGTTTGCATGATGGACAGGTCATGCTCACAGTAAAAGTCAGCCGGGACGTGGCGGAGATGCTGGACCGATACCAGAAACGCGTCTCGGCGGGCAGGTGGCGCCGCCACGAGCGCGTCACCAAAAGACAGATCGTCGAGGAAGCCCTGCGCCGCTACATCGCCTCAGAGGCAGATGAGCGATGACGAGCCGCGCCGCCGCAGCGCTGGCAGCGTTGGTCCTCCTCGCCGCCCCGGCGCAGGCTGCCGGCACCCAGTGGCAGGCCGCTCTTGAAGCAGCAATCCGGGCCGGGGACTACGTGCGGGCGGCGCAGGAGGCGCAGAAAGCGCACGCCCTCGACCCGGACGACCCCGTCAGCGCGGCATGGGCGGGCGTCAGCTGGGCCCTGGCAGGGCATCCGGCCCGGGCAAGGCCCTGGCTCCTCAGAGCCGAGGCCCTGGACCGGGGAGGGAGGACGGGTGCATTGTCCAGGGCCTGGCTGGCGTCCGCAGCCGCCACGTACGACCCGGCAAAAGAAGCCGCCATCGCACGCCTCGCCGCTTCCACGAACCGGTCCCTCCGCCCGGACCAGGCTGCCTGGATCGCCAGGGCCGTCATGTACGCGGCGAGCCTGTTTCGGCTGGACCCCCTGCTGTTGGCAGCGGTGGTCCACTTCGAGTCGAGGTGGAACCACGCATCCGTCTCCCGTGCGGGCGCCCTCGGGCTGGCCCAGCTAATGCCGTCTACAGCCCGCGGCATCGGGGTGGACCCAAGGCACCCCCTGCACAACCTCCTGGGCGCAGCCAGGCTCCTCCGGGGTCACCTCAACGCCTTCCGCGACGCGCCGGACCCCCTGGCTGCTGCGCTGTCCGCCTACAATGCCGGAAGCGGAGCCACCAGGAGGGCGGGAGGGGTGCCCCCGAACGGCAGCGTGGCAGCCTACGTACGTTCGGTAACACGCCTATACGTCGAACTCGCCAGGTCCCTGCGCTAGCAGCAGCCGCGGAGGCTCCATCCGGATTTCCAGCCACTTCCCGTCCCGCAGGGCCATGAGTCTGCCTCCAATGCTGGCAATGGTCTCCACTCCGAGACTCCCCAGCATCTCCTCGGCCCCGGCCCCATCGAGCAGGGCCTCCACAACCGCCCCAACCAGGGCATGCTGAGGCAACGCCTCCAGCGCCCTGCACGCCTCTGCCCACAGCTGAGAGTTCTGCTCAGGCCGCTGCCCGGCCTTTCCGACCCTGTCGGCAGCAGATGCGGCGCTGGCGAGTGCCGCGGGGGTCCAGACTACCGGCGGGGTCTCAGCCCAGAACTGGGCCCAAGTGAGCGGGAGCAGGCGCGGCTCGTCCGGACGGAGAGAGGCTGCGTCCAGCAAGGCGGCCAGGTCTTCCGAGAGCACCGCGGCCTCGTCCTGGGGAATGGGGTGCACCCTCCAGTGGACCTCCGCGCAGTCATGCCCTGCCACCACGGCTGCCGGCAGGGCAGGCATCAGAGAGAGTGCGGCTTCTTGCGGGACATTGCGCACGGCCCCAAGGCGGACTGCCACCCAGTGGACTTTGCCGTCCTCCCCTGGAGGCCCCGGCTTCCAAAACACGGGCACACCATCCCAGGCTGCCCGTTCGATCTTCTCCCATGGCAGGGGGGCGTTTCTCGGGCACGGCTCCTCGCACGACCCCAGCAACAGGACGATGCCTGGAGCCTCCCTCGGTACCATCAGGCCCAGGAAAGCCCGCACCGCGTCCCGGTCTACCGGCCCCATAGCCCGCTGCTCAAGGCCCCTTTCAGTCTCAGGCGCAGCTCCCCGGGCGAGTCGGCCCACCGCAGCGCCTCGTCCTCTGTGACCATTCCGCGGCGGCAGAGGTCGTACAGGGCCTGGTCGAAGGTCTGCATGCCCTCCTGGGCGCCCGCCTGGATGGCCTGCCTGAGGCCGGCCACGTCGCCCCTGCGGACCAGCTCCCGGACCCTGGGGGTGGCCAGCAGGAGTTCGCACGCGAGTACACGTCCGGCCCCGTCTGCCCGGGGGATCAGGCGCTGGGACACGATTCCCTCCAGGGTGATGGACAGCCGGTGCAGGATTTCCTGGGTGCCGTCCGGGGGGAAGAAAGCCAAAAGCCGCTCCAGGGTCTGGGCCGCGTTGATGGTGTGGAGGGTGCTGAGGACCAGGTGGCCCGTCTCCGCGAAGTACAGGGCCGCGTCTGCAGACTCCCGGTCCCGCATCTCCCCGATGAGGAGGACGTCCGGGGCCTGCCGGAGGGCGGCCCGCAGGGCGTGGTGGAAGGAAGGGGTGTCCGTGGCCACCTCCCGCTGGCTCACCAGGCTGCACTTGTCCGGGTGGAGGAACTCGATGGGGTCCTCGATGGTGACGATGTGGCCGTCTTCGTGGCGGTTTCGGTAGTCGATCATGGCAGCCAGGGTGGTGGACTTCCCGCTCCCTGTAGGGCCGGTGACCAGGACCAGCCCCCGCTTGCGCATGCTCAGGTCCTTCAGCACCTCCGGCAGGCCCAGGTCCTCGAAGGACGGGATGTCGGTCCGGACCCGCCGGGCCACGAAGGCCACCGTCCCCCGTTGCCGGTACACGTTGACCCGGAAGCGTCCTGCTCCCGGCAGGCTGTACGCCAGGTCCACGCTGCCTTCCCGGTGCAGCTGGGCGAGCTGGTCCGGGTCGAGCATCTCCCGGGCCCAGGCCTCGGAGGTCTCCGGTGTGACCTCGGGCAGCGGGAGCTGCTCCATCCTGGCGTGCACCCGGCAGGTCGGTGGTGAGCCTGCTTTGACGTGCAGGTCGCTCGCGTCCATCCGGACGGCCATCCCGAGCAGGTCGGACAGGCTGGTAATCACCGCCACCCTCCCCACGCGTCTGCCGCCGGTGTGGGCACGACGCTTTCCTTGTCGGTGGCCCAGCGGTAGGCCACCTCCGCGGTGATGCGCCCGGTCTTGAGGAGGTGCCGGAGGCTCTGGTCCAGGCTCTGCATGCCGTCCTTCGCTCCCGTCTGGATGGCGGACGGGATCTGGTGGACCTTGCCCTCCCGGATGAGGTTCCGCACGGCCGGTGTTGCTACCATCACCTCGCAGGCCACCACGCGCCCGGTCTCGTCAGAGGTCGGCAGGAGGGTCTGGGAGATCACTGCGACCAAAGACTCCGCCAGCTGGACCCGGACCTGCTCCTGCTGGTCTGCGGGGAACACGTCGATGATGCGGTTCACAGTCTGCGCCGCGCTGCCCGTGTGCAGGGTGCTGAGCACCAGGTGCCCGGTCTCCGCTGCGGTGAGGGCCAGGGCGATGGTCTCCAGGTCCCGCATCTCGCCTACCAGGATGACGTCGGGGTCCTCCCGGAGCGCCGCTCGCAGCCCCGCGGCGAACGACGTGGCGTGCACTCCGATCTCGCGCTGGTTTACCACTCCCAGACCGCGCGGGTAGACGAACTCGATCGGGTCTTCCAGGGTGATGATGTGAGCGGTGCGGCGCTGGTTGATGAAGTCCACCATGGCCGCCAGCGTGGTTGACTTGCCGCTCCCTGTGGGCCCGGTGACCAGGATCAGCCCGCGCTCCCGCATGCTCAGGTCTTCCAGCACACCGGGCAGCCCGAGCTCCTCGATGCTCTTGATGCGGGACGGGATGAGCCGGAAGACGGCCCCCTCGCCGAGGCGGTGGAAGAACACGTTGACGCGGAAGCGCCCCAGGCCTTCCAGCTCAAGGGAGAAGTCCAGGTCCAGGTGCTCCTCGAGCTTCGCCTTCTGGGCGTCCGTGAGGACGTCGTAGACCATGTCGTGCACCTCGTCCCGGGAGAGGGGCTGGGTGCCTGGAACCGGGACTAGCTTCCCGTGCACCCGGAGCGTGGGCGGAACGCCGACGGTGAGGTGCAGGTCGGAAGCGTCCATTCGCTTTGCAAACTCGAGGAGCGAGGCTATGTCCGTCCTGTGCGCCTGTACTAGAGCATCCATGGGTCCACGTCCTCCTGCTGTGCGTCTTCGGGCATACCGTCATGGCCGGGCGCGTCTGCAGTCCCGTCGCTGCCCGGCTCCGGCTGCAGGTCTGTGCGCAGGTCGACGACCTTGCACGGAGGGTCCGACCCGGCCAGGATGGCGTCCACGGAAGTGTCCACGCTCTCGTGGACCCTGGCCGTGCGGTCCGGCAGGATCTCCACGGCCAGCTGGAAGGTGGGCGGGGCGATCCTGTACAGGCGCTGGCCCTGGTACCCCGGAGGGAGGACAAGCCCGTTGGTGTGGAGGGCCTGCACGGACCCGACGAGGGAGTTCAGGGCCGGGTTGTGGACGAGGTCGGACAGGGTGAAGCCGTGGGCGGTGGCCACCAGCTGGACTCCCCGGGCCGCGATGGTACGTGCGACCTCCGCCTCCTGGGAGGTGCCGATCTCGTCGATGATGATGACCTCCGGGGTGTGGTTCTTGACGGCCTCCAGGAGGACTTCGTACTGGCGGGACGGGTCGGGCACCTGCATGCGCCTTGCGCTGCCGATGGCGGGGTGGGGCACGTCCCCGTCCCCGCCGATCTCGTTGCTGGTGTCCACCACGACTACCCGGAGGCTGAGCTCGTCCGCCAGGATGCGGGCAGCGTCGCGCAGGATGGTGGTCTTGCCGGCCCCCGGGGGCCCCAGGAGGAGCAGAGACCTGCCGGAGGCCAGGAGGTGGCGCAGCGGCGCGGCGGTGCCCGGGAGATGCCGACCCACCCGCATGGTGAGCCCGGTGATGTCCCCGTACCGGTTGCGGATGGCCGAGATGCGGTGCAGGGTGCCGGGGATTCCGGCCCGGTTGTCCGACCGGAACTGCCCGACTTTGCCCACCACGTACTCCAGGTCTCGGGAGGTGACCGTGTGCTCCAGGAGCATGTGGCGTCCTCTCCACCGGAGCTGCGGGGCCCTTCCGAGGTCCAGGACGATCTCCACGAGTTCGTGGAGGTCGGCACTCTCCACCAGGGCGCGGATGTGCTCGGGGAGGTACTCCAGGAGGCGCTGGAGGTCTCCCGGGACGCGCGCAGTAAAGCTTGACAGCATTGCAATAATGCCTTATGTTCTCATTGCGTATGGAGGCATGGCCTCCACACCGCACGATACCAGAAGAGGGGGGAGATTTCGATGGGAGACGCGCAGAAGCTGGGTCAGACTGCCCCCGCGGACCAGGAGGAGGGGCCGGTGGAGATCCTGGACTTCGATAAGCTCCGGCCTCTCAAACGCGCAGGAGAAGGGCGCAGGGTCCGCCAGCCTGCCAACCTCCTGTTCCACCCAGACGGCCGCATCCAGATCAGCAGCCAGGCCGTGGAGTGGCTGTGGGGCAAGGACAACCCGTTCCTCACAGAGACGGAGGGGGAGAAAAGCCCCGACTATGGGATCCCCAAGGCCCTGTACCTCCGGATGTTCGTCCAGGGACGCCCTGGCGGCCCCCCGGAGCGGCTCGTCTTCGTGGAGGCCGAAAAGGGGGGAGAGGGGACCATCACCGCCAACCCCGTGGGGAGGCGGGAGATCCGCTGGCCCGTCGTTTACGTCGCCCGCGCCGCTCGCTTCGTCCGCGAGCTCGGGATCTTCGGGCACGTCCGCTACGCCGTCCGCCAGGCCCGGGTGACAAAGGGCGGGAAGGAGATCAGGGCCATCGTGGCAGACCTCACGGGCAGGCCCATGGAGGGCAGGAGGGACGACGTGTACGGATGCCTGGAAGACTGGCGCGAGCGGGCGCAGCCGGGGGTCCCGGTCAGCAGGGACGAGTTCATCCGGGAGTTGAAGGGCATCGCCAAGGAGCGGGGGGTCCCCTTGACCCGCAGGCAGGTGGAGGAGTACGTGCGGCTTCACTACGACAGCCTCCGCCGCAGAGGATTCAAGTTCGTGCTGAGCGGGAAGACCACGTTCAAGGAGGTGGTCCTGCGTCCTAGTAAAGCAGCGGCCTCCGCTGCTCGTCGGAGGGCGGCAGGGTGAACCTGCAGCTCCACCGGTCGAACCCGAGCACCTGCTCAGCCCCCGTGTGGGGGCTGTGACGGGCCTTCAGGATCCGGAGCCTGTAGGGAACGTAGCGGCCGGTGCTCTCGCCTCCGCGCTCCAGCTCCAGCACCAGGTCCGCGGCGTGAGCGGCAGCCCTGCTCTCCCGGACCGCGGGGGTGGCGGATCGCTGGTACTCCCTGGTCCACGGCGGCGGGTCCACCAGCTGGGCTGCCACCACGACCGGGATCCGGAACTGGTCCGCCAGCCTCTTCAGGCTTTCCGCCACCTCCCGCACCTGCTGCTCCCGGCTCTGCGGAGAGTTCAGGGTGTCCGGGTGGATCAGCTGCAGGTAGTCCACGAACAGCACTCCCGTCGGGCGCCTCAGCTGGTGCTGGCAGATGGCGACAAGCATGTCCGAGGCCCTCTGCCACGTCCGGTCGTCGATGGTCACCCGGCTCATCCTCTCCTCGTGCATGGACAGGACCGCACCGAAGACCCCCATGACCTTCGGGTCCCTGGCCACCACCCGGTCCACGGTTACCGGAGCCCCCTCGTCGTCCACGTACTGGGCGAGGTGGTCCCCCAGCAGGCGGGGTACCAGGTCCTCTGCGGACATCTCTGCGGACACGATGTGGGCCCAGAACCCCGCATGGGCGGCTGCCGCGGCAGACTGGACCAGCAGCGAGGTCTTCCCGGTGCCGGTCAGTCCGAGGACCAGCACGAGGTCCCCGGGCCTCCAGCCCCCAAGGAGGCGGTCCACCAGGTCGATCCCGCTCGGCACGCAGAGGGGGTCCTGGTTCCCGCCCAGCATGCCGATTCCCACCTCTGCCGCGGTCCTGCTGCGGTCCGGCCCTGAGGCCTTCACCATCGCGGAGGCCAGCAGGGCCCTGGCGGACCTGGCCGACAGGACAGGGTCTGTCCCGGCGCGGATCTTCAGCACCTTTTGGGCGGCTTCGTGAAGCCGCCGCAGCTCCCCGATGGCCCGTACCGCCTCCACCACCTGGTCCAGGGGCCGTGGGGGGTACATGCGGACTGCCTGGTCGAGGAGGGAGGCCGCGCCGGTCTTCCCCTCCCCGGCCAGCATCTCGGCTGCCTGCAGCCACCTGGGGCCGGTCCCCCTGGCGCGCCGCATGGCATCAATGGCCGCCCGGAACTCCCTGTCCAGGCAGTCTTCCGGGATGGCCGGGTGGTCCAGCCAGGCCTGGTCGTCCACCAGCCAGCTGAGGAGTTCGAGCTGCCAGCGCGTTTCAGGAGACACTTTCAACATCCGGACACTCCCTTCCAGAGCTCTTCCGCCCGGATCTCGCCCCGGAAGAACCGCTCCATGGCCTCTGCGGGCGGGTGCGACAGGCACGGGGGCAGGACGGGGTACCACATGTTCACGACGGAAAGCCCCTGCTCGAGCTCGTCGTCTGTCCCGGAGCTTGCCAGGGAGAGCACGTGGGCTACGGCGTCCGGGCGCCTGCACCGCATGAGGGCGCTGCGGGCCCAGGCCGCAAGGGCCCGGTGGGACCTGTGCAGGCGGGAGCTGGCCCGGATGACGGCCTCCCTGACCTCCTCGGGGAGGTCGCTGTTTTGGAGCTCCATGCGGGCCTCGTACTCGGCGGCCGCCCTCCGCTGCTCGGAACGGGATGCGGCTATGAGCCAGCCGATGAGGTTCGCCGGTTTGTCGGGTTCCGACTTGAGCCTCTCGACGGCGGCCAGCACGGCCTCGGTGTTGGGGACTTCCCGGTAGACGGCCCTGGCGACGGCGACGGGGTTGGCTGTGGACCATGGGGCTGCGCGTGCGACCGCGCGGGCGATTCGGGATGTGGCGCTTGCGTCCCGCTTCGAGCAGGGAGGTGGCACGTCGGGGAGCAGCTGGGCCGTTGTGGGCTCTTCGGAAGGCCCGGGAGGCTTGCCGAAGGGGTGCCTGATGTGAGCCGGGCCCGTAGCGGCTTCCTGGTTCGGGCCCGGGGGGCCGTCAGAGGCGGCCCTCTGGGGGGAGAGAATCCGCCGCTGCTTCCGTGACGCGGCTGCGTCACGCTGAGCACTCTCTTCTCCGAGCGAAGCGAGGAGAAGAGAGTGCTCAGCCTGTAGTTCCTCTGTGCTTTTCTCTGAATTCAATCCCTCTGAAGTAGAACAACCCGGGAGTAACTTCAAAGCTGAGTAGTAACTTGCCACGCCGCGGTGTTCTCTGCCGGAGAACGCAGCGTTCCCTCCGGAGAACGGGGCGTTCTCTCCGTGAGAACGAACACCTGTGCGTTCTCTCCACGGGAACGCTTCCGAACCACCTGCTTCCCCAAAACCGTTCTCCCCCAGAGAACGAACACATGTGCGTTCTCCCGCAGGGAACGCCTCCAAATCCTCGTTCACCTGCAGGCACAACCGCCCCCCGCTCAGCCTCACCCTCAAAAGCCCAGCCCCCGCCAAACTCCACACAGACCTGTAGGCGCTGCCCACCGACGTGCCCGTGATCCGCGCAATGCCCCTGTAGCTGGTCCGCCACCAGGTCGTGCGCCTCCCCATCGCCCTGTCCAACGGCAATGGGGGCCTGGCAAGCGTGTTCAGCAGGACCGCTGCCAGGACCCTGTGCTCCACAGCCGTCAGCCCGGGACGGGCCATCCGTTCGAGGAGGTGGCCGGGGACCTGAGCATACCCCCCGTCCCTTCTCGGTCTCCCCCACTCATGGCCGCAGTGGGGGCACGTGACGGTCTGCCCGGGCTCCGCCAGGATCCTGGCAGCACACGCAGGACACTCGCCGTACAGCATGGGGACACCTCCGCTGGCAAATCCGGACGGGGGGGCTTGACAGGGGTTCCCTGCGGTTCCTACGATTCGTGCCGAGGGGGCTTTTCATGGCGGTGTCCTCCTCAGGGCTGGTGCCCCCGGGGCTTTTGCCCCGGGGGCGCCGCCTTCTTACCCGGAACTATGCCGCTTGTGCTGTCTGGGACGCGGCTCCTCCCGGAGGCTCCCCTCCGGCCACACGCCGCTGCGCAGCCGCATCTCGCACGCTGCCGCCAGGATCGCCTCGTCCACTCCCCTGTGGACGAGCCATGCCCACCACTCCAGCTCCCGCCGCTTCTGCGCGTCGATCTTGGGGTGCCCCACAGCCTCCAGCACCGCCACCCAGAGCTCGGTGACGGGGCCCATCGCAAGCGCGATGGCTCGCAACGGGTCGTTCCGGACCTCCCTCCGGATGGCCTCCCGGACACCTTCATCCATGCTTGCTCCCCGCGCCGAGTATACGGGGCGCACCCGGGGCCGTCAAGGAGAACGCATAGCAAACGGCAGACTTGACCAATAGGCAGTTCCGGCCATACCATGGCCCCGGTGAGAAGCGGACTGGTAGCGCTCATCGCTGCCCTGCTGGCAGGCCTCGCATCCCCCGGCCTGGCGGGAACGCAACAGGCCACTTACACGGCCAGGGACGGGTCCTGGTCCGTCGTGCACCCGGCATCGTGGGAGGTCGCCCAGTCCCGGGACGGAGGGGCAGTGGCCTTCCTGGCCCCTGCCGTCCAGGTTGCCGGCACCCGCTTCAGGCCGAGCCTTGTGGTGTCGTCGTCTGCCGTCGAACCGGGGGTGACCCAGCAGCGGCTGGCAGAGGTCGCCAGGGCCGCGTTCGAACGCAGCCTGCCCGGAGCGCAGCTGCTCGGGCAGGAGCAGCTCACCGCGCGCGACGGCGGCAGGGTCCTGCTGCTGTACTATTACTCTCCTCCGGGCCACCAGGCCCCAGGGCTGTACACCGTCCTGGGCCTGGCATTGCGGAGAAAGCTCTACACGCTTGTGGGCACCACCACGACTGCCCTCCAGGACTATCGACAGCAGGCAGCCGCCTTCCGCGCAGTGGTCCTTTCCCTGTCGGCACTGCGCTGAGGGCAGGTCTCGCTTCGTAGATAGCTTGACAGATAGCGCATCCTGTGAAAAGCTGGCAGGGCACGCCTATTGCTCCACAGCAAAGCAGCCAGGACAACCCGTCAACCCGGCAGCCTGGGGGAGCAAGAGTGCGCGCCTACGAGCGGGCAGCGGGCAGCGTAAGAGTCGGCCAGGCCCTGGTCCGCCTCGGCCACGCCTCCGAGCAGCAGGTGCTGGAGGCCCTGGAGGAGCAGCGCAGGATCGGCGAGCGCCTCGGCGAGATCTTCGTGTCCCGCGGTGTGATCACCAGGCGGGCGTGGTCCGAGGGGGACCAGGCGAAAAGAGACCGCCGGGCACTTTTCGCTCATCCCGGGAGGTCCACGGCGAAATGCGCATGCCACAGGCCAGCGTGGCGTTCCACGGCCGGAGGCCGCGCCCTGCTGCCCGGCCAGGGCCTGCCACTAGTGCAGTTCCCGGTCCGGATCCAGCCCGTCCAGGAACCGGATCAGCACCAGGGCCTCCTGGCGGCAGTAGGGGCACTCCTCCAGGTGGCGGAGGACAGCCGGGCGCACCGGCATGCCGAGGACGGCCTCCCCGGTCTCCTGGGGGTCCGGGCAGGGCGTGCGGGTCATGGCTTCCACCTCCCGTACGGACAAACGCCGCCCGGGGCGGTTTTGGAGCCTGGAGCCCCAGTGGGGAGTAAGGTGGTGCTGCGCTCCGTGCAGCCTTGGGCCGCAGCCTGGAGACCACCAACCGCCCGGAGTCCATCCTCTCCCGCGTAGAGCGGCGGGTCCGCCGGGTGTCCCGCTGGACCAGCAGTGACCAGAAGCGTCGTTGGCTGGCCGCGGCGCTTCTGGACGTCGAACCCAGGCTGCGACGGGTGCGAGGATATCGGGCTCTCCGGCAGCTACGAGCTGCCTTGCGGAGAGCCACAAGGCAGGAGTCTGACCGGAGGACAGCGTAATGCACCCACGGGAGCGCTCCCAAAATCAACTAAGCTTGGGACACACTCGGATGGGCGGCCGGCCGGGTTTGGAATAATGCTGCTGCGGGAGTGGATTGGGAGATGGCTCTCAGGGCTCCTGTTCGGGCTGGGATACTTGTGGATTTTGCTTGACAAGGATCGGCAGGCGTGGCACGACAAACTGGCGAGCACCTACGTGGTCGAGCGACGGGAACAGACAAGCGAGGGAATGTAAAGGAGGTGTTAGGAAGGATAATGCGTACGAAAGTTATGAAACTTATGGTGGCAGTGATGATAACGTTGCCGCTAATGACTCCTGCGCTGGCCCAGCAGGCTGGACGGCTGGGGGTGCAAGGACTTCCCAAAGATAGGCCCATGGCCATCATGGTAGAGATGGCCGGTGGCGAGTATGTCGGTGGCCATCGGTTTAAGATGTTGGGCTTTCTGCCGCTGCAACCGGGCCGGAGAGCTGAAGTTGGTGGCGGTGCGTCCGGTAAGCAAGAAGCGGGCACCGCTTGGACGCTTCACAACGCCAAGATGAACTATGGGAGTGTCATCTACGCCAACGGCCTGTTCGTGGTTGGGGGTAGTGAGGGTACAATCTTGAGCTCGCCTGACGGAGAAAAATGGACGAAGGAGAACTCGGCGACATTCAGAGACATCCGGGGGATTGCCTACGGCAATAATCTCTTTGTAGCTATCGGATCTTGGGGGACCCTCATTACCTCAGCCGATGGCAGGAAGTGGACTGAAGAGCGCTTGGGTGACTCACCACTACCCTCGGAGATCCTTCAGTCGCTACACCTTTTGTCCCCTACTGCTGTCACCTTCGGCAACGGCCGTTTCGTGGTCGTATCTGGTGAAGGTAGAATTCGAACCTCACTTGACGCGCGGAAGTGGAAGGATCCCGACGATATGCCCTTGGGTATGACGTTTAGGAGCTTATATGGCGTCACTTACAGCAACGGTCTCTTTGTAGCCGTGGGTATTAAGGGTACAGTCCTTACTTCACCTGACGGGGAGAAATGGAGTGAACAAAGCTCAGGAACAAAAAATAGTCTGACGGACGTTTGCTTCGGCAACGGTCTCTTTGTGGCGGTGGGCAGTGAGGGGACGATTTTAACCTCGCCTGACGGAAAGAAGTGGACCAGACAGGACTCAAGGATTAGAAATAACCTCTCGGGCATTACCTATGGTAACGGTCTCTTCGTGGCCGTCGGCAGCGAGGGAACGATTTTAATCTCCCCTGACGGACGGGACTGGAAGAAACAGAACTCAGGGACAACCAAACATCTGCATGACATTGCCTACGGAAATGGTCTCTTCGTAGCTGTTGGTGACGGAGTAATCTTGACCTCGCGTCTTGGAAAGATATCGGATACGAGCAGCAGAGAACCGGCCGCCGCGCAGAAGTTGACTGCGACGATCAAAGAGAGGCTTCCTGTGAAAGTAGGGGATAAGGTGGTCTTTGTAGTGCCTCTTGCCGGGCTCCCAAGTGGTTTGCAGGAGCGACTGAAGGGGAAAGTAGCCTTCGCAGTCGTCGACGAACAGGGGAAGATCCCAGGAGACCCCCAAATCATCTATCAAGCGTTGGTCGGTCACCATGTGGCGAAAACGCTTCTAGACGATCCGGTGAAGGATGGGTGGGAAGTGTCTCGAGCTGAGGTATGGGCGAGGTCTTTCGAGGCCCGGGCGGACGTGTTGAGGCGGATTTTGGTTCAGCAAGGAATCGCGGACTCGTTGACGGAAGCAGGAAATCTGGGTGCGCGGTGGCTTGTGATCGGGGGCCTTGCCGGTGCTACGGTGCCTATTAGCGTACCGAGGGCAGCGATTGAAGCGGCCGTGGACCAATTTTTCAGGAACCCCAAAAATGCGGTGAGAGTGCTCCTATCAGCGGACCTTCTGGTGGCCGA
>Ga0308391_1000271_pt1 | contig 23037 bp, 22 predicted proteins | sample Hotspr20Samplet1_FD_202363 | JGI IMG/M metagenome (GOLD analysis project Ga0308391, IMG submission 202363) | Hot spring phototrophic mat microbial communities from Octopus Spring, Yellowstone National Park, Wyoming, United States - 20050623_t1 ... | reverse complement strand
TTCTTCGTGCGGCACGCCTATTTCCTCGGCGCCAACGATCCCTACAAGGCGCTCAAGACCACCTTGAAGGCGGAGATCGACGAGGAGGCCTGGGCGAGCCTCCATTCCGACACCTCCCGCCCCTTCCCCAAGCCCTCTTCCGGCCGGATCGCGGTCAAGGTCGTCAACCACCTGGGCGACGAGGTGATGAAGGTGTTCAAGGTGGGGTGAGCGATGCTCGACCAATATCAACAGCGGTTCTGCGAGGCGACCGGGCCGCGGATCCGCCTCCTCGCGCCGGCGGGAAGCGGCAAGACTTCTTCGCTGCTCTGGCGCTGCCTGCACATCTTCGAGCGAAAGGGCGGGGCCGCGCGGTTCTTGGTGTTCACCTTCACCCGAGCGGCCCGCCGAGCCGGCTTTCGCGGCGATGCGCTCGAACGTCGAGGTCGCCACCTTGAACGGCTGGGGGTTCCGGCGCGTCAAGCAGGCCTACCACGCGCCGAAGCTGCAGACCTCCGAGCGGGATCGGTCGTTCTGCTTCCAGAATTCGCTCCAGCCGGTCTGGCGGCGGCACGATCTCGTCCGGGAGCTCGTCGAGCGTCACGCCGCCCAGACGGTCGGGCGCACGGTGATGAACCTGATCGACCTTCTGAAGTCGATGGGGTTCGTGCACGAGCCCTTCTCCTACGAAGCTGTCCGCCGTCGGCTGGACGAGCTCGCCGAGCTCAATTTGGTGCGCCTGCTCGACAAGGCGCTGGGGCAGCTGGCCGAGGACGCGGCCGGCAAGCGCTCGGCTTTCGAGAACCTTTTCTTGCCGTTCCTGGACTTTTGGCGGGAGGCTTGCGCGGCGCTGATCGAGCAGTCCCTGTTCACGATGGAGGACCAAAAATACGTGGCCCTCCTGCTCCTGCGCGCGCAGCTCGAGGCCAACAAGCGGCCCGTGGGTGGCTCGCGGATCACCCACGTGGTGGTCGACGAGTTCCAGGACATCAATCCGCTCGACTTGGCGCTCCTGCGCACGGTCACCGAGCTCAACGGCAGCGAGCTGACCATCGTCGGTGACGACGACCAAGCGATCTTCGAGTGGCGGGGAGCGACGTTTCGATACATCCTCGAGCCCGAGAAATATCTCGGAGGCAAGTTCGACACCTACATCCTCGAGCGCAACTACCGCTGTCCCGCAAATCTGCTCACACATTCGTTGCGGCTCATCGAGTTGAACCGGAATCGCGTTCGCAAGAACGCGTTCCCGGTGCGCAATCAACAGGCGGAGATCGCTGTTCTGCGAAGCGCCCACTTCGAAGGCTCGATCGACAAGGTGATGTCCCTGGTGCGCGAGTTCGCCGATCCCGGGCGCGATCCCGGAGCCGAACGGCAACGCCTCGCGTTGATCTCGCGCAAGCGGGCGCAGTTGATCCCCTACCAGATCCTGTTGGCGTCGGAGGACATTCCGTTCTGCGCCGCCGAGGATCTGCAGATCTTTTTGAGCGAAGCGTTCGACAGGCTGATCGAAGCGCTGAGCGTCTGCTCCAACGCGCGGGGCCGTAGCCGTCCATCGACGATCGTCGCGGACCTCGTGCAGCTGTGCAACTTGGTCAAGCGATATCCGCTCGCCAAGAAGGACAGGGAGACCTTGAGAGCTTGGCTCACCCGGCAGAACCCGGGGACCTACGAGGCCGGGATCGAAGCTCTCGGTAACTACCGCGGGCCGCTCAAGGGGCCGAACGAGGAGGGGGCCATGAGTCTGGCCTTCGCGGCGGCGATCCGGCCGTTGATCCGGGCACAGACCGTGAGCGGCGCGCTGGATGCGCTGAGCGAGCACATGACCGGGCTCGACAAGGACTACGGGAAGAGCCAGGAGGACATCTTCTACAGCGATCCGCCGTTTTTCTATCTGGCTCGGTTCGCCGAGCGGTTCGGCGACGATTTCGACGGTTTCATCGAGGCGCTGGAGCGGGCCAAGGCGCAGCTCGCGCAACTTCCTGTCGAGGAGGCGGAGGCCGGCGACGAGTCCGAGGTCTGGCGGAGGCCGATCCATCTGATGACGGCGCTGCGCGCCAAGGGCAAGGAGTTCGACACGGTGGTCCTGCTCGACGTCAACGACGGTATCTGGCCGTCGGTGCACGCCGAGCGGCCGGAGGAAAAGGAGCAGGAACGGCGCCTCTTCTACGTCGCGATGACGCGCGCCAAGCGACGGTTGCTGCTGACGGTGAGCGGGCGGATCGGCGAGAGGATCGCCGTGCCCTCACCCTACCTCGCAGAGGCGGGGCTCCCGTCATGACCGGGACGGGATCACGGCGATCCGGGCGGTCGGGCGAAGGCGGCCGCTCGCGGGCCGCAACGGCGCGGGCGGCGCGGCGGAGGCGGGGCGGGGCGGCCGAAGCCGAACGGTCCGAGGATGGGGTCCCGGCGCGGCCATGTTGACACGCATCGCCGACACGTTCACCGCGAGCCTCGCTCGGCTGACCGCCGCGGAGCAGAAGGCGGTCAAGACGACGGCCTTCGACCTGCAGCTCGAGCCCGCCGCGTACGGCCACCGCTTGCACCGCATCGACGGCGCCAGAGATCCGAACTTCTGGTCGGCGCGGGTGAACGACGATCTGCGCATCGTTCTGCACCGCACGGAGGGCAGCTGCCTGCTGCTCTAAGTCGACCATCACGACAAAGCCTACGCCTGGGCGGAACGGCGCCGGCTGGAGCGGCACCCGACGACCGGCGCCATGCAGCTCGTGGAGATCCGCGAGCGCGTCGTGGAGCTCGACACGCCGCGTCCCGCCCGGGCGCCCGCGCCCGGCACCGGTCCGGTCCGGCCGTTCGCGCGCCTGAGCGGCGAAGAGCTCGCGGGCTACGGCGTGCCCGCCGATTGGATCGCGACCGTGCAGGGCGTCGGCGACGAGGACGAAATGCTGGAGGTCTTGCGGCACCTTCCGCCGGAAGCGCAAGAGGCGCTCTTGGCGCTCGCGGTGGGCGAGAAGCCGCGCCCGGCGCCGGCGCCCGTGGCCGACCCGTTCGCCCACCCGGATGCGCAACGCCGGTTCCGGCTCATGGGCTCGCTGGACGAGCTCCGCCGCGCTCTCGACCAACCCTGGGAACAATGGGCGGTGTTCCTGCACCCCGACCAGCGCAGCCTGGTCGAGCGGAGCTATCGGGGCCCGGTGCGGGTCGGTGGCTCGGCCGGCACCGGCAAGACGGTGGTGGCCTTGCACCGGGTGGCGACGCTCGCGGCGACGCATCCCGACGCGCGCGTCCTGCTCGCCACCTTTTCGGACCCGCTGGCGGCCAGCCTCGAAGCGAAGCTCGGCTGCCTCCTCACCAGGGACGTGCTGACCGGCGGGCGCGTCGTGGTCGGCTCGCTGGCGACGATCGCGCGCCGCCTCTACACCGAACGGTTCGGTGTGCCCCGGCTGGCCGACGACGCCGCGGTCTCGGCGCTCGTCGAGGCGGCGGCGCGCGACGAGCCGGCGAGCCGGTTCCCGCTACGCTTCTTGCTGGCCGAGTGGCGCGAGGTCGTGGACGCGTGGCAGATCCCGAGTTGGGAGGCTTACCGTACCGTTCCGAGGCTCGGGCGGAAGACCCGGTTGAACGAGCGCCAGCGCGAGGCGGTCTGGCGCATCCTCGCACGTGTCCGCGAAGAGCTGCGGGCGCGTGACCTCGTCACCTGGTCGGGGGCGCTGGGTCGCCTCACCGAGGTCCTCGGCAGGAACGAGGCTCGGCCGTTCGACCACGTGGTGGTCGACGAATGCCAGGACTTGGGTGTTGCCGAGGCACGCTTGGTCGCGGCTCTGGCGGGGAGCGGGCCGGACCGGCTCTTCCTCACCGGCGATCTGGGGCAGCGGATTTTCCAGCAGCCCTTCTCCTGGAAGGCCGTGGGCATCGATCTGCGCGGCCGATCGTTCACGCTGCGCGTCAATTACCGAACCTCGCATCAGATCCGGGAATGCGCGGATCGCTTGCTGCCGCCCGAGGTGGCCGACGTCGACGGGCTCGTCGAGCAACGGCGGGGCACGGTCTCACTGTTCGACGGCCCGGCCCCCGAGATCCGCCGGTTCGAGACGGCGCGCGCCGAGGTCGAGGGCGTGGCCGCTTGGTTGCGCCGTGCGCGCGCGACGGATTCGGGCGCGGTGTTCGTGCGCTCCGAGCGAGAGCTTCCGCGGGCAATCGAAGCGGTGAAAACGGCGGGATACACCCCCTGGATCCTCGGCGAAGCCGCTGTGCTGTCCGGTGAGAGCATCGCGGTCGGCACGATGCATCAGGCCAAGGGCCTCGAGTTCCGGACGGTCGTCGTGATGCGTGCGACGAGAGTGTGCTGCCGTCGGACGAAAGGATCGCGGCGATCGGCGACGATGCCGATCTACAAGAGGTCTACGATACGGAGCGCCATCTTCTTTACGTCGCGTGCACGCGGGCGCGTGACAATCTCTTGGTTAGCGGGGTCGAGCCGGTGTCGGAATTCCTTGCCGACCTGGCGTGACCGTGCCCTCGGCGACCGGAGCTCGCGGACGTACTCGGTCCTGTGCGGAGATTTGCGGCCCGGCTCGACCAACTGCGTATCGGCTGGTCACCCCAAGCGCGAACCATCGAGCCCCTTGCGAAGCGCTGGTCGGCCCGTTCGAGGTCGCCTGCCGCGGGGTCTTTTCCGGCGATCCGCCGGGGGCAGTCGACAGTGGCCGACAACCCCTTGTCCGGCGCCGCCTGTCACGGCTGTGTGCTGTTGCCCGAGCCCTGCTGCGAGACGCGCAACGACTTTTTGGACCGCGCGCTGGCGGTGGGGACGCTGGCGCATCCGCGGCTGGGGCTGCTCGCGCCGGGCAGCTGGTGATCGGCCGCCGCTGCCGGCGGGCCGAGCCCCGCTACTCCCGCCGGAGCGCCTCGATCGGGTCGAGCCGGGCCGCACGGCGGGCGGGGAGGAAGCCGAAGAGGATCCCGATCGCCGCGGAGAAGGCGAAAGCACCCGCGATCACGGTCGGGTCGATGCGCAGCGGCACGGCAAGGGCCTCGGTCGTGCCCCAGGCGACCAGGAGCCCCAAGAGCACCCCGATCGCCCCGCCCACGGCCGAGAGCACCACGGCCTCGACCAGGAATTGCGCCATGACCTGGCCCTCGAGGGCGCCGATCGCGAGCCGAATGCCGATCTCGCGGGTCCGCTCGGTCACCGAGACGAGCATGATGTTCATGATGCCGATCCCGCCGACCACCAGGCTCACCGCCGCGACGAAGCCGAGCACCGCGGTGAGCGCCCCGCTCGTCATCTGTACGGTGCGCACGAGCTCGCGCATGTCGCGCACCGAGAAATCGTCCTCCTCGCCCGGGCCGATCTTGCGCCGCTCGCGCAACAGCCGCTCGAGGTCGGCCTGGACGCGGGCGGTGTCGACCCCGTCCTTCGCCGCGACGTAAATCCGCGGGATCTCGGTGTTGCCGGAAAGCCGGCGCTGGAAGGCGCGTAGCGGCATCACCACCGTGTCGTCGAGGTCGGTGCCGAAGCTCGACTGACCCTTGGATTCGAGCACGCCCACCACCTCGCACGGCACCTTCTTGACCCGGATCGTCTTGCCGAGCGGGTCGCCCGCGCCGAAGAGCGCCTCCTTGACGGTCGTGCCGAGGATGCACACCGCCCGGCCGGCGCGGATCTCGCCCTCGGTGAAGAAGCGCCCGGAGTCGAGCGCCCAGTCCTGCACCCGGAAGAGCGCATCGTCGGTGCCCGTCACGGTCGTGATCCGGCTGTTGCCGCCGAAGAGCACGGTCGCCGGCAGTTGGGCCACCGGGGCCACGGCTTCGATCCCGCCCACCTGCTCGCGGATCGCCTGGACGTCGCGGTCGCCGAAGGGCTTGGCCGCCACGCTCGCGCGGCCCGGGCCGATCTGCCCCGGCAGGATGAAGAGCACGTTGGTGCCGAGCCGGGCCAGATCGGCGGTCACCCGCGCTTGCGTGCCGCGGCCGATCGTGACCATGGCGATGACCGCCGCCACCCCGATCACGATCCCGAGCACGGTCAAGAACGAGCGCAGCGCGTTGCGGCGGATCGCCCGCAGCGCCAAGCGCAGCGCTTCGGCGAGCATCAGGCGGCACTCCGCCGCTCGTCGGCCACGATCCGGCCGTCCACGAAGCGGATCTCGCGCCGGGCGTAGGCGGCGATGTCCGGCTCGTGGGTGACCATGACGATGGTGAGGCCCGCGCGGTTGAGCTCGACCAAGAGGCCCATGATCTCGTGGCTCGTCCGGCTGTCGAGATTGCCCGTGGGCTCGTCGGCCAAGAGGAGCGCGGGCTCCGAGACGAGGGCCCGGGCGATCGCCACCCGCTGCTGCTGACCGCCCGAGAGCTCGGAGACCGAATGGTGGGCCCGATCGGCGAGGCCCACCCGGGCGAGCGCCTCGCGCGCCCGCGCCCGCCGCTCGCTCGCCGGCATGCCCCGGTAGACGAGCGGCAGTTCGACGTTCTCCTGGGCGCTCGTCCGCGGCAGGAGGTTGAACCCCTGGAAGACGAAGCCCAGGAAGTGGCGGCGCACGAGCGCCAGGACCTCGCGCCCGGCCGCCTCGAGCGGCCTGCCGGCGAAGCGGTAGCTGCCCGCACTCGGCCGGTCGAGGCAGCCCAAGATGTTCATCGCGGTCGATTTGCCGGAGCCCGAAGCCCCGGTGATCGCGACGAACTCGCCCGCCGCGACCGCGAGGTCGACCCGGTCGAGCGCGCGGACGGCCGCAGCACCCGTGCCGTAGACCTTGCTCGCCGCCGCCAGCTCGACCAGCGGGCGGCCGGCGCCGTCGGTCTTCATCCCGCTCGCTGCGGCAGGACCGCGTCGGTCACCACCCGCATCCCGGGCTCGAGGCCGCTCTCGACGACCGTCTCGCGGCCGTCGGTCGGGCCGATCGCGACCCGAACAGCCTCGGGCCGCTCGCCCGTGAGCACCCAGAGCGTGCGCACCGGACCCGTCTCCGCGGGCCGGCTCGCCTGACGAAAGCGCGGCATCATCGGCATCAAGGCGCGGAGCAGCCCCGGCTTTTCGGCCGAATCCTCGGCCGGCGGTGTGAAGCGCAGCGCGGCGTTGGGCACGAGGACCGCGTTCTCCACCCTCTGCACGGCGATCTCGGCATTGGCCGTCATGCCGGGGCGGAGCAGGAGTTCGCGATTGTCGACGTCGAGGATGGCCTTGTAGGTCACCACCCCGGCCAGGATTTCGGAAGCGAAGCGGACGTCGCGGATGGTGGCCGGGAACTTGCGCTCGGGCCAGGCGTCGACCGTGAAGGTCGCGGGCTGACCGGGGCGCACTTTTCCGACGTCGGCCTCGTCGACGTCGACTTGGACCTCCATTTGCGTGAGGTCCTCGGCGATCGTGAAGAGGCGCGGGGCTTGGAGTGTGGCCGCCACGGTCTGGCCCGGATCGACGTTGCGGTGCAGGACCACCCCGTCGATCGGCGCGGTGATCGAGGCCTTGTCGAGATCGACCTCGGCGAGCCGCAGCTCGGCTTCGGCGACCGCGACGTCGGCTCGGGCGCTTTCGAGCGCGGCTTTGGCGCGCTCGTGTGCGGCTTGGGCGAGGTCGAGGTCGGAGGGTGCCGCCACCCGGCGGGCGACGAGCTCGCGCTTGCGCTCGAGGTCGCGGGCCTTCTCGGCGAGGGTCGCCTCGGCCTCGATCACCTTGGCCCGGGCCGCCTGGAGCCGCGCCCGGGCACTCGCGAGGCGCGCTTCGAGCCGGGCGGTGTCGAGCCGGGCGAGGATTTGGCCTTTGCTCACCCGGCTGTTGAAGTCGACGAAGACCTCGCGGACGATTCCGGAAAGCTCGCTCGAGACCTCGACGAGCCGGCGGGGTTGGACGGTGCCGGCGGCGGTCACGAGAACGGTGAGCGTGCCGGTCCGCGCCGGGACCGTGACCCAACGGATCCCGCCGTCGGCCGGCCGGGCGAGCCACCAAGCCGCCGCGGCGGCGAGCGCCAGCGCGAGCAGGGCCGAGAGGACCCGCCAGAGCCAGCGGCGCCGGCGGAGCCGGGCGAGGGCCCGGTCGCCCAGGACCGCCTCGATCCGTTCCTCGAGCCCCTCGGCCGTCGCGACCGCCATCGACGCCTCTCGCCCGCAGGGTCGTCGGTTCCGACCCGGCGACCGCCCGCGTCCAGTCCTTCAACAGCTTCTGAAGTAGGCTCTCGAGCCGGTGCCGTCGACCGGCGCGTTGCCGCGGCAGCGCCGGCGTCGGCGGAGGGCGCTTCACGAAAAAAAGAAAGGCCGCGTCGTCCGACGCGGCCCCCACTCGCCGGGGTGCGCGATCGGCGCGCGGCTCAGAGCGAGCGCTTGAAGAGATCGAGCCAGGTCGGGTTCATCGCCACCTGGTGCAGGACCTCGACCGAGCGCTGTGCCGGTTCGGCGAAGCTCACCCGATGCACCAGCGCCTTGCCGTTCGGGACGTCGACCGTGACCGTGAAGATGTTCTGCTTGCCGGCGAGATAAGCTGCGATCGCCCGATCCTCCGCGGCTGCCCTCTCGGCGAACTTCGGAACCCACAGGCGCAAATGCAGGAACAACGCGCCCCCGTAATTGGCCTCCGCGAGGGCGCGCAGGGCCGCCTTGGTGAGAGCGTAATTCTCCTCGGCCGGGACCTGGCCACCGAAGATCAGCGCCACCGCGTCGCGATCCTTGAACGCGTCGATCGCGGCCGCGGCCTCCTCGGGCTTGGCGAGGGCGGCCACCGCGAAGGCGTCCTGGGCCTTGCTCGTCGCGATGACCTGGGCGCCGATCGCACCGACGAGGCTCGCGCAGATGCTCGAAGGATTGGTGAGAACGCCGACGCGCTCGGCCCGGACGATGCCGGCGAGGACCTGCCCCATCGCGGCCCCCGTGTAGCCGCGCAGCGCGAACTGCTCGCCGAGGGTGAGCGGTTGGGCCGGTGCATCGGTGGCGGCGGCGAGGACGAGCGCACCCGCCGTGACCAGGCCGCGGAGCTGGTTCAAAGGCTTCATGCCGTGTCTCCCGTGTGACGGTGACGTGCCCGAGCGAGCGGCGTTCCCGCCGGGATCGGCACATCAGCAAATCAACATATAAGAGGATGGTGACCTGCCGAGAACAAGGCCCCGAGCTGCGACCGCCGGTCGCGCGGGCGGCGACGGTCTCGACCGGCCTCCAGCCGCGTGGCCCGCACCCGCGGTCGAACCTGCGGAAGTGGGTCTGCGACCGAACGCGCGCCCGGCACGGCTTTCGCTTCGCGGCGCACGCCGGCGGCCGCGGGACCCGCTTGTCCGACGGGGTCGCGCCGAGCGAGGTGCCACTCGCGCGAGGAGGAGGAGCGTGTCGATTCCGCTGATCGATCTCGAAGGACTGGAGCGTGGCGGCGGGGAGCGCGCCCTCGCGGCCGCGCTCGGCGCCGCCTGCCGCGAGGTCGGCTTCTTCTACCTCACGGGGCACGGCATTGCGGACAGCCTCCGCGCCCGCGTCTTCGCCGCCGCCCGGGCCTTCTTCGCCTTGCCGCCCGCCGCGAAAGACGCCGTGAGTATCGCCCGTTCCCCGCACAATCGCGGTTATGTCGGTCTCGCCGTCGAGGCGCTCGACCCGGCCCGCGGCGGCGACCGCAAAGAGGCCTTCAACATCGGCCTCGAGCTCGCCGGGGACGACCCGGAGCTCGTTGCCGGGGTCCCCTTCCGCGGCCCGAACCTGTGGCCCGAACTCGCGGGCTTCCGCGACACGCTGCTCGCCTGGTTCGACGCCTGCTGGGCGCTCGGCCGCCGCCTGCACCGGGCGTTCGCCCTCGATCTCGGCCTCCCGCCCGCCTTCTTCGAATCAAAGCTCGACCGACCGATGGCCACCCTGCGCCTGTTGCATTACCCGCCCGCCGATCCGAGCGCACCGGGGCGGCCGGGTGCCGGCGAGCACACCGACTACGGCAACCTCACGCTGCTCGCCACCGACGAGGTTGGCGGCCTCGAGGTCCGCCGTCGCGACGGGCGCTGGATCCGCGCCCCCTTCGTGCCGGGCGCCTTCGTCTGCAACATCGGCGATTGCCTCGAACGTTGGACCAACGGAGTTTACCGCTCGACCCCGCATCGGGTCGAAAGCCCACAGGATCGCGACCGCTACTCGCTCGCCTTCTTCCTCGACCCGAACCCGGACGCGGTCGTCGCCTGCCTACCGACCTGCACCGGACCCGAGCGGCCGCCCCGCTGGCCGCCGATCCGGGCCGCCGACCATCTGCGCGCCCGGCTCGAGGCGACCTACGGCCCCGTGGCGCGAGGCTGACCGCAAATCGGGCAGTCGGGCGCATCTTGATGAAACAACACGCAGGTCGGTTCGCGTCGCGGCCGCTCGGCGGGCTGTCCGTCGCTGGCACGGCGCTTGCAATCGACGCGCCACGAGGACGGAACGGGAGACCGTCCGGCACGACGGAGGACGTCATGACGCGCGCATCCCTCGATCGACGGCGCCTTTTGGCGGGCGCCGCAGGCGGCCTCTCTCTTGGCCTCACGCCGCTCGGTCGCACGGCGAGGGCCAAGGAGGTCACGGTGGGCGTGGTCTATGTCGGCCCCAAGGACGACTTCGGCTGGAACCAGGCCCACGCGGTCTCGATCGCGCTGTTGAAGCAGACCCCGGGTGTCAAAGTCGTCGAGGAGGAGAACGTTCCCGAGACCATCGCTTGTGCCAAATCGATGGAATCGATGATCAATCTCGATGGCGCCGACATCATCCTCGCCACGAGCTTCGGCTACTACAAGCCGTTCGTCCTCGATCTCGCCCGCAAATACCCCAAGGTCCAGTTCCGGCATGCCGCCAATCTGTGGGACAAGGCGAACGATCCGCCGAACGCCGGCTCCTATTTCTGTTATCTCAACCAGGCGCACCACGTGAACGGCGTGGCCGCCGGAGCCGTGACCGGAACCGGGAAGATCGGCTTCGTCGCCGCCAAGCCGATCCCGATGGTCCTCTCGAACATCAACTCGGTCCTCCTCGGTGCCCGCAAGACGCGCCCGGATGCCACCGTCCAGGTGATCTTCACCGGTGACTGGTCCTTGCCCGTGCGCGAGGCCGAGGCCACCAACGCGCTGATCGACGCCGGCTGCGACGTGATCACCTGCCACGTCGACGGCCCCAAGGTCGTGATCGAGACCGCCGAGAAGCGCGGGGTCAAGACCTGCGGCCACAACGCTTCGCAGGCCCCGCTCGCGCCCAAGGGCTTCGTCACCGGCGCCGAGTACAAGTGGGAGACGATCTACTCGCTGTACGCCGCGCTCCTGGCCAAGGGCGAGCCGTTGCCCAACGTCGTCGTCGGCGGCTACGACAACGACGCGGTGCGCAACACACCGTTCGGCGCCGGAGCCACGCCCGAGGCGATCAAGGCCGCCGAGGCGACGATCGCCGAACTGCGTGCCAAGAAGCCGATCTATGTCGGCCCCTTGCGTGACAATCGCGGCCGCCTGGTGATCGAGGGCGTCTGGGACAATTACGACCCGCGGGTCGACCAGATCGACTTCCTCCTCGAGGGTGTGGTCGGCTCGATCACCTGACCGTCGCGCGGCCGGCGTTGCGATGATCCGAGCCGCTTCGGCACCGCCGCGTGCGCTCCCGGGCGAAGCGCGGGCGGCCTCGCTGGCGCGGCTGGTCCGCGCCGGCGAGCTGGTCCTCGTGCCCGCCGCGGCGCTGCTGCTGGCCGCCGGGCTGTTCGCGCTGTTCCTGCTCGCCCTCGGCCGCTCGCCCGTGCAGTTCTTCGAGCTCGTCTGGCGCGGCGGGTTCGCGAGCGCCTTCTCCTGGCAGAACACGCTGCAGCGCGCGGCGCCGCTCGTCTTGGCCGCGCTCTGCGTAGCGATCCCGGCCCGCGCGGGGCTGCTCGTCATCGGCGGGGAAGGAGCGCTCGTGCTCTCGGGCTTCGTCGCCGCGGCGATTGCGATTCCGTTCCTGGGTCTGTTGCCCGCCTCGCTCCTCTTGGCGGTGATGGCCCTTGCCGCCGCCGCGACCGGGGCCGCTTGGATCGGGCTCGCCGGTTGGTTGCGCGAGGCGCGCGGCGTCAACGAGACGATCGCGACCCTGCTGCTGACCTACATCGCGATCGCCATCATGAACTTCTTCGTCGAGGGGCCGCTGCGCGATCCGGCCTCGGCCAACAAGCCGTCGACTCCCCCGATCGGCCGCGACACCATGATCGGTCCGATCCCCGGGACCGAGGTCCACTGGGGCCTCGCCGCCGGCCTCGTGGCCTGCCTGGCCGCTTGGGTCCTCGCGACCCGGACCACGACCGGGTTCGCGCTCACGGTCGTCGGCGGCAACGCCCGGGCGGCCATGGCTCAGGGGCTCCCGGTGGGCCGGCTGGTGCTCCTCGCCACTGGGCTCGGCGGGGCGATGGCCGGCCTCGCCGGTTTCTTCGAGGTAGCAGCCATCCACGGTCAGGCGAACGCCTCGCTCGCCGCCGGCTACGGCTTCACCGCGATCCTCGTCTCCTTCCTCGCCCGTCACCACCCGCTGGCGATCCCGCCCGTGGCCATCCTGTTCGGCGGCCTCGCGGCGGCGGGTGGGCTCGTGCAGCGCCGGATGGGTCTGCCGGACGCGACCATGCTCGTGCTCCAGGGCATCGTCTTCGTGACGCTCCTGGCCGCCGAGACGGTGCGCGGCCGATTGGTGCTGCCCGGTCTCGCCGGCGGCGCGAGCGGAAGCGCGCCGCGATGAGCGACGGTGATCTCGCGATCGTGCTCGGCGCCATGATCGGCGGGGCGATCCGCGTCTCGACGCCGTTCCTGTTCGTGGCCTTGGGCGAGATGCTCACCGAGAAGAGCGGCCGCATCAACCTGGGCCTCGAGGGGATCCTCGTCCTGGGCGCGATGGGCGCCTACGCCGTCTCCTACCACACCGGCTCGCCTTGGCTCGGGGTCGTCGCCGCCGCCGGCTGCGGCCTGCTCCTGGGCCTGCTCCACGGGCTCCTGTGCAGCCTGCCGCGGGTCAACGACATCGCGATCGGCATCGCCCTCATGATGCTCGGCACCGGCCTCGCTTTCTTCTTCGGTAAGCCTTACATCCAGCCCACCGCGCCGCGCCTGCCCTCGATCTCCTTGGGTGACTGGCTCGGGGACCCGCGCCTCGCGCGCGCCCTCGAGTTCAACCCGCTGTTCCTTCTGGGCGTCGTCCTCGCCCTTTTCCTCCATTGGGCGCTGGGGCGCACGCGGCCGGGGCTCGTGCTGCGGGTGACCGGCGACAGCACCGCCGCGGCGCGGGCGCTCGGTATCCCGGTGATCCCGGTCCGGGTCGCGGCGACCGCGATCGGCGGGGCGATGGCCGGGATCGGCGGTGCCTTCCTCTCCCTCTACTACCCGGGGAGCTGGAACGAAGGCCTCTCCTCGGGCCAGGGTCTGATGGCCGTCGCGCTCGTGATCTTCGCGCGCTGGCACCCGCTCCGCTGCCTCCTGGCCGCCCTCCTGTTCGGTGCGGCCGGGGCACTCGGGCCGGCGCTCCAGTCGATCGGGATCAGCCAGGGCTACTACTTCTTCAACGCCGCTCCCTACGTGCTGACCCTCCTCGTCATGATCGCCTCGGCCCGGAGCGGCCGCGCCCGCATCGACGCGCCGGGCGAGCTCGCGCTCGTGCGCTGACCAAACCTTCGGGAGAGCCTCGATGAGCGGTCTGGCTGGTCTCAACAAGTCACCGAACGGGGTCGTGATCAGCCTCGTCCAGTTGCAGCTGCCGGTCGTCGCGGCCCCGGACGATCTCGCCCGCCAGACGGCCAAGATCGTGGCGATGGTCGGCAAGGCGCGCCGCTCGATGCCGACCATGGATCTGGTCGTCTTTCCGGAATACGCGCTGCACGGTCTGTCGATGAGCACGGACCCCGCGATCATGTGTCGGATCGACGGGCCCGAGGTGCAGGCCTTCCGCGCGGCCTGCGCCGAGCACGGCATCTGGGGTTGTTTCTCGCTCATGGAGCTCAACCCCATGGGCAACCCCTGGAACAGCGGCATCGTCATCGACGATCGGGGCGAGCTCCGGCTGTACTACCGCAAGCTCCACCCCTGGGTTCCGGTCGAGCCCTGGGAGCCCGGCGATCTCGGGATCCCCGTAGTCGACGGCCCCAAGGGCGCGAAGCTCGCGCTGATCATCTGCCACGACGGCATGTTCCCGGAGATGGCGCGCGAATGCGCTTACAAGGGGGCCGAGATCATGTTGCGGACCGCCGGCTACACCGCCCCGATCCGTGAGGCCTGGCGGTTCACCAACCAGGCCAACGCGTTCTGCAACCTGATGGTCACCGCCAACGTCTGCATGAGCGGCAGCGACGGCACCTTCGATTCCATGGGCGAGGCGATGGTCGTGAACTTCGACGGCGCGATCCTGGCGCACGGTACGACCGGCCGCCCCGACGAGATCGTCACCGCCGAGGTCCGCCCCGATCTGGTCCGCGAGGCGCGGATCCACTGGGCGGTCGAGAACAACATCTACCAATTCGGTCATCGCGGCTACGTCGCGGTCGCGGGCGGCGCCACCGACTGCCCCTACACCTACATGCACGATCTGGTCGCCGGCCGCTGGCGACTGCCATGGGACGCCTCCATCGTCCACACCGACGGCAGGGCGTTCGGCTTCGCCCCGCCGACCCGCCGCTACGGCGAGGCGCGCAAGGCTGCGGAGTGAGCGCCGTGCCGACCCCCGCCGTCACCGGTCCGGCGTGCTTCCCGCAGGTCGCGGCCGACCCCTACCCCTGGCCGTTCGACGGCCCGTTCGGCGCCGCCGACACGGCGCTCCTCGTCATCGACATGCAGACCGATTTTTGCGGGAAGGGCGGCTACGTCGACGTGATGGGCTACGATCTCGCGCTCACTCGGGCCCCGATCGAGCCGATCCGTCGCGTGCTCGCCGCCATGCGTGCGCGCGGCTTCACGGTGGTCCACACCCGCGAGGGGCATCGCCCCGACCTGTCCGACCTGCCGGCCAACAAGCGCTGGCGGTCCCGGCGGATCGGCGCCGGGATCGGCGATCCGGGCCCCTGCGGCCGGATCCTCGTGCGCGGCGAGCCGGGCTGGGAGATCATCCCCGAACTGGCGCCGCTGCCGGGCGAGATCGTCGTCGACAAGCCGGGCAAGGGCAGCTTCTACGCCACCGACCTCGAGCTGATCTTGCGCACCCGGGGCATCCGCAACCTCGTCCTGACCGGCATCACCACCGACGTCTGCGTCCACACCACGATGCGCGAGGCCAACGACCGCGGCTTCGAGTGCCTGCTGGTCGAGGATTGTTGCGGTGCCACCAAACGCTCCAACCACGACGCCGCGATCGAAATGATCAAGATGCAGGGCGGGGTCTTCGGTGCGGTCGCGCGCAGCGACGATCTCCTGGCCGCGCTCGCCGGGCGATGAGCCCCGCCCCCGCTCCGACCGCCTCGGACTTCGCGGCGCCGCGTCCGGCGGCCGAACGGCGCGCGCCGCGGCTCGAGGTCGCAGGCATGAGCAAGCGGTTCGGGGCACTCCAGGCTCTGGATAAGGTCGACCTCGTGGTCCGTCCCGGTACCGTGCACGCGCTCCTGGGCGAGAACGGCGCCGGCAAGTCGACCCTCGTCAAATGCATCATGGGGTTCTACCGCGCCGACGAGGGCTCGGTCGTACTCGACGGCCGCGAGGTGACGATCGCTTCGCCACGGGATGCGCGCGCGCTCGGCATCGGCATGGTGTATCAACACTTCACGCTCGTCCCTTCGCTCACCGGGGCCGAGAATCTCGTCGTTGCGCGCGCCGACGTCCCGCTGGTGATCGACTGGGGCCGCGAACGCCGACGGCTCGACGATTTTCTCGCCCGCATGCCGCTCCGGGTGCCCCTCGACCGTCGCGCGGGCAAGCTCGCCGCCGGCGAGAAGCAGAAGCTCGAGCTGCTGAAGCTCCTCTATCTCGACCAGCGCTTCTTGATCCTCGACGAACCGACCTCGGTGCTCACCCCCGACGAGGCGCTCGAGGTGTTGGGCTTCGTCCGCCGCATGGCCCGCGAAGGCGCGGTCAGCGTGCTCCTCATCACCCACAAGTTCCGCGAGGTCGAGACGTTCGCCGACGAGGTCACCGTCCTCCGGCGCGGCCGCCGGGTGGGTGGCGGCGCGGTCGGGGCGCTCTCGACCGACGCGATGGCGGCGATGATGGTCGGCGAGCGGCAAGCTTCGACCACGTCGCGGGTGGGACGCGCGACGCGCGCGCGTGGCCCGGTCGCTCTCGAGATCGCCGGGCTCGTCGCCGAAGGCGACAGGGGCGCACTCGCCCTCGACGGCGTCAGCCTAAAAGTCCACGCCGGCGAGATCGTCGGCGTGGCCGGCGTCTCCGGCAACGGGCAGAAGGAGCTCGTCGAGTGCCTGTTCGGCCAGCGGCCGCTCGCGGACGGTCGGATCTTCGTCAAGGGCGAGCCTTTCGCGCCGACGCGCTCGGCCTTCGCCCGCTTCGGTGTGCGCGGCCTGCCCGAGCAGCCGCTCGAGAACGCCGCCGTGCGCCGGCTGAGCGTGGCCGAGAACCTTGCCTTGCGGAATTTCGATCGATCGCTGCTCGCGCGCGGCATCTGGCTCGACCGCCGGGCGATCCGCACCCGTGCCAGGGATCTCGTCGACCGCTTCCGCATCCGCCCACCCGATCCCGACACACCGCTCGAGCTGCTTTCAGGCGGAAACGTCCAGCGCACCGTCTTGGCCCGTGAGCTCTCCGAGCCGGTCGAGGTCTTGATCGTGGCCAATCCCTGCTTCGGGCTCGACTTCGCCTCGACCTCCGAGATCCGTGCGGAGATCGCGGCCCAGTGCGATCGTGGCGCTGCGGTCCTCCTGATCTCGGAGGACCTCGACGAGATCCTGGAGCTCGCCGACCGCATCGTCGTGCTCTCGTCCGGCAAAATCGTCCACGAGGTCGAGCGTTCGGCGGCCGACCGCACGGTCATCGGCCGCCACATGGCGGGGCACTGAGGCCGGTGCCGGCGGTCCCGGCCGAGCCCTGGCCGTTCGCGCTCGACGAGCGGCGCGTGGCCCTCGTCGTCATCGACATGCAGCGCGACTTCCTGGAACCCGGCGGCTTCGGCGAGGCCCTCGGCAACGATGTCGGCCGGCTCGCCCGTATCGTTCCGATCGTCGCCCGGCTCCTGGCCCTCGCGCGCGCCCGGGGCTGGCCGGTGCTCCACACCCGCGAGGGCCATCGGCCCGATCTCTCCGATTGCCCGCCCGCGAAGCGCCGGCGGGGCAACCCGCCGCTGCGGATCGGCGAGCCCGGGCCGATGGGCCGCCTGCTCGTGCGCGGCGAGCCGGGTTGGGAGATCGTCCCCGAGCTCGCCCCCGCCCCGGGCGAGATCCTGGTCGACAAGCCCGGCAAGGGCATGTTCTGCCGGACCGACGTCGAGGATCGTCTCGCCGGCCTCGGCGTCGGCCAGCTCGTCTTCGCCGGCGTCACCACCGAGGTCTGTGTCCAGACCTCGATGCGCGAGGCCAACGATCGCGGCTTCGAGTGCCTGCTCGTGCGCGATGCGACAGCGAGCTACTTCCCCGACTTCGAGGCCGCCACGCTGGCCATGATCACCTCGCAAGGCGCCATCGTGGGCTGGACTACCACGCTGGCCGAGCTCGAGGAGGCGCTCCGATGAGCGTCGAGCATGTCGCCCGCTGGGCCGGACGCGATCCGCGCAAGGACGCGCTCCGTGGCCGGATCTGGACCCGGCTCGAGTCAACCGGTGCCGGGATCGGCCCCCTCTGGAGCCGCATCCCCGACTTCGTGGGCGCCGAGGTCGCGGCCGAGCGGCTCGCCGAACTTTCGGCTTGGAGGGCCGCGCGGACCGTCAAATGCAACCCCGATCCGCCGCAGCGCTGGATCCGACAGCGCGCGCTCCAGGAAGGCAAGCACGTCTTCACCCCCGTTCCGGAGCTCGTCCGGGACTTTCCCTATCTGCGGCTCGACCCCGATCGCCTCGCCCGCGCGGGCGTGCCCTTCGCCGAAGCCGCCACGGCCGAGGGTGCGATGGCGCACGGTGAGCGGATCGGCTTCGAGGACGCGCCGTTCCTCGAGATCTACGTGGTCGGCAGCGTCGCGGCGGCGGCGAACGGCGGGCGGACGGGCAAGGGTGCCGGCTTCGCCGATCTCGAATGGGGCTTCTTCTCGGCGCTCGGCCGGGTCGGGCGCGGCACGCTCGTGCTCACCACCGTCCACGAGGCCCAGCTCGTCGACGACGAAGAGTTGCCGCTCGAGCCCCACGACCTGCCGCTCGACCTGATCGTGACACCTCGACGTCTCGTGTGGACCCGGCGAGATCGTCCGCGGCCCATCGGCGTCGACTGGGAGCGGATCTGCCCCGACCAGTTTCGCGACATTCCCTTCCTGGCGGCTTTGCGCGCCCGGCTCGAGGGTGGGGGCGCATGAAGGATCTCCCGATCGATCTGCCCGGGCCACGGGCCGAGCTCTCGGCCGCTTTCGAGGCTTACGAGCGCGCCCTTCTGACGCACGACGTCGAGGCCCTCGACCGCTTCTTCCTCGAGTTGCCCACGACCGTGCGCTACGGAGTAGCCGATCACCAGATGGGCTTCGCCGAAATCGCTCGTTGGCGACGGTCGAGCCCGCCGGTCGATCCGCGTCGCACCCTGGAGCACACGGTCGTGACCACCTTCGGCACGGCTTTCGGCGTCGCGTCCACCCTGTTCCGCCGGCCCGACGAGCCGGGGCGGATCGGTCGCCAGACCCAGGTGTGGGTCCGCACCGGGGAAGGGTGGAAAATCGCTGCCGCGCACGTGAGCTCGATCCCCGAGCCGATCGGAGACCCGGCCCCGTGAGCCCGACCATCGGTGAACTCCACCGCGCCTATCGGGATGGCGACCTCTCGCCGGCGGAGGTCGTCCGCGCCTGCTATGCGCGGATCGCCGAGATCGCCGACCCGGGCATCTTCATCCACCTGCGGCCGGAGGTGGAGGTCCTGGCCGAGGCCGAGGCCTTGGGCTCGTTCGACCCGGCCCGGCCGCTCTGGGGCGTGCCCTTCGCGATCAAGGACAACATCGACGCGGCCGGCTTGCCGACGACCGCCGCCTGCCCGGCCTTCGCTTACCGGGCAGAACGGAGCGCTGCGGTGGTCGAGCGGCTTACGGCCGCGGGTGCCCTGCTGCTCGGCAAGACCAACCTCGATCAGTTCGCGACCGGCCTCGTCGGCACGCGCACACCCTTCCCGGTCCCGCGCAACGCGCTCCGCGCAGACCTCGTCCCGGGCGGTTCCTCCTCGGGCTCGGCGGTCGCCGTGGCGCAGGGGATCGTCCCCTTCGCGCTCGGCACCGACACCGCGGGTTCCGGCCGCGTGCCGGCTGCGCTCGAGGGGATCGTCGGCCTCAAGCCGACCCCGGGGCTGGTCTCGAACCGGGGCGTGGTCCCGGCCTGCCGCACGCTCGACTGCGTCTCGATCTTCGCCCGTACGGTGGAGGATGCCGAGCGTGTCCTCGGGGCGATCGCCGGCTTCGACCGGGCCGACCCGTTCTCCCGGCCGCTCCCGTTCGGGTCGTCGGGCCTGCCGCCCGGTCTCCGCCTGGGCCTGCCGCGGCCTGCGGAGCTCCTCTTCGCCGGCGACGAGCACTCCGCGGCCGCCTTCGAGCGCGATCGGGCGCGTGCCTCCGCGATCGCGGGCACCACGGTCGAATTCTCCCTCGCGCCCTTCTTCGAGGTCGCGGAGCTCCTCTACGATGGCCCCTGGGTCGCCGAACGGCTCGCCGCCGCCGGCCATCTCTTGGACAACGACCCCGAAGCGCTCCACCCGGTGACCCGGCGGATCCTCGACGGCGCGAGGCGCTGGTCGGCAGCCGAGGCGTTCGCCGCCCGGCATCGCCTGGCCGAGCTCGCCCGCGCCTTGGAGCCCCTCTGGCAGCGGATCGATCTCGTGCTCGTTCCGTCGATCCCGCGGCCGGTGACGCTCGCCGAAATCGCGGCCGATCCTTTCGGCCCCAACGCGCTCCTCGGCACCTACACGAACTTCGTCAACCTGCTCGGCCTCTGCGCGCTCACCCTGCCCACCGCCCCGCGCGCCGACGGCCTGCCCGGCAGTGTCACGCTGATCGCCCCGGGCGGCCGGGACTCGCTCCTGGTCGCCTTCGGCCGCGCGCTCGCGGGGGCACCGCCGCGTGCCGTGGGCCCACCCCCGGGCTGGATCGTGCTCGCGGTCGTGGGCGCGCATCTCTCGGGCCTGCCCGCGAACCACGAGCTCGGCGAGCGTGGGGCGGTCTTCCTCGAGGCCACCCGCACCGCGCACGCCTTCCGCCTGCTCGCGCTCCCCGGTGGCCCGCCGCGCCGGCCGGGGCTCGTGCGCACCGCCGAGGGCACCGGGGCGGCGATCGCGGTCGAGCTCTGGGCTTTGCCACCCGCCGCCCTCGCCGATCTGCTGACGCGTGTTCCGCCGCCCTTGGCCCTGGGCACGATCCCGCTCGAGGACGGTCGGTCGGTGACCGGCTTCGTCCTCCAGGCCGGCGGCGAGGCCGGTGCCCGGGACGTCACCCACTTCGGCGGCTGGCGGGCGTTCACGGCGAGCGAGCCCGGCTGAGCGGCGGACCCACCGCCGCGCCGGGGCCGCGGTGCCGACGCCGATCTTCACGGCGCTCGAGGCGGACGATGCTCCCGAGTTGGAGCAGGACGCCGCGAGAGGCGCGTGGCGCCGGGCGTCCCTGCACACCGCTCAGTCGCCCTTGCTTCTCGGCCCGTAGCTTTTGAACTTCTCCACCACCCGGGCGATCTCGGCGTCGGGCAGGATCACGGGCGTGCCGATCTGAAGCGCGATCGCGGTCTGCCGGGCCAGGACCTCGACCTCCTGGGCGAGCCAGAGCGCGCGTTCGAGGGTGGGGCCGGTGGCGATCACCCCGTGGTTGGCCAAGAGGCAGGCCGAGCGCCCCTCGAGCGCTGCGAGGGCGGCGTCCGAGAGCTCCTGCGTGCCGAAGGTGGCGTACTCGGCGACCCGGATCGTGGGCCCGCCCGCCGCCGCGATCATGTAGTGGGTGGCGACGAGCGCTTTGCGGCAGATGGCGAAGGCGGTCGCGTAGGGGCTGTGGGTGTGGACCACCGCGCCCACCTCCGGCCGGCTGCGCAAGATGTCGAAATGGAACCGCCACTCGCTCGACGGCACGTTGCCGCCGCGCGCCCTGAAGCTGCTTCCGTCGCCTTCGAGCTCGACCGCGACGACGTCCTCGGGCTCCATCCGCTCGTAGGGAACCCCGGACGGCGTGATCAGCATCCGCTCGCCCGCGCGCACGCTGACATTGCCCGACGTACCCTGGACGAGCCCCGCCTCGACGAGCCAGCGGCACGCCTCGACGATCGCCGCCCTCGCCGCCTTTTCCCCCGCCTTCCGTGGCATCGCGCCTCCGTCGATCGAGCGTTCGCAGAGGTGGGAGAGAGCCGTGCGGAAAGGCAAGCACCGACGCGGTCCCGTTCTCGGCGCTCGGCTCCGCCCGACCCCGGGCTTGCGCCTGGGCCACGACACGGGCAACGGGACCGAAGAGGGTGGCACGAGCCGATCCCGTCGCCGCCACGGGGAGCGCCGCGCCGTTCCGGGCTCCCGGATCGACGCTCGCGGCGGCGCCGGAGGGGCGGTGCCGCCGCGCCGGGCTCGGCTCCGTTCCCGATGAGATCCTGGTCGGAGGACAACCGTGCGGGTCAACCTCGTCAACCCCAACACCTCCCTCTCGATGACCGAGAAGATCGCGGCGGCCGCCCGCGCGGTCGCGGCACCCGGCACCGAGATCCGCGCCGTCTCGCCGGCCATGGGCCCGGCGTCGATCGAGGGTCCTTACGATGAAGCCTTCTGTGTGCCGGGTCTCCTCGAGGAAATCGCGAAGGCCGAGGCCCAAGGCTTCGACGGCCACGTCGTCGCCTGCTTCGACGATCCGGGGCTCGAGGCCGCCCGCCAGCTCGCGCGAGCCCCGGTCGTGGGCATCGCCGAAGCGGCCATGCACCTGGCCACGCTCGTGGCGGGCAGCTTCACGATCGTGACGACGCTTCCGCGGTCCGTTCCGACCATCGAGCAGCTCACGCGCAAATACGGCTTCGTGCACCATTGCCGGAAGGTCCGCGCGGCCGAGTTCCCGGTGCTCGCGCTGGAAGAGCCCGGCTCCGGCGCCCCTGACCTCCTGCGCGCGGAGATCGCCCGGGCGATCGCCGAAGACCGTTGCGAGGCGATCGTTCTCGGTTGTGCGGGCATGGCCGATCTCGCCCGCGACCTCGCCGCGGAATTCGGCTTGCCGGTGATCGACGGCGTGGCGGCGGCCACCAAGCTCGTCGAGGCGGTCGTGGGGCTGGGCCTGCGCACCTCGAAGATCGGCGGCTTCGCGCCCCCTCTGCCCAAGCCCTACACCGGCGCCTTCGCCCGCTTCGCGCCGCGCTGAGCGGTCAGCCACCCGCGAGCCGGCTCTCGATCACGATCTCGCCGGTGAGCGTGCGGTGCACCGGGCAGCGGTCGGCGATCTCCAAGAGCCGCTGCCGGGTCGCCGCGTCGAGCGGGCCCTCGATCTCGATCACCCGCTCGAACCGATCGATCCTGCCGGTCTTGGCCGTGCATTCCGCACAGTCCTGGGCGTGGATCTTGGCGTGCCGCACCGCACAGCGGATCCTCTCGACCTCGAGGCCTTTGTGCTTCGCGTACATGCGCAGCGTCATGACGGTGCCGGCGGCGAGCGCTGCGGCCAAGAGTTCGTACGGGTTGGGTCCGCTGTCGCTGCCGCCCGCCTCGACCGGCTCGTCGGCCGCGAGCCGATGCCGCCCCGCGAGGATCTCGAGGGCGTAGGCCCCGGCCCCGGTCTCGCTCGCGATCACCGTGCCGTGGGGCGGATGGATCCGGACCGTGGCGGCTGGCTCCATTCCGTGGCTCCCGAAGCTGAAAACCTCTCCCGTGCGGCCGCGGCCCGCGGCCGTCGCAGCTCAGATCGCGTCGTCGGGGGCGAGTCGGCAAGCGGCACCGTCGAGACGGTTCGGACGGACGAACAGCATCTCCCGACGCGGGGGCAGGGTCGACGACGAGCCCGGCCACGGACCTGTCGCGCTTCTCGGCTGACAGGAGGGGTCGCAACCGGCAGGCGAGGAAGGTCGCGTCCAAGCCTGCCGAGCGATGAAGTTCTGCCGCCCGGCGGAGAAGAAGAGCCACGCTCGCCCCGGGCGA
>Ga0308391_1000268_pt1 | contig 23163 bp, 22 predicted proteins | sample Hotspr20Samplet1_FD_202363 | JGI IMG/M metagenome (GOLD analysis project Ga0308391, IMG submission 202363) | Hot spring phototrophic mat microbial communities from Octopus Spring, Yellowstone National Park, Wyoming, United States - 20050623_t1 ... | reverse complement strand
GCGCAGGACCGGGGCGAAAAGATCTCCGAGTCGAGACGCATCCGCCCGCTCGGCGCGCAGGAGAAGACGGTGGGGGCGCGGCCCTTTTCCCACAAACCGATACTCACCGCCAAAGGCGATCTCTTCGGCCCGGGCGGTGAGAAAGCGCACGGAACCCCCGCTGCCCAGCACAACTCCGGCGGCGACGAGTCGAAGAGGGCTGGAGAATCCCGGCAGCTCCCACGTTGCATCGCGCACGAGCCCGCTGCCCTCCCAGGTTCCCTCGGCCGCCTCCGTCTTGTTGAGGCGCAGCGAGCCCTCGAAGCGACCGGAGGCGAGGGCAGCGAGCAGGGCGGGCGGCGGACCGATGCCGAGCCGGTTCCAAACATCCAGGAATCGGCCGATGGACAACGCTTCGCAGTGGAGCCGCAGATCGAGCCGTTCGACCGATGGACCGGCGTTGAGCTCCAGTCGTAGCCCCTCGGTCTCGCTCATGCGGAACTCCGTGGGCGGCATCCGCAGGCGGTCCCGCAGCAAAAGAATCCGCGCCGCAGGGAAGCGGATCGACGCCGTATCCGCTTCCGTCCAGCCGACCTCACCATTCTCGACCTGAAACTGGCCCTGCGGGCCGGCGGCCGACGACCAGCTCATCGCACCCGAGGCTGAGCCCTTGAGCACCATTCCGGCCGGAAGAGAGGCGCCGAGCTGGCGAGCAAGAGCGGGCAGAGAGTCGACAGGAAGGCGCCGCACCGTGACACCGATGGCCCAGCGCGGCTCTGTGAGGTAGGAGGAGAGGCGAAAACGAATCCAGACCGGCACGGTTGCGCCGGGTCCCGGCCGGCTCTCAAGCAGCAGATTCTGGGCGCTCACCTCCAGCCGGCCGCCGTAGTCTATTGACCCGCGCTCCGGGCCGAAGGGCAGGATTCCGCGGCTCACCTCCGCCAGGTGCAGGTTGCCGCGGATGGCAAGGTTCGACAGCGGACCCTCCAAGCGCGCTGTCGAGCTCAGAAAACCGCCCAGTCCCAGACTGCGCCCTTGAAGCAGAACGAGAATTTCCGCGATGGCGCTCCGCTCCAAGTGGAGGTTGAGATCGAGTTGGCTTTCCTGCTCCGGAACAACGAGCAGCCGGCCCCGGCCCGACAGCCTGCCGGCGCCGAAAGGCGGCCGGTCCGTCCGCGCCATCAGGCCGGCAAACCGAATGCGGACGGCGCGAGCCCGGACATCCGGGTTGATGTCGAGATCCGCCTGGGCGAGATAGAAGACCGACTTGGTGTCCCCAAACTTGAAGTTCAACCGGCCGGAACGGACGTGGATGGCGGGCACGGAGTCGCTCCCCCGGGCAGGGTTGCGGAAGGCGCGCTCGAGAAGCGAGGGGAAATTCCACCCTCGGGGACCGGACTTTACCAGATTGACGCTGGGCTCGCCGAGGCGCAGCGTAGCCACCTCCAGGCGCCTGCGCCACAATGCGCTCGGCCGCACCGACAAGCTCAGCGTGCCGACATAGGCCAGCGGCTCGGCGCCCATAGCCGGATCGTCATGAATGACGACATTCTGGGCCGAAAATCCCGGTCCGGGCCAGAGCTGAAAGCGAACCGGTCCGGTGATGTCTACCTTCCGGCCGAGCGCCTCTTCGAGCGCCTTCTCGATGCGCCCGCGGTAACGATCCGCCCGGACCCAGGGCGCCAGCAGGGCGGCGATTGCGGCGGCCGCGCCCAGCCAAGCGGCTGTCCGTACCGGATGGAAACGCCGGCGGCGCATCAGGTGCTGTCCGGTCCGAGCAGACGCGCGTAGGCGGCCGGATCGTCAATGTCGCGCAGGATGCCCTCGTCGGCCACTTCGACGTACCGCGTGCTGACGGCGTAGCGGCGCAGGACGTCGCGGGCTGTCGCCTCGGCGGGTAGATCGAGCAGTTCGCCAATGAGGCTGCGGTGGATCACGACCGGATGGCCGTGCCTGCCCGCGCAGCTGGGCGCCACCACCGATGCATCCCCGGCCCGGAATGCTTCCACCAGCGCCGCAACCGTTGCCGGTTTCACCGCCGGATAATCGACGGGGGTGAAGATCACGCCGTCCCGATCCTCGGGGACCTCTTTGAGGCCGCACTGAAGCGAGCTGAGCTGGCCTCGCTCGGGCTCGGGGTTGCGGACGAAGCAAACGGCGGAGGCGCGCCGGATGCCGCCGGCGACCGCCTCCGCCGACTCGCCTACCACCACCAACACGGGATCGCAATGCGGCTCGAGCAGGGAAATCAACCGGTCAAGAAACGTCTCCCCCTGAAATTCAACGAGCGGCTTGGGACGCCCCATGCGCCGCGAAGCGCCCGCGGCCAGAATCAGCGCCGCAATCCTCATTTCAAAACCGCCCGGAGCGCCGGATTGGTGAAGATCGACTTCGAGACTTGACGCCAGGCTCCGTCCGGGAGGCGGCGCACGGCAATCATTTCGGCGACAACCGATATGGCGATCTCCTCCGGGGTCACCGCTCCGATTTCCAGCCCCATCGGGGCTGAGAGGCGCTCGAAAGCGGCCCGCGGAATGCCTTCCTTCTCGAGCTCTCTCACCACCGAAATGACCTTTCGCTTGCTGCCTATCATGGCGATGTAACGGGCCTGGGTGGTAACGGCCCACTTGAGCACGCGCATGTCGTCGCGGTGACCGCGCGTCACGATGATGATGTAGCTCGAGCTGCCGATACGCAGCTTCCCGAAGGTCTCTTCGTATTCGGCCGCGTGGATCTCGTCTGCCTCCGGAAAGCGCTCCCGGTTGGCGAACTGTTCGCGGTCGTCAATGATGATGACCGAAAAGCCGGCCAGCGAGGCGGCCTTGGCGAGGCTTTTCGAGACGTGGCCGGCGCCGAAAATGAAGGCTTGCGGCTGCGGGATCACCGGCTCGATGTAGACGTGGAGCTGTCCGCCGCAGATCAGGCCGTTATCGTACGCGGCGTCCTGGCCTAAGCTGAAGTCCATGTAGCGCGGCTTTTCGGTCTCGATCACCTCGCGAGCGGCGTTCCAGACCTCGGCTTCCACACAGCCGCCGCCGATGGTGCCCAGCATCGAACCGTCTTCGCGCACGAGAAGTTTGGCGCTCTGATAGCTGGGAATCGAGCCGTTGACTTGGACGATCGTGGCGAGGGCGCATTTCTGGCCTGCTCGGCGCAGGCGCACCAATTCTTCGTACAGATCCATCGCCCACCAATTTTAGCGCCGCCGGCCGGTGGCCGGCGGCTCAGGATTGCGTCAGGCAGCGGTAGGCGCGGCGCGCCACCACGAGCTCTTCGTTGGTGGCGAGGACGACGACCTTCACCGGGGAGTCGTCTTCCGAGATCAGCCGGTCGCCGACGCCCTCCTGATTGCGCCGGGCGTCTAGGCGGATGCCGAGAAATTCCAGTCCGGCGCAACAGGCGGCGCGCAGTCGCGGCGCATTCTCGCCGATGCCGCCGGTGAAGGCCACAGCGTCGAGTCCGCCCATGGCCGCAGCATAAGCGCCGATCGTCTTCTTGATCTGGTAAACGAACACCTCGAGCGCCAGCGCGGCGTCCTGGTTGCCGTCTCTGGCCGCAGCCTCGATGTCGCGCACGTCGCCTCCGGCAATGCCCGAGAGTCCGGCGAGACCGCCGGTGCGCGCCAACTGCCGCCGCACCTCCTCGATCGACCAGCCGTTGCGTTCCATCATGTAAAGCACGGCGAACACATCCAGGTCTCCGTGGCGGGTGGCGTTTTCCAGGCCGGATTGCGGCGAAAAGCCCATGGTCGTATCGAAGGACCGGCCGCCGGCGATGGCGCACATGGACGAGCTGCCGCCCAAGTGGCAGCTCACCAGACGCAGCGTCTCGGCCGGCGCCGCCAGAATCTCCGGCACGCGGCGGCAGACGTACTCGTGCGAGGCGCCATGAAAGCCGTAGCGCCGAATGCCGAACTGCTCGCGCCAGTCCGCCGGAACCCCGTAGCGGACCGCGTGCTCGGGCATGGAGGCATGAAATTCGGTTTCGAAGGCGGCCACGAGAGGCACGCCGGGCAAGGTCTCCTGAAAAGCCCGAATGCCGGTGAGGTAGATGGCATTGTGAGCCGGGGCAGCTGGCAGGTATTCCTCCAGGGCCGCCAGGACGCCCTCGTCGATCCGGAACGTGCCTCGGTACCGCTTGCCGCCGAGCACGGTCTTGAAGGCGACGGCGTCGATGGCGTGATTTCCAGTGTCGATCCGGCGGATGGCTTCCCGATAATCGCTGACCCGCTCCAGCCGTCCGCGAGCCAGCACCGTCTCCGCCGGCATCTCCAAGAGTTGGTACTTGAGCGACGTGGATCCGAGATTGGGGACGAGGATGTTCATCTCAAGCGATACTGAGCCTGCATGGCTTTGAGGTTGCGCTGTGCCGCCGCCTGCACCGGACTCTTGATGGCGGCGCACTCCTTGGTGAAGTTGAACGCGTCCAGAATCCGCTTCTCATCGCCCTTCTCGCCGAGGCGAAAATTGACCACACCCAAGTGAAACAGCGCCGTGGCGCGGAGCTGGTCGTTGCCGGCGATGTAGGGCAGAGCCTGTCGCAGCACCTTGTCCGCTTCGAGCAGCTTGTTCTGTGTGGCGTAGGTGACGCCCATCATCCAGTAGCCGACGCCGAGGCTGCTCCGACGCTTCTTTTCCCAGTCTTCGGCGCTCACGCCCTGGGGCGCCGGTTTGGTGGACATCAGCTCGACAAGCTTGCTTGAGTAAGAGATCGTCTTGCCGGGATCCTTCTTGACATTCATGTAGTAGTCGGCGGCGACGAGAAGCATGTCCTCGTTGGTGGCGTCTTTGGCCAGGACCTGCTCGGCGAGCTCGACGGCCTTCTCGGTCGCGCCCGTCTGACGGTAGGCGAGAAAGAGCATCGGCACGATCTGCGGCCAGTATTCGCTGTCCGGATTCATCTGGCGCAGCGCCTCGGCGAGCGCGATTTTCTTCGACGGATCGGTGGCCTGAAGCGCCGCCGCATAGGCGGAGTACTCCGAGTAAGTCCCCACCTGCCGCGCAAAGTCGATCGTGTGCTTCCACTCCTCTTCCTCGTCTTTGTCCTTGAACTCGGGCGTGGGCGCTTCGACCGCCTTTTTCGAGGCCCCGTGCGTGAGCAGCGCCCATTTCCGGATCTGATCCGGATCCTTCTGGGCTTCTGCGATCTTCAGACAGGCATGCGAGCCCGCGGCGTTGGTGGGGTTGACCTGAAGCATCCGTTCGCAGGCCTCGAGGGCCTTCTCCGGCTGATTGAGCTTCTCATAAGTGCCCGGAAGCTGGTTCATGACCCAGTGCAGCCCCGGATGTTGAGGGTAGGTCTGGGCGAACTGCTCAAGCAGCTCCGCCTTCTTGCTCAGATCCTCCTCCAGGCCGATCTGTTGGAGCAGTTGCCCCTCGGGCGTGTTGGTATCAATTTCAAGCTGTTGGCCGGCGGCCGGCAAGCCGAGAACCGCCGCGCAAATGAGGATAACCACCCGCTTCATGCGACGCCTCCTGTGGCTCGGAAATGGCTGTATTATAAAACAAATCGCGCGGAGCCGCCGCCTGGAGGCGGCCGCGCCGATGAAGGTGCCGTCATGATTCTGCCGACCAGCTATGAGACCGCGCTGCTATTGACCTTCCTCACCATGCTGTGTTGGGGCTCCTGGGCCAACACGACGAAGATGACCGGCAAGTGGCGCTTCGAGCTGTACTACTTCGACTACGCTTTCGGCGTCCTGCTGGCGGCGACGGTGCTGGCGCTGACCTTCGGCGAGATGGGGACGGAGCTTTCCTTCCGCGACAATCTCATGATCGCCCGCAAGTTGTCGCTCGCGTTCGGTTTCGCCGCCGGCGTGGTGTTCAACCTCGCCAACATGCTACTGGTGGCGGCGATCTCGCTCGCCGGCATGGCGGTGGCCTTTCCCATCGGCATCGGCCTGGCGCTGGTGATCGGCGTCGTTTGGAGTTACGCGCTCAATCCGCAGGGCAATCCGTACTTGCTCTTCAGCGGCGCGGCGCTTCTGGTGACGGGCATCGTACTCACTTCGCGCGCCTACCGCATTCACAGCTCGGCCAAAGAGGCCCACACGGCCAGGAACCCCAAACGCAAACACGACGAGGCGCCCCGCACTCCAACCCGGGCTATCGCTCTGAGCCTTGCCTGCGGGGTTTTGATGGGATCCTTCTACCCGCTCGTCGAAATGTCGAAACAAGACGAGCTCGGTCTCCGGGCCTATTCTGTGGGCTTTATCTTCGCGCTGGGTGTGTTCCTGTCCACTCCGGTCTTCAACATCGTGTTCATGAACGTCCCGGTGGCGGGCGATCCGGTTCGCCTGTACGACTACTTCACGGGCAGTCTGCGCCAGCACCTTTTGGGCGTTGCCGGAGGGGTCATCTGGGCGGTGGGCACGGTCGCCAACTTTGCTGCCGCCAGTGCGCCGAAAGAGGTCCAAGTCGGCCCCGCCATCAGTTACGCCATCGGCCAGGGCGCCGTGCTCGTCAGCACCCTGTGGGGGTTGCTCTATTGGAAAGAGTTTGCCGGGGCAGAACGGCGCGTCCTCAGATTGATCGGGCTGATGATTGCCGCCTTCGTCGTGGGTTTGGGTCTGATCTCGGTGGCGCCGCTTTTCGCCACGGGCGCCGTCCGCTGAGCCGACATCCGGCCGCTTCGGCGTCAACCCAGATAAAACTCACGGATGAGTGCGCCGACGTAACGAATCTCTTCTTCGCCCAGGTGTACGCCCATGGGCAAAGAGAGCACCTCCCGGGCGGCTCGCTCGGCCACCGGCAAATCTCCCGGACGAAGACCGCAGGAGGCGTAGGCCGGCTGGAGATGGAGCGGAACCGGATAGTGAATCCCTGTGAGGACGCCGCGGTCGGCGAGGAAATCCTGGAGCGCTTGTCGGCGGGAGGCGCGCACCACGTAGAGGTGGAAGACGTGATCGCTTCGAGGATGACGTCCCACCGGCCGGAGGAGCTCGCGCGGGATGGGCGCCAGTTCCTCCTCGTAGAGGGCGGCGAGCCTTTGCCGCCGGCTGTTCCAAGCGGCCAGGTGAGTGAGCGCAATGCGCAGGTAGGCCGCTTGGAGCTCGTCCAGGCGTGAATTCAGCCCCACGGTTTCTGCGACATGTCCGGAGCGCCGGCCGCCGTCGCGGAGCAGGCGCGCCTGCTCTCGGTCGGCCTCGCCGGCCAGACAAAGCGCTCCGCCGTCACCAAGCGCCCCGAGATTCTTCGTGGGATAGAAACTGTAGGCGGCGCTGGGCGAGTAGTCGGTGAGCGGCCGCCCCGAGTAACGTGCCCCGTGGGCCTGGCAGGCGTCCTGCACGAGCGCCGCACCCCTCTGCCGGGCGAGCGTCTGCCAGCGCCCCAAGGGTCCGGCCTGCCCGTAGAGATGGACCGGCAGGAAAGCCGCCGTGTTCGGGGTGGATGCGGCGGCGGCCTGGTCGGGGTCGAGCAGGAGCGTGTTCTCGTCGACGTCGGCGAATCGGACGCTCGCGCCGGCACGGAGCACCGCCAGAGCTGTGAAGGGCGCGGTGAGCGGGCTGGTGATCACCTCCTGCTCGGGCGTCCGGATGCCGTAGAGCCAAAGCGCGATCGTAAGGGCATCGGTTCCGGAAGCCGTGCCGACGGCCCAAGGCGCGCCGCAAAACGAGGCGAATTCCGACTCGAACGCTTCCAGCTCCGGCCCCAGTATCCAGCGGCTGCGCTCGACAAGCTCCCCGAGCTTCCGCTGCCAGACCTCAACGCACTGCCTGTGCCCGGGCCGCAGGTCGGTCAAGGCGATCGGAAGCTTGGGGGAGGTAGATGGCGGCATGGCTTCGATAAAAGGCCAGCGTCTGGGCGATTCCTTGGGCGAACTCCACGCGGGGCGACCAGCTCGTCCAGGATCTCAGGAGGCTGTCGTCGGCGTAGTAGCTGCCGATGTCGATCAGCTTGCTCGTCTCCGGGAACGGGACGTGCGTAAAGTTGTCGCCGGCGACCGTCCGGGCGATTTCTGACAGTGACAGGGGCCGAGGCCCGCCGACGTTGCAGACCAGCCACCGGGCGGAGTCCGGCAGCGGCGCCAGCGCGGCGCGCAGGAACGCCTCGACCGCATCATCGACGTAGAGCATGTCTCGCAACTGCGTGCCGTCGCCGAAGACCCGTATGGTTTCGCCGCGCAGCGCCCGCGCCAGGAAAGTCCCGATGAATCCCTGCCAAGGCAGGTGCAGCGCTTGCCGAGGTCCGTAGACGTTGGTGAGGCGCAGCGAAACCGTCTCGATGCCGTGGATGATGGAAAACAGCCGATGGTAGGTCTCGGCGGCGAACTTGTGCACGCCGTTGAAGTCCGAGGGATGAACCGGATGGCGCTCGTCCACCGGCAAGTACTGCGGCGTTCCGTAGACCTGGCGTGAGCTGGCGTACAGGATGCGGGCCTGCGGCGCCCAGCGCCGGCAGGATTCGAGGAACCGAAGGTGCGACCGGGCGTTCAGATCCAGGTCGCGCTCCGGGTAGCGCACGCTGTTGCTGTGGCTGATCTCGCCGGCGAGGTTGAACACCACCTGCTGGCCGGCGAGCGCTTCCGCCATCGGCTCCGGATCCCCGATGTCGGCGCAGATGACGCGGATGGCGGCGCCCGCTTCGTCCAAGTTGTGTTCGTTCGCCCCGCAACCTTCCACCAAGGCATCGACGACGGTGACTCGGGCGCCCTCCTGGAGAAGAGCCAAGGCGACGTTGCTGCCGATGAAGCCGAGCCCGCCCGTCACCAGCACTGACTTGTTGCGAAATCGCGCCCGTTTCATTTTCCACGCTCCGAGACCGCGACCGGCCAGCGGCGTCGTGCCGGTCGGCCTTCACCCAATACCATCAACACCAAAAACAGCCGGCCCACGTCGACCATCATGTTCCAGAGATTGCGTAGCCGGAAGAACTGAGAGCGGCCATGGAGCCGCGGCAGGTGGCGCACCGGGACCTCGACCACGCCGCAACCGGTCGATTGGATGCGGCGCACCAGCTCGACGCAGATGGCGCCGCTTAGGCTGGTCAGCTCGATCTGCTCGAGCACCTCGCGCCGAATGAGCCGGAAATCGCAATCGACATCGTGGATTCTTAGCCAGAACAGATGCCGGGTCGCAAACAGATAGATCTCGCCCAACACGACCCGGTACCAGGCATCCTGCCGGGACGTCTTGAAGCCGTTCACCAAACCCACGCCGGGCGCCATCCGTTCGACCAGGCGGGGCAGATCGCGCAGGTCATATTGACCGTCACCGTCGGTGTAGAAGACGTACTCCTTGGAGGCGGCCAGAAAGCCGCTGCGCAGGGCGCCGCCGTAGCCGCGGTTTTGCTCGTGGCGAATCACGCGCAAGCGGGGTCCGAAACGCTCGCGAAGCCGCGCCAGCACCTGGGGGGTTTCGTCCTGGCTGGCGTCGTCGATGACGACGACCTCTAAGTCGGCCGCGCAGAGTTCGCCCTGCTCGAAAGCCTGCTCGATGAGGCTGGGCAAGGCCGGCGCGTCATTGTAGGCCGGAAAGAAGATCGTCAAGCTGGGAAGGCGCTTCACTGTCGTCCCCGTTACAACACCAGTATGGAACCGCGCACTAGGGTAGCACAAGCTGTCAAGTACTAGGCTTTTCGGTGAGATCGTAAACAAAGATGCAGAATCCTGGTCTGGCGTCTGGGGTTCGGTCGCGGAAAAACCTCAAGTAGTCTTTGAACTCCGGCTCGTAATACTGTCCGCCGAGGAGCGATACCGGAACAGCGTAGATGGCCGGTTGGGGTTCGTAAACCGCGCCCCGGATCTTGTTCGGCGTCCAGGGCGTGAATTCCAGCTCCGCCTCGCCACGCGGAAAATACCGATGCGGCTTGTCGAAACCGAAGGGGAACATCTTCAGCTTCTGGATGCCGTGGCGCTTCATGTAGGCGGCGAGCTCGGGCAGGCAGTGGCCCCAATCGACATTGCTGTCGGACAGGTAGCGCCAGCCGCGTTCCGGGCCGCCGGCCCACTCATTGAAGTACGAGATGTCGTGCGGAAAGATCCGTCCGGTGGAGAACACCAGGAACCCAACGAGCGCCGCCAACGCCGGTTTGCCCCCGCGGCGCTCGCGCAGCCACGCAATGCCGAATCCGGCAACCAGGACGAAGAAGGCGATGGCGGGCAAGATCAGGCGGATGCCGAGCTGAATCGGTGAGGCCATGGAGAAGAGGAGATAGATCAGACCCGGCACGAGGACGAAGAGCCGGTCCGGCGGCAGGCGGCGGCGCCAGAGCCCGGTAATCAGCACCGCCAGACCAAGGCCCAGCAGAATTTGAAACGTGATGGGAGGCTTCAAGGCCAGGCAGACCAGGTAGTAGGACCAATGCCCGTGCGGATAGATCTGTCCGAGCAGATAGACCCGAGTGCCCTCCTTGTAATAGTTCCCCATTTGGCGGATCCCTGTCTGAAGGTCTCTGGGGAGGGGGACGACGGTGAGGATACGCGCCGCTTTCAACAGCGGAGGCGGGTACTCCTGTCGGCGGCTCATGTCGGCCAGCTCCGCGGGCGTGAGGCGCCGCGTGTCGAACTTGTAGGCGGCAACCGGCACGAGCCAGCTCAGCACGGCCACGGCGGCCAGGGCTGCCGGCGCCATTCGCCGGCCGGCCCGTGAGCCGGCGCAACGGACCAGCACAACGAGCCCGGCCAAGAGCGGGACGATCAGCATCGAGAGTTTGGTGATCACCGCCAGCCCGGATGCCAGGCCGAGCAGAATCCCCCGGCGCGCCGACGGCGTCTGCCAATACCGCCAGGCGCAATAACCGACCAGCAGATAGCTGAAGGTCGCCTGAAGATCCGAGGTGACCAGGGCGCCGTGTCCGCGCGGCTCCGGAAGCAACAGAAAGAGCAGCAAGATGAGGAACGCCGTGGCCTTGTCGAACAGCTCGCGCGCCCAGCGCCACAGGAGGAGCGCGGTGAGCAGCGCGAACGGGATCACCCCCAGACGGGCAAGGAAAAACAGGCGGTGAATCGTTTCACCGGGCACTCGGTCCAGGATGAAGGAGGAGACATGTTCCTTCCACTGCTGTTTCCAAATGGGATGATCCCGCATCAGGGGGATATCGAGCAGCCGCGGGGCCCAGCCGGTGACCAGGCTGAGCAACGGCGGCTGGTCGATCGGCTGATGGTCGGGAAGGTTCATCCAGTAGAGCTGGGCGCCTAACAGCCGCGTCGGCTCGTCCATGGTGATGCCGACGCGCCAGGCGTTGAAGACGAGCAGGCCGGTGTAGGCGGCCAGCAGAATTGCGACGGCCGCCTTCAGCTTGGGGCTCGTACTCATTCACCGAGGCTTTCCATCATAATCGGAGTCTGGAGCGGGCCGTTCGGCCGACATGATCAACCCAGAAGAGATCGGCAATATTGTCCGGGCGGAGGAGAGCCTGTGGTGGTTCCGCGGCATGAGGCGGATCGCTTTCGCGCTTCTTGACCCGCTCCTCGGCAGCAACCAGGTGGAGCGGATCTTCGAGGGAGGGGCAGGCACCGGTTATTTCGCCGCCCTCGTTGCGGCGCGCTATGGGGTGCGGGTCGTGGCCGCGGACTTGGATGCTCAGGCCGTGCGAATCTCCCACCGGCGCCACGGCATCCCCAGCGTCCAAGCCAACCTGCTGGCTTTGCCCTTTCCGGACGCAAGTTTCGACTTGGTGCTGCTTATGGATGTTCTGGCGCACTTCGCCCGGGGCGAGGATCTGGTAGCCTTCGGCGAGTGCGCGCGCCTGGTGCGGCCTGGCGGCCGGCTCCTGGTGCGCACCTCGGCGCTCGAGATCTTCCGAAGCCGTCACTCCGAGTTCGTCTGGGAGCGACAGCGGTTCACCCCGGGGCGTTTGCGGAATCTGGCGGCCGCCGGGGGCCTGGAGATCGAGAGGCTGACCTTCGCCAATTGCCTGTTGAGTCCGCTGGCCCTGTTTAAGTTCCGCATCTGGGAGCCGCTCGTCCGCGCCCGACCGGCCTCCGGCCTCAAGCCCTTGCCGGCTCCAGTCGACCGCCTCTTTTACGCCGCCTTGCACCTGGAGAGCCTGCTCGTCCGGGTGGGCCTCCGGCTGCCGTTCGGCCAAAGTCTCTATCTGGTGGCGCGCAAGCCCCATTAAGCGCGCCGGCGCCGGACAGGGTTATCATCGACCGAGAGAATTTCCCAAGGAGATCCCCGATGCGCACTCTTAGCCGACGCACCTTCCTGGCGAGCTCCGCCTCGGCCGCCCTGGCCGCTCCGGGCAACCGGATCCGGTTCGGCGGCCCCATCTTCCTCAAAAGCGACGACCCGCGCGAGCTGGCGCGCGAGCACCGCCGCCTGGGTTACAGCGCCGCCTATTGCCCGGAGGTGAAGCTGTCCGAGGCGGCGCGGATTCGCGAAATCGAGAAAGCCTTCGCTGCCGAGAATGTCGTCATCGCGGAGGTGGGCGCCTGGCGGAACATGCTCGATCCGGATCCGGTCAAGCGCAAGGAGAATTTGCGCTATGTGGCGGAGCGGCTGGCCCTGGCCGAAGAGCTGGGCGCGCGCTGCTGCGTGGATATCGCCGGCTCGTTCAACCCGAAGATCTGGTACGGACCGCATCCGAAGAACTTCTCGCAGGAGTTCTTTGACGCTACGGTGGAAAACTGCCGGCGCCTGATCGACGAGGTCAAGCCCAAGCGCACCCGGTTTACCCTCGAGATGATGGGCTGGGCCCTGCCCACCGACGCCGATCAGTATCTGAAGCTGATCAAGGCGATCGACCGGACGGGCTTTGGCGTGCACATCGATGTCTGTAACGGCGTCAACAGTCCGGAGCGGTTCTACAACAACGCGGCCTTTATTCGGGACTGTTTCCGTAAGCTGGGGCCCTGGATTCGCTCCTGCCACGCCAAAGATCTGGAGTGGGTGGTGGAGATGAACGTCCATTTCCGCGAAGTCATTCCCGGGCGCGGCGAAATCGACTACCGGACGTACCTGGTCGAGCTGGCGCGTCTGGAAGCCGACGCGCCGCTCATGATGGAGCATTTGAAAGGTCCAGAGGAGTACGAGGAAGGCAAGCGGTACATCCAGAAGGTGGCGCGCGAGGTGGGCGTGTCGTTCCTATAATGAAAGATAGTTTTCGATTCGGTACATCGCCGAAGCTCTGTCCGTCTGGAGGTCAACATGAGCAGCTCGTTTTCGCGCCGCCGCTTCCTGGCGGCTCCTGCCGTACTCGCCGCCTCGCCGGCGGTTCTTCGCAGCCAGTCCCCCTCCGACACCGTTCGCGTCGCCTTTGTGGGGGTGGGCAACCGGGGAGCGTTCTTGCTGCGCCACATGCTTCAGGTGCCGGGCGTTGAGGTCGTCGCCGTCTGCGATGTCATCGCCGAGCGCGCCGAAGCGGCTGCGGCGCGCGTGGCCGAGGCGGGCGGCAAAGCCGCCGTCTACACCGACTTCCGGAAGATGCTCGACGAGCGCAAGGACATTGAAGCGGTCGTGCAGGCCGTGCCGGACCATTTGCACCGCGACGTCAACATCGCCATCTTGGAAGTCGGCCGGCACCTGTACGCCGAAAAGCCCCTGGCCTTGACCGTCGCCGATTGCAAGATGGTGCGCCAGGCGGCGAACTCTGCCAAGGGCATCATGCAGGTGGGCTTTCAGTTGCGCTTCGACCCGAAGATCCACGCCGCTGAGCGGTTCATTCACGCCGGCGGCATCGGCAAGGTGCTGTTCTGCCAGGGGACCCGCTTCGGCGGCGATCTACCCCGGGACATTCCCTGGTATTTTGACCGGGCCAAGAGCGGCGACATCATCATCGATCAAGGCATCCACATCCTCGACCTGTTCACCTGGGCCATCGGCGCCCACCCGGAGCGCGCCTACGGCGCCGGCGGCACCGCCCTGTTCGTCGACGAGCCTCCCGGGCGGACGGTGATGGATCACTACAGCGTGATCTTCGATTACCCGTCGAGCCGTGTCAGCTTCAGCCATCACTACTTCGACCCGCCGGGCTTTAGCGGCCACTCGATGCGGGTCTTCGGCACCAAGGGCGCCGTCGACCTGCAAAACGCCGTCTGGCAGCCCCGAGAACAGAAAGGGCCGTCGATTCAGCTCGAAGTAGAGAACGCGGGAAAGGATTCCAGCTTCCTGTCGCTGGCGGCGTTCATCGACAACGTTCGGGCCAACCGCAAGCCGCCGATCAACGACGTCGACTCGGCATACATTTCGACTGTGGTGCCGATCATGGCGACCCGGTCGATCTACGAGCGGCGCATCGTTACTTGGGAGGAAGTTGCCGGCTGAGGGGCTCGGGCCGCTGACGCGCCGGTACCAGTATCGTGCAGCCGTTGAGCGAGATGTCGCAGTCGGTGTGCTCGAACTGCACCGTCGTGTGATGGATGTCGAACCGCTCCGCGAGCATCCGGTTCAGGCGGGCCAGAACCGGGGCGCTTTCCGACGGTGGCACATCGGCGATGACCACGTGGCAGCTCAGAGCATGGGTGCTCGTTCCCAGGCTCCAGATGTGCAGATCGTGGACGTCTTTGACGCCTGGGATCTGGCGGATGGCCTGCGCGACGCCCTCGAGCGACATGCCGCGCGGCAGGCCCTCCAGCAGGATGTTCAGCGTATCCCGGACAATGTCCCAGGCCGTCCAGATGATCAGGCCGGCGATGAAGATCGACAGAATCGGATCGATGACGTGCCAGCCCAAATGGCGGATGAGGACGGCCCCGGCGATAATGCCGATCGAGCCGAGCGCGTCGCCGAGCATGTGGACGTAGGCGGCGCGCACGTTCAGGTCATGGCCCTGATCGCGGTGCAGGCCGACCATGATGGCCACGTTCAGCGCCAGGCCGAGAGCCGCCACGACGAGCATGATGAGGTCGTCGACCGGCCGCGGCGCGCGGAGCCGATGATAACTCTCCCAGAGGATGAATCCCGCCAGGCCAAGCAGCGTGAGGGCGTTGACAAACGCCGCCAGCACGCCCGCCCGATGATAGCCGTAAGTTTTGATCTCGTCGGCCGGGCGCGACTCGAAATAGAAGCCGAGGGCGGCCAGCGCAAGGGCAAGCGCATCGGTGAAGTTGTGCCCGGCGTCGGACAGCAGGGCGAGGCTGTTTGCCTTCAGACCGGCCGCCACCTCGAGGACGACGAAGGCCACGGTCGCCACCAGCGATGCGACCAGCACCCGACCTAGGCGCAGGCGGTGATTTCGGTGCGCCACCCTTAGCTCCTTTTCTTCAGACTATCTCAGCCGGGCCGGGCGCAGGTCCCGATCAACCCGGTCCGCGCCGCCTCAAAGCAGGAGGGAGCCGAGGCGAGTCCTTTTCAGTCGAGACCCCGGGGACGCCTGAAACTTTCACCGACCCAGGGCAGAGCTCGCTGACTCGAGGGTTAGCCGCGGCCGCAGGGGTTGGCGCCCCGGGCTGGGATTTGAGCTGTCCGGGAGTCGAAAATGGAGATTGCGGCGCATGTGGACCCTACTACTCTGGCTGAGCCTGGCAACTGTCGCCTCCGGCGGAACGTACTGGGTCGCTGCCGACGGCAGCGGCTCGACCGGAGACGGTTCGGCAGCCAGACCCTGGGCCACGCTCACGTACGCCGCTGCCCGGATCCCCGATGACGGCAGTACGGTTGTCGTCCGCAACGGCGTCTATCGGGGCCTCGTGCGCATCAGCCGGCGCTTTCGACTGCGGGCGGTTTTTCGCGCCGAGAATCCTTACCGGGCGCGCCTGGAGAACGCCGCCCGCGACCAGCGCGTCGTGGCGATCTTCGGCGGCGCCAACTTCGAGCTCTCCGGCTTTGAAATCACCCGTCCCGGTCCGGAAGCCGACGCCGCCGTCGTCGTTCAGATCCAGGGCTCAGGCGGTGTCGCCGCCGAGGATGTCGTGTTGCGCGACAACATCATTCACGACAGCTTCAACAACGACCTGCTCAAGATCAACAACGTGGCCCGGCGCATCCTCGTCGAAGAGAACCTGTTCTTCAACCAACAGGGACACGACGAACACATCGACGTCAACGGCGCAACCGACGTCACGATCGCCGGCAACATCTTCTTCAACGATTTTGCCGGCAGCGGGCGCATCAACGCTGGCGACACCGGCAGCTACATCGTCATCAAGAACTCGGCCGCGCTGCCGGAGAATCGGGACATCCGCGTGCAACGGAACGTCTTCCTGAATTGGGAGGGTTCGCCGGGCAGCTACTTCGTCCTCGTCGGCGAGGACGGACAGCCGTTCCACGAAGCCGAACACGTGCTGATCGAGAACAACCTCCTGTTGGGCCATTCCCCGAAACGCATGCGGGCGCCGTTCGGCGTCAAAGGCGCCCGCGACGTGGTCTTCCGCAACAACACGGTCGTCGGGGACCTGCCGGCAGGGGCTTTCGCGATGCGGCTCAACCGCGAGGGGCGGAACCCGGTGAACGAAAGGATTTATTTCTTTAACAACGTCTGAGCCGACCCCACGGGGACGATGGAGGATTTCTACGACGGCGATCCCTCGGAGACTAAGGGGGCGCGGCTCGAGCGCAATCTGTACTGGAACGCCGGCCGGCCCTTGCCCGTCGACGGCGACGTGCTCAACTACACCGACGACCCGCGCGCGGTCGTCGCCGACCCGCGCCTGGCCTCGCAGGAGGGCTTGGTGTTGCCGCGCTGGCTGGGTGAGCGGTTTCGCTCGGGCAGCCGCACGATTCGCCAGGAGTTCGAGCGACTAGTGATGCTTTACGGCGCGCCGAGCCCGGCCAGTGCGGTGATCGGTCGGGCGGACCCGGAGCATGCGCCGCCGGACGACATACTCGGCCGCAGCCGCGACGGCGCGCCGGATCTCGGGTGTTTCGAAGTCGACGAAGAGCCGCCCGCTCTGGAAGCGGTGGTCGACGGCGCAACGTTCGAAGCCGCCTTGGCGCCGGGAGCCCAGGCGACCATTTTCGGACGCAAGCTTTCGGTGGTGACTGCCGGCGCGTGCCCGACCAGATCCGCGACGTCGTGCGACTGGTGGTTCAGGCCGGCACAGCCCGCAGCAGGCCCGTGACGCTGCCGGCGGCCGGTAGCTGATGCCCGTTGGGAGGCGCCCGACGACCCGCGGATCAGATCTTTCTTTCCGTCCAAGCCAGGACGATGGCCGCGCTCTCCCGCACGAGGTCGAGGAAAACCCACAGGCGCAGAGTGAGCCGGGTGGCGCGTTAGAGGCCGTCGGGGATAGGCATCGGAACGACTTTCAGTCCGGCCTTCTCGAACATGCGGCGCGCCCGGAACATGTGATAGTCGCTGGTGAGCAACACCACGGGGCGCGGCTCGGCCTCGAGCAGAGCCGTCATGCGCTGGGCGCTCTCCCAGGTGGAGCGGGACTCGCCTTCGACGCGAATGACCGCCTCCGGCACGCCCGGGCCACCAGGAAGGTTTTCATCGACTCGGCGGTCGCCACTTCGGTCGGGCTGCCCCCGGAGATCCAGATTTGCGCGGGCTGGCGCGTGCGGTAGGCCAGCACGGCATAAACCGCCCGCCAGTACGAGCTGTAGCCCAGGATCCCGCCCTCGAGATCCGAGCCGGACAGGACCACGAGCACGGCATGATCTGCCCCGGACCAGGAACCGGAGAGCGCCCGCGCCCACCAGGGAACCAAGGGGGTGAAGCTCACCAGCCCAAGCAGTGAGCCGGCGGCGGCCAGCATCGCCAGCAACACGCGCCATAGCGCTTGAACCGTCATCCCCGCGGAATTCTCCACCACCCCGAGGCCGCCGTGGCAGAAAGCCCGACGTAGTATCCCTTCACCCCGCGACGGCAGTAGCGCACCGTCGCCATGGTCTTCAGGCCGAGTTTCGGGATCTCGACGCCGACTAGCGCATGGACCGGCACCGGCTCAGGGAGCAGCAGACCGGCGCCGGTCTCCGAGTAGTTGCGACACAGCCCGCGCAGAAAGAACCGCGCCCCGCTCGCGTCCTCCCACGTGAGAGCGGCTTCAGTGTTGACCTCGCGGCGCGCTTGGCGGCGCAGACCCTTGCTCCTGAACCGCATGCGGACGAAACAATGCGTATCATCGCATACCGCAGGCGACTATAGTGTCAGAGGAGACCGCCATGCGTGCACTCGCTGCCTTTACCGTTCTTGTTTCGCTCGCCGCCGGCTGTCGCCGGACCCCGTCTCCTCCCAACGTTCTCTGGATCACCTGCGAAGATATGGGCCCTCACCTGGGCGCTTACGGCGACGCTTACGCCGCCACGCCTCATCTGGACCGGCTCGCGGCCAGGGAGATGCGCTATGCCCACGTCTGGGCCAACGGGCCCGTCTGCGCCCCGGCGCGCACCGCCATCATCAGCGGGATGTATCCCACCGGCACCGGCTCAGAGCACATGCGGAGCATGGTCCCTCTTCCGGCGGGCATGAAGATGTATCCGCAGTATCTGCGCGAGGCGGGCTACTACGCCACCAATAACGTCAAAGAGGATTACAGCCTCGTCAAGCCCGGCGAGGTCTGGGACGATTCGAGCAACAAGGCGCACTGGCGCAATCGGCCTGCGGGCCGACCGTTCTTCGCCATCTTCAACCTCACGGTGACCCATGAGAGCCAGATCCGCCTCCGGCCGCACACGCTGAGGCACGACCCGGCTCGCGTGCGCCTGCCCGCATACCATCCCGACACGGCCGAGGTCCGCCAGGATTGGGCCCAGTATTACGACAAGATCAGCGAAATGGACGAGCAGGCGGGCCGGATCCTCGAGGAGATCGAGCGCGACGGCCTCTCAGAGAAAACCATCGTTTTCGCCTTTTACAGCGACCACGGCCCGGGCATGCCCCGTTCCAAGCGGTGGCCGTACAACTCCGGCCTTCAGGTGCCTTTGCTCGTCTATATCCCGCAGGCGTTCGCTCACCTTGCTTTGGAGGGATGGCAGCGCGGCGGTCTGAACGCGCGCCTTGTGAGCTTTGTCGATCTGGCGCCGACGGTGTTGAGCCTGGCCGGCATCAAGCCGCCCGAGCACATGCACGGCCGCGCCTTCCTCGGCCCGTACGCCGCGCCGGCGCCCGCGTATCTATTCGGGTTCCGCGGCCGCATGGATGAGCGCTATGACCTGGTGCGGAGCGTGCGCGATGAGCGCTACCTCTACATCCGCAACTACATGCCGCACAAGATCTACGGCCAGCACGTCGCCTACATGTTCGAAACGCCGACCACGCAGGTCTGGAAACGGCTCTACGAGCAAGGCAAACTCGACGCGGCGCAGCGGGCCTTCTGGGAACGCAAGCCGCCGGAGGAGCTCTACGACTTAGAAACCGACGCCGACGAAGTGCGGAATCTGGCCGGCTTGCCCGAGCACCGCGCGACGCAGGAGCGGCTGAGGGCCGCTCTGCGCGAGTGGATCCTCTCGGTGCGCGACGTCGGCTTTCTTCCGGAAGGCGAGATTCATTCGCGCTCGGCCGGCTCGACTCCCTATGAACTGGCGCGCGACCGTCAGCGCTACCCGCTCGAGCGGATTCTGGAGACCGCCGAGCTGGCCTCGATGCTCGATCCGGAGGCAGCCCCCGTTCTGGTTGACCGCCTCGAGGATGGCGATAGCGCAGTCCGGTACTGGGCCACCTTGGGGTTGCTGATGCGCGGCGCCGGTGTGGTGCGACGCTATCGCAGCGAACTCAGGCAGGCGCTCGGAGACGCTTCCGCCTATGTGCGGATCGTCGCCGCCGAGGCCCTGGGCCGCTATGGGGACGCCTCGGATCTCAAGGCGGCGCTCCGAGTGCTCCTCGAGCTGGCGCCGGCGGACCGCAACGGGGTCTTTGTGAGTTTGGCCGCCCTCAACGCGATCGACGAGCTCGGGGAGAAGGCCGCCGGCGTTCGCGACGAGGTGGCGCGGCTGCCTCGGGAGGACCCGACGGCGCATGAGCGGATGCGCACCTACATTCCGCGCCTGATCGAGCACATCGCGGCCGGCGGGCCGGCCCTCACTCGACGATGAACCAGTCGTTGCGCAGATCCTCTTTGTTGTAGACCAGCTCCTCGACCGAGCCCCAGCGAAGAACTTTGCGGCCGGCGGCGTTGGCGACGGCGTGCGCGGCGGCGGTGTCCCATTCCATCGTCGTTCCCAAGCGCGGGTAGGCGTCGGCGCGCCCTTCAGCCACCAGGCACATCTTGAGCGCGCTGCCCATCTGGACGAACTCGATCTCGCCGTGCCGGCGGCGCTCCTCGGCCAGGTAATCCTCCATCGCCGGGGAGTGATGCGAGAGGCTGCCGACGATGCGGCGAGGCCCGCCTCCGCAGCCGGCCTCGGGCAGTTGGGTGCACGTGCCGTCCGAATCGAGGCGAAAAGCGCCAAGCTCCGGTCCGCCGTAGTAGAGCCTGCCGAGCGCCGGCGCATAGACGAGTCCAACGGTCGGCCGCCTGTGCTGAATGAGTGCGATGTTGATGGTGAACTGGCCGTTGCGCTTGAGGAACTCCTTGGTGCCGTCCAGCGGATCGACCAGCCAGAATTCCTGCCAATGCCACCGCACGGGGTACGGCGCCTGGTCGGCGGTTTCCTCGGCAAGCAGAGGAACCTGCGGAAAAGCCCGCCGAAGCCGATCAGCGATGATCGCCTGCGAGCGCAGGTCAGCGAGCGTGACGGGCGAAGCATCCGCCTTGCGCTGCACCTCGATGGCGGCGTCGTACAGCTCCAGTATCGCCGCACCGGCCTCGCGGCAGGTTTCAATCAGGTAGTCGAGGTCGAGGCTCGAGGGCGCAAGCATCGCAGGATCGGCGGGCCGAGGTTCCAGTATAGCGAAACAGGATCCGGGCTCATTGTTCGGGCGGCGCCGCCCGCTCGAGCAGCCGCTCGAGCCGGTTCGTCCGCCAGAGGCGGCCAAGCGCCTCCCGAGCGGCCTTGGCGGCTTCGCCGTCCTCCGCCTTGGCGATCTGCTGAAGCGCCGTCGCAGCCGGTTGCCGAAACGAGCCGTCCGGCCGGCGGGCGATGGCGCCCAGCGCGTCGACCGCCAGCGTCCGGGCCGTCGCGGGGCCGCCTCCCTCCGCCAGCCAGCGCAGCGAATGGAAGGCGGCATCCTGCGCCGTGCCCCCTTCGCGACCGGCAAGTTCCTCCAGCTCCCGTACCGCCGCCTGGCGCAGTTCGGCCCGATCGGACCGGGTGAGAGCTTCGAGCGCCGTGACCTTGACCAGCGGGCCGAACCTCCGCGAGGCATCGAGAAGGGAGTCCTCAATTCGTTTGCGCGACTCCGGTTCCCTGATATAAGCCGGGTTATCCGGATCGAGCATGCGCCCGAGCACGGCGCATGCGCTTCGCCGGGAGCGGCCCTGATTGAGCCGTTCCAGGACCGCGTCCAGAGCCGGCCGGCCGAACTGGGCGAGCGCGCTCATCGCCAGATGGCCCGTGCCCATGGCGTCGGCCAGGGCCGGGATGGCGCGCGCGTCACCGAGTTGGGCTACGACCGCCAGCAGGTCGCCGTAGTAGTTCGAGTACTCATCGCCAAGCTCGAGCCCCTGCCGAAGGTACGCGTTTTCCCTCCCCAGCGCCTCGATCAGGGCCGCCCGCAACGGTGGGGATTGCCGGGCAAGCGGCGCGACAGCGGCCTGAACCGAGACGCCCGCCGCCGGCCCGCCCCGTGCGGCGAGGCGGTAAAAGGCGCCCAGGCGCCGGCCGGGATCGTCGGAGCGGAGTTCGGCCAGGTGTTGGGCCGAAGTCTGCGCGCCCAAGGCAAGGCTGAGGACGAGCACTCCGGGGAGGATGGCGATGAGATGTCGCATGGGTCTCACTTTCTATGGGTTCAACTGGCGGTCGCAGGCGCCGAGCGCCTCGCCGATTCTGCTCCTGGCGTGCCGGCTCAAGCCCGCAGCGGGGGCTTCGAGCCGCCGCAGCAGCTTGCACAGGTCACGCTTCGTCCGGCGGCTGCCGGTCGATTCGAGCATCGCCAGCGCCGGCTCCACCGCCGCCTCCCCGATAGCCGCCAGACCATCGGCGGCCATCCGGCCCGTGCCCAGCGCCCCGAGCAGAGCATTGGCCGCTGCCGGGTCCTTCATCGCCGCCACCGCCTCGATGAGTCCGCTGTAATAGGTGCTGAAGTCTTCGCCGAGGATCGCCGCGCCCGCCGCGAGTGCGTTCTCCCGTTCCAGCGCCCGAACGAGTGCCGCCTTCATGCCACTGGTGCGTCTTTCCTCGGGAAGATTCATCACTTCGACGAAGCCCTCCCTTCGCGTCATCCAGGAATTCGGGCCGAGCTTTGACTCGGCTGACGTGAGACCGTCCGCCGGATGGGCCGCCAGACACGCCAGAAGGATCAGGACGCCCGTCTTCATCGATAGCCTCCGGGTCTGGCGCGCCAGTCGGCATGCAGGCAATCAAGTTTGCAGGGGAGATTGAGCGGCTCGATGTAATCGGCGCCCGCCTTCTCGGCCGAGTCTTTCATGCGGAGCCATTCGGCGCACGGCTTCGAGAGCAGGTGGTCGCCCTTTTCGGCGAGATCCAGGCAGCGGTCTTCCAGGTTTCCCGAACTGAGAAACAGGGCCCACTCGCGGGCCCAGGCTTCCGGGGCCGCAGTTCTTGCCGCGAAGGCGGCTTCATTGCGGAGGTCGGCGGCGTCGCCGAACAGGTGCCGGCTGCGCGGCGCACCACCGGCGTCACGATTGCGTGCCGGGTCGCGGTAAGCACTGTTGACCCGGCGCTCGGCGCCGTAGGCACGCCGGAGAAGGCCGAGTCCATAGCCCCGGTCGGAGCCGACGATCAGCGGATCGCGAATCAAAGACCACTCGCAGGAGCCCTGTCCTTTGAGCTGTTCGTACGCGAAGAACTCGTTGCCCCGAGACCGGGTGAAGTCCTCGCAGTGAAACGTCCGCCCGGAGGCTTGGCGCGCACTGATGAGCTCGTCCCGGCAATCGCCGCAGCCGCCCGGGGCTGCGGCCGCGGTCTTGACGGCTTCGACGGGACGCGGCCGAGCCGGCGCTGAAGCGGGTGACGGCCGGGCCTCGTCGGCCGCGGCAGGCGGATGCGTCTTGACGGGCGCATCCTTTTCACGCGAGGCGGAGTCCACTCCGCCGCATGAGATCAGGCCGACCGTGATAGTAAACACCGCCCAGAACCCTTTACGGGCTCCCGGCGCCGAAATGTGCATCCCAGCCCCGCTGCCTAATCGTACCATGTTCGAGCCGCGCCGCCGCCCGGAAAATTCCTCGGCTAAGATGACCGGAGAGTCCGCATGCGTCGAATCTGTTGCTTTGCCGCCGCTGTACTCACCCTCCGGCCCGCCGCCGGGGCGCCGCTCGTTGAGTTCGAGGAGGCCGCCCCGGCAGCGTGCCGCATCGAAGTCC
>Ga0308391_1000267_pt1 | contig 23235 bp, 21 predicted proteins | sample Hotspr20Samplet1_FD_202363 | JGI IMG/M metagenome (GOLD analysis project Ga0308391, IMG submission 202363) | Hot spring phototrophic mat microbial communities from Octopus Spring, Yellowstone National Park, Wyoming, United States - 20050623_t1 ... | reverse complement strand
CTCACGGCTTGAGCGAAGCCCTCCACATAGGCCGAGAAGCGCTGTTCCTCGAGGGCTCGGCGGCGGAGCGGCGGATCGCACGAAATAACTGTAACACACAATGTTGCTTTTATGACCTAGTAGTATCAGATTGTCGATGAAATCGGCATCCCCAAGAAGCGTCGATGTCGCCCGCCGCTCCTGCGGGCAATCGGACAAGCAGGAGCATCAGGACAATAACATATGCTTCGACACATGCTTCGAGCAATCCATGGGCGGCTTCGGGGATTCCTCGAACATTGGCGCATGCCTGTCGAGGCGAGGCAAGAGATCCGGCGGGACCGCAAGCCGCCCGGCACCGACCCCGGCCCGGAACGCTTCATCGAGTCCGCGCTGGCGTGGCTCGCTCGCGCACAGGACAACTCCGCCACGCGGGACGGGGGTTTCGCCCGCCACTGGAGCTGGCTGGACGGCTGGGGCCCATCCTACCCGGAAACGACCGGCTACATCATTCCCACGCTGCTCGAACAGGCCCGCCTTCGGCGCGATGACAACTTGCGCGAGCGCGCCGGGCGCGCGCTGGACTGGCTTGTTTCAATCCAGATGTCCGACGGCGCCTTTCCCGGAGGTGTCATCGGCGCCCAACCAGTCGCGCGGACGACCTTTAACACCGGCCAGATTCTGCTGGGACTCGCCGCAGGCGTTCGGGAATTTGGCTCCCGCTTTGAAGATCCCATGCACCGCGCCGCCCGCTGGCTCGTGAGCGTGCAGGACGAACTTCGCGCTTGGAGCCGCTATTGCTCCCCGTTCGCCCTTACCGGTCCCAAGGCGTACGACACCCACATCGCCTGGGGGCTTGCCGAAGCCGCGCGTATCAGCGGCGAGAAGTCCTACGAAAACGCTGTCCGGCGCAATCTCGAATGGGCTGCGGCATTACAGCGACGCAACGGCTGGTTCGACCGCTGCTGCCTCAGCGATTTCTCTCGTCCGCTTACCCACACGATCGGCTACGCGCTCCGCGGTTTCTGCGAGGGATATAAGCTGCTCAAAGAAAACTGGATTCGCGACACAGCGCTGCGTGGCGCAGAGGCATTGCTCGGCTGCCTTCGCCAAGACGGCTTTCTTTCCGGCCGACTGGACTCGCAATGGCGGCCTTGCGTCCGCTGGAACTGCCTCACCGGCGCCGTGCAGATCGCCGCCGTCTGGTTCATCCTGGCCCCCCAGTCCACGCGCCGTGAAGAGATGCTCGCGGCCGCCCGGCGCGCCAATTCGTTTGTGCGTCGCACCGTGCGCATCGACGGGCCTCCGGACATCGCCGGCGGCGTCAAGGGAAGCTGGCCGGTGGACGGCGATTATGGGAAACTTCAGCCCCTCAACTGGGCAGCGAAGTTCGCGATTGACTCCAACCTGATGGAACTGGGAACGGCGCCGGGTAGTGCTGTGTGAGCGCCTGTGCGTGCTTCGAAGCGGCATCGACTATCAGGCCTACGCTCATCTTCCTTTTGAGGCCGGCAGCGCAGCTTGCCCCACTCCCCTCTCAGGAACAGCTTCCGCATTCGCGCAGGCAAGCACATCACTTTGGATGCCTAAACCACGTCCCGCGCACTGTGTCCCGGTGTGGCATCGAAACAAAATGCGGGCTTCGTTCGCCGCGGCCACCTCTGCCGACTGAGCCAAAGTCGCGCAACGCCGACCGACGGAGACCGCACTCGGACGCTCCATTGGAACGAACGTTGTCGCGAGGCAGGCGCCCGCGTTTGCGGAGGCGGAGTGTGTCGGGACGCTTGTCGCGGGCAGAATGCGATCATCCGATAGCGACGACAGTGTATGCGAAAAGCCTGTCCGGCGGCAGCTCGGCGACCTCTGCGGACGGCGTGGCGGTTGCCGCATACCGGCCCGGGCGCGAGGATGAGACGCACGCGGATGAAAATGGCAGACGGCTCCCGGGAATGCGTGCCCGGATCTGCGATCTGCTGCTCCCTGCGAGCGGAGCAGACGAGGTCGCCAGGGGCGGTCAAGACTCCGCAGGCCGATCCGCCTCCTTCAAATCCTCGGGAAAGACCGCGTAGCCGGGTGCAGGCGGATAGAGCGACTCGAGCAACTCGAGCCTGCGGCGGAGGTAGCGGCTGGCGATCTGACGCGGGCCGGTTTCGACGTCGATGTCGCAGCAGATGCCGTGCAAGTAAAGCGTCAGCGTGTCGATGAAGGCCTGGCGCGCATACTTGACGAAACCTTTCGATCGGTGCCGAACGCGGCGCGACCGGCTTAGCAGAGCCTGCTTGAGCTGCCAGCTCTGCTCGTCCACCTCGCCATGAACTCCCGCCTTCAGCTCCTCGCGCAGGATTCCGTAAAACGGCTCGAGCAGCGCCTCCGCGGCGCGTTCGGCGGCGATCTCCGCGATCACATGGAAAAACCGGTAATGGTGATCCGCCACGTCCTCGTCTTTGACGGCGAAGGCGAGGATGGTCTCCTCGGGCTTGACGAGCCTGGCGGTCCAGATCTGGTTGCGGGCGTCGGGCCGTTCAAACGCCACGTATTCGCCGTTGCGGGGCTCCTCCGGGCTTGCGCTGCCCCCTCGCTCCAGGTAGGGGACGAGAAGAACCGAAATGGACGGCAAGCCGGCGCACAACTGGGGCGGCAGCGCGGCGACGGGCTCCTCCAAGTACTCCTTAATGTCCTCCTCCGTCAACGGCAGGCCGGTGAAGAAATAGGCGAAACGATTGTTGAGGGGAATCATCTGGTCGCGGATTTGGCGCGCCAACGCCTCCACCGTCAGTTTTCCCACGTCGGATTGCAGGGACATCGGAGGGAACTAGTCTAATTATATTTCATCGTCGCGGGAGCGCCGCGTGGGCTCAGCGCCGGCGCAACTCGAGAGCGAGATCCTCGCGGTATTCCGGTGTGGCGAGATAGCACGGCCCTCCGGCGTGCTCGATCGTCTGCGGGCCTTCGACACGGCCGTCGCGCGGGTGCCACCAGCGAAGCGAGTACGCCCCGGCTGGCAAATTCAGGACCAGGGTGGCGCGCTGCGCGCTGGAGCGGACTACATAGCGGGGAAGATGGTCGGCGAGAGGCCTGCCGTGATGCAGGTAGAGGGCGTAGGGGCCGTCATCACCGGCCAGCAGCCGGGCTGAGGCGTCCGCAGGGACGCCTCCCAGGATGAGCTCGCCGGCCGGTCTCATGCGAAGGAAAGGCAACCGCTCCATGAAATCGATCAGCGTCTTCAGCTGGCGGCGCAGCGCCGGGCCGCCGCCGCCGGGCTGCGTCTTGGGGAATTCGAACGTGCCGTCCTCGTGGCCGACGGTGAAGGAGTAGTCCAGATGATTGTAGTGCCCGCCGCCGGCGAGTATGAAGTCCCAGCCTTGTATGCGGTAGGGGGCATCGAGCGTGCCGTCGAAGCCCGTCTCGTCATAGCCGATGAGGCGGTTGGTCCAGTAGTTCATCGCGACCGCGACCGGGGGGCGGGCGTAATGGAAATGCAGGATCGAGATGGCGGGGTGGGGATCGGTTACGGCTTCGGCGAAGTTGGCCACGTTGCGCGCGACCAGGTGCTTGTAAGGCAGCTTGGCCTCGGTGGCGGCGATGAGCTCGGCCATGCGGTGTTGCCAGGCGAGCGTCACGCCGTGGAAGTAGGGCTCGTTGCAGATCTCGAAGGTGACGTTGTCGTAGCGGTTGAGCTCGGTGACGATCTTGCGGACGAACTCCTCCTGGCGGGCGACGAGGCCGGGATGCTTGAGCGTGAGGACCTCCGTGCGCGGCACCTCCGGCATGCCGTTGACGTTATTGCGGCCATGCATGGGGCTGGCCTCCCACATGTAATCGGTGTAGTAAGTGCAGAACAAGGTCACTTGCACCAGGATGGCGCGTTCGGAAGCGTAGCGGACCAGGTCATGAAGACGGGAGAAGTACTCCGGATTCCATTGATCGAGATCCCACTTGTTTAACCCGTCGAGCGCTCCCGGCTTTGCCGTCCTCCGGTACGGTGTGACGAAGCGGTCGGCGGCGGGCGCCAGCGTGTTCCGCGTGATATTGAACGAATCCGGAGCCTCCCGGTACAGGCCCATAAAGATGCGGGTCATCCGCATCCCGTCGCGTGCCAGCGTGTCGAAGTATTTGCGGTAGTCGAAATCGCGGTTGATCAACGCCCCGTAATGCTCGGCGGAGGTAACCACCAGAAACGGCTTTCCGCGGAACAGGTAGTAGCGGGGATTTTCCGGGTGAAGGCGGATAGGCTCGGCGCCGTGGGCGGCCAGAGCGAGAGCTAGTGCGGGCAACCAGCGAAAGCTCATCGTTGAGCCATTCTACACGGGGCGGCGGCGAAAAAACCTGCCGCCGACGAGCTTGGACGAGACTATAATTGGGGCATGCCAAGGAGGGCGGTGCTTGCGCTGCTCTGGGTGGCAGCGGGACGAGGGGAGGAGCCGTTCGGCAACGCCGAGGCGTTGCTCGAACGGGTGCGAGAACGGGCTCGGGAAAACCTGGCGCGCCTGCCGGACTATGTCTGCCTCCAGACGGTGGAGCGCAGCTACCGGGGCGGGCCCGGCCGTCCGTTTGAGCCCCTCGACACGTTGCGGCTGGAGGTGGCGCTCGTCGGCGACCGAGAGCTGGTTGCTTGGGCCGGCGCTTCGCGCTTCGAGGAAAAAGATATCACCGACCTCGTCGAGCGTGGCACCATCGGCAACGGAGCCTTTGGCCTCCATGCGCGGAACATCTTTCTCTCGGCGGCTCCGGAGTTCAAGCTCGCCGGCCAGGAGCAGCTCGGAGAGCTCCGCACCTGGCGGTTTGACTTCGAGGTTCCGCTGGAACGGAGCACGTATCGCATGCGGGCGCCGCCTCGGGCGGCCCGGGTCGGCTATCACGGCAGCTTCTGGGTCGAAGAGGAGACGCTCGATGTGGTGAGGTTGCGCGTCATCGTGGACGAAATCCCGGAGGAGCTCGGCATCGCGCTCGCGACTGGCGAGATCCGTTATCGCCGCGTGCTGGTGGGGGAGGGCGAGTTCCTGCTGCCCGAGGCCTCCGAGCTCGAAATGATCTCCTTGACGGGAGAGACCTCCCGGAATCTGACCCGCTTCGGCAATTGCCGCCAGTACGAGGTGCGCTCTCATGTGTCTTTCGGCGCCGCCGGGTCCGCTTTGGTGCGCGCCGAAGGCGCCCCTCGGCTTTCGCTGCCCGCCCGCGCCGTGCTCGAGCTAGCGCTTGAAACCGAGATCGATCCCCGAAACGCCGCGTTGGGCGACTCGGTGCGGGCGGTGTTGGTCCGGCCGATCAAAGAAGGGAACCGCGTGGTGGCGCCGGCCGGCGCCGTGGCCGTCGGCCGCTTGGTGCGGCTGGAGAGGTATGAGCAACCGATGGAGCACTTCCTGATCGGCCTGGAATTCCACACGCTTCAAGTGGGGGCCCAGACAGCCGAGTTGCGGGCCACGATGCGCCGGGCGGGCCCGGCCTCCGGTCTCATCGAGCAGTCCAAGCGCCTGGATCCCACCTTTGAGCCGCGCCGCAAGCGTCCCTTCATGCAGATCCTGGTCAACGAGCAACAACGCGGCCAGGGTATCCTACACTGGCGGGCGAAGTACCCGGTGGTGGGCCGAGGTCTCCGGATGGAGTGGGAGATCGAACCCTGACGCACAACCTTATTGGATGACTTGGGCGCGGAAGACAGACAGCCGCGTCTGAGGGTCTTCGTACACCTTGGGCGAGCAACCCGCCTTTTGCGCCAAGGCTTCCAGGAAGTCCCGCGCGGTCCAGTTGCGGCCCTCGGCTACTTGAGGAAGAAGAAGCCCGGAGCGTGTCGCGGTGCGCAGATAGCCGCCGTCACGGTGGACCTCAAAGCGGGAGGGCTCCGGCAGCCACTTCAGAGGCGAGAGGATCGAGATCTCCACTTCCAGGTCCGTCTCCTCAGGACGCACCGGAGGAAAGCGTGTGTCCTCGAGCGCGGCGGCCAGCGTCAACCGGGGAACGGCCGAGGCCAACGGATCCGGGTTGGTGCAACGCCCGACGCAACCGCGCAGCCGGCCTTGCTGGTGAAGCGTGACGAACGCGCCGAGGCGGCGCAGCAGCGCCGGTGAACCCCCACGGGGAGTCATCGGTTCGGGCCGCCCCGTCTCTTGATAGTGGCGGAGGGTGGCACGCGCGCTCTCGAGCAGGACTTGTTGATCCGGTTCGGCCAACAGGTAGGATGACCAGGGAAAGTAGCCCAGAGCCGCGTAGCTCACGGAATGGGAGTAGTCGCCGGTGATTTCCCCTGAGGTCTGGTAGTCGAGCGTCATCTGGAATATGTCGTCGGCCGCGGGCAGGGCGCGAAGCGTCTCAAGCAGCAAGGCGATCGGCTCGCGGCCGCAAACGGTGCCCCGTTCGGCCTCTAGCGCCTCCAGAAACCTCTCCGGGTCGAGGCTGCCGGCGGCTTCGATGAACCCCTCGTCGAGTTTCTCCAGCCGCTTGGCCACGGCCGCATCGGTCGCAAACGGCTTATAGCGGAATGAATCTCCGTAATGGGTGAAGTCGGAGCTGGCCACGAGGACCCGCTCCGGCGTCAGAAGCTCGGCTAGAGCAGCGGCCGCCTGTCGGCGCATGGCGGGCGAAAGCGACGAAACGTAGATGGGAACAACCGACGCTTCGGGCACGGCGCGCTGCAAGAGCGGGAGCTGGATTTCGATCGAGTGGTCACACAGTATCTCTTCTCGCAGGGAGCCGAAGCCGGGACGGGACAAGAGCACTCCTGCGAGATCGCGGTCAACGGCGAGCTCGCCGAGCGGCGTTTGGTAGCTCTCCACCGGAGGAATCCAGGCACCCGGGGGACAGCCCTGATGGGTGAATCCGAGCAACACGACCGTTCGCGGCGGCTGCTGCGCCAGATAACGGTAAACCGCCGCAGCTACGGTGCCCGAGTAGATCAGACCGGCGTGGGGAACGACGAAGCCCAGTCCGCCGGCAAGCAGGCCCGGACCCGTGCGCGCCGCGGAGCGCTCAAACAATTCGTCCAGCAGCGCGTTCAGGCGGGAACGATCACCGGGATACCAGCGACCGCTGTAAGGCGTCAGGTGACGGACCAGTGTGGCCATTTCCGCCTCCGACGAGTATTGTAACCCGGGTTATTAGCCGAAACCTCTAGGGGTGGCTGGTGGCGTGCGGAAGATTTTGTGAGATTGGCCGCGGGGCTGTAACACTAAACCGAATGTACAACTGGGATCGGTTTGCCGGGTGGCAACCGGGCATTGCTTTCATGTCAATTCCAAACAGACAAAGAGGAGGTTTCCGTGATCCATTTTGTACTCGTGCTGGCAGGGATGACCACGGCGTTGCTCCAGGCGCAAATCGAGGGTTCAGAGGCGCGCGGCGTTCGCCGCACCGCCGCTGCCGCCGATGACAGGGATTACATTTGGACCGACGCTTACGCGACGCCAGACCCCCATGGGCCCACGGTTCATTGCAAGGGCGACGGCATGAAGTGTCGAATCCCTGCTCGATTGCTGCACCCGGCCCGGCTTGGCCAGCTCCACGATACAACCCTACAAGAGGCCACCGTTGAAGCAAACCAACTCCTTGCGCGGCTTCAGCGCAGCGCTCCGCCAGGCAAGGCCCTCTGTCTGTATCGCAGCGTTCACGGACCGGTGCTCCTGTGGACTCAGCCCGGCCCGGGCCGAGGTGCAGCCTCGGGTCCGCCCGGCCGTGCGATTACCGATCCGCAGGCGATTGCCGACTTGCTCGGTATCCAGCCCCCGGCGGGCCGTGCAGCGGGTGGAACCCTAGAGGCGCTACTTGAATGGGATCCTGTCATTAAAGCCTACGTTTGGGTATGCCCTAGGCCGGGCAACAATTGCGTGATTCACCCGAAACTGAGCACAGCGACGTCCCGGACGGTCTTCGACGATACGCTGGCTCAGGCGACGGAGCAGCTCAACGGCCTGTTCGATCGCGTGGCTCGGCGTCCGCCGCGGCCCGGAGTGCGCCTCTGCCTGTTGTTCCTCCCCGCCGGACCGGTGCTGGCTTGGACCTCGGAGGGCCCGGCCGATGCGAGTGCAAGGCAGCAACGTATCTCAGCAGATAGCCCGGAGTTCGATCGGCTTTCGCGTGAGCTCCTGGGCCTGCAATAGATCGGCGAATCGAAAACGGGAGCTCGCCGGTCACGGAGAGGCCGAATTGTCCGAACCTGTCGGCGGGGAGGCGGGGTTGTACTTGACGATTATCGAGACGCGGCGATTGGAGGGATGGCTGGGATCTTCCGGCTTGCGCGGCCGGCGGTCGGCGTAACCTCGCACCTCGTCGACACGCCCCTCGCCAAGCCCCCGCTGCTCCATCAGCCGCCGCACGACGTTCGCACGGTCCGCGGAAAGCTCCCAGTTGGAGTAGCCGTTGTTTGAGGTAAACGGGCGCGAGTCCGTGTGACCTTCGATAAGCAGCTTGTTCGGCAGCCGAGCCAGCTCGGAGGCGAGCATGGTGAACATCTCGCGGCCTGAATCCGTCGGCTCCGCGCTGCCGGACTCAAAGAAAGTGCCGACCTCCTCCTCGAGCAGCTCGATGCGGAGGCCCTCGCCGGTCACCGTCATCTGCACCTGATCCTTCAAGGCCGCCAGTTCGGGCATCTGCTTCATAGCCGCTTCGAGTTTTTCGCGCAGCTTGCCCATATCGCTTCGGCTCACGCCGAGGCTCTCGCCCAAGCCCGCCTGGCCGGAGCCCTGTTCGGTGCCGCGGCCGGAAGGGTCGCGAAAGTAGCCGGCGACGGCGCGCTGGATCTCCTCGCTGGTGTTCACCAGCCACAGCACAATGAAAAGCGCCATCATCGCGGTGACGAAGTCGGCGTAAGCGACTTTCCAGGCGCCGCCGTGATGGCCGTGGCCGGCGACCTTCTTTTTGACGATGATGACCGGCTGAGTTTCCGGTTTCTGCGTCGACATGGGTCATCACGACTTGCCGCGGCAGGCGTTCTCGAGCTGTTTGAAGCTCGGGCGCACGTGGCCGGGAATGGCCCGGCGCGCGAACTCGACGCTCAACAGCGGCGAGGTCCCTTTCAGGAAGGCCGTCAGGCAGACCCGAATGGCGTGGTAGAAATGCCCCTCCTCCTCGGCGGCTTTACCCATTTTGGAGGCCATCGGTCCTACCAGCCCGTAGCAGAGCAGGATGCCGACAAAAGTGCCCACGAGCGCGGCCGCGACTTTGTGGCCGATCTCCTCGGGGGGACCTCCGAGAGCGCCCATGGTGATGACCACGCCGAGAACGGCGGCGACGATCCCCAGTCCGGGCAGCGAGTCGGCGACGGCGCTCAAGGCTGCCACCGGTTGGTGAGAGTAGTGGTGGTGGACCTCGAGGTCGACCTCCATCACCTGATCCAGGTCATGCGGGGACGGGCCGCCGGCCATCGCCAGCCGCAGCGTATCGCAGACGAAGTCGCGGACGTGGTGGTCCCAGCCCTGGAACAGCTCGCTTTTGGAGGGCTCCTCGATGTCGTTTTCAAGCGCCGTCAGGCCGCCTTTTCGCGCCTTCTGCATCAGGTTGTAAAGCTGCGTGAGCGTCTTCAAGTAGTAGGCCTCGGTGAAGCGCGATGCGCCGAAGACGTGTTTGATGCCGCCCAGAATCGCCTTGAGCACGTTGGGCGGGTTGGCAATCAAGATGGTGCCCCCGGCTGCGCCACCGATGATGAGCAGCTCGGCAGGCTGAAACAGCACGAGGAGGTTGCCGTGCGCCAGCACGTAGCCCCCGAGGACCGAACCGAAGACGACGAGAATTCCGAGAATTCCGAACATGTTCCCTTAGCTGGTCTGCTCGGCTCCGCCCTCCGCCTTCTCCCAAGTACTCCTTCCGGTCGAATCGGCGGATCCAACGGGGCGCACTCTTTCCAGTTGCGACCGCAGGCGGCGTTCCAGGGACTCTGTCGTGTCCGTTTCGACGGCGAGCGCTGCGGCGCACGAGACGCCCAGACGCAGGGGATCGCCCCACCAATCGAGCGTCGAAGCCCCCACCAGCGCCGCCAGCTTCTTGCTCAGCACCGGCAGTTCCACAGGCGAGGCCTGTTCGACGAGGATGCGGAACTCCGCCGGACCCCAGCGCACCAGCAGGTCCCGCGAGCCGAGGTTGGCGTCGACGGTCTCCGCAATCAGGCACATCGCCGCCTCGCGGAACCCAGGGCCGAAGCGCCGTAGCCATCTCGCAGGGTCGTTGAGCTCCAATGCGATCCAACCGACAGGGATCCCGAACCGGCGCAGAGTTCGAAGTGCGTGATCGAGCTGCCACTCGCCGAACTCCCGCGGAACGGCCAACGGAGTTCGGCTTTCGTCGGCATCGGCCGGGCGCGCCGGCCGCTCGCGTCTTCCCGGAGCCACCGCGAGCACAAACAGCTCCACGGCCCCGACAATCTGTCCCGCGCCGTCCCGAAGGGCGCGCCCGCGCACTCGCACCGGAAGGCGGTGGCCGTCGCGGTGCCGCAGGAAAACCTCGGCGTGCCGCGGTTGGCCGTCTTCCATCACGGCAACCAGCGGGCAGCGACTCCCACAGAGTACGACGCCCTCGGAGTCACAGTGCACCAGCAGATCCCTCTGGCAGTAGCGCCCGACCACCTCCTGGGCCAAATAACCCGTAATCTGCTCCGCCCCGCGGTTCCAGTAGACGATGCGACGCTCCCGGTCAACGATATAAAGCCCCTCCTCGATCTGCTCGAGCAGAGCGGCCAACAGCCCGGCGTCGAGGATCTCCGGCGGGGGGGTGCAGCTCGGACTGGGATCGATGACGTTCACGGGCCGTCTTACGCTCTTCTCATCGGCAGGGCGTGCCGGGCTTTATATCCACCTGACGTTGACAGCGAGGTCGTCGATGAGGTGGAGCGCTTGGGCCTCCGCCTGGCCCGCAAATGCGGCCGGCCCCACCTGCGCTACCGCTTCCGCGTGCTCAACAGTGAAGACGTCAATGCCTTTGCCCTGCCCGGCGGGTTCGTTTACGTCACGCGCGGCCTGATTGAGCTGGCCGGCAATGAAAGCGAGCTGGCCGGAGTGCTGGCCACGAGATCGCTCACATTGCCGCCCGCCACCACGCCGGCAAGATCCGGCGCAGCCAGCTCGCCTCGCTGGGCTTCGCCGTCGCCGGACCGGCGATCGGTTCCGGCTTGAAGATGGTCGGGGTGCAGCGCGCCGGCCAGACTACGGTTCGCGGTCTGTTCGAGCGCTTCAGTCGGAGCGATGAGCGGGAGGCCGACCGACTGGCAGCCCAAAATCTCTATCGGGCGGGATATGACCCTCGCGGCCTGGTGACGCTGCTCGAGCGCTTGAGCGCGCTTGAGACGTCCCAACCGAACCGGATCCGCCGCTTCTTTGCCTCGCATCCCAGCCTTGAAGAGCGCGCCGACAATCTCTCGGATCTGCTCGAGTCTTTCGAGCCCAACGAGCGCCTGATCACCGACCGGCCCTCCTTTGCGCGCATGAAACAGCGGCTGGCCTCGCTTCGGCCCCCGGCCGCCGACTCCACCAGCGAGGCCGCCGTCGCCATTCTCGAGGCGGCCGAGGAAACGCCAACCTCTCGCCAGGCGCGCCACCGCGAACTGGCGTCCCTCTATGCCCCCCTGTTTTATCCGGCCCTCGGCGAGCACCCCCGGTACGACTACATCACGAACTTCGACTTTGACGGGGACTGGCGCGGCGACAACAACTGGAAGAACGCCGCGGACCGCCGTTTCCCGCTCGAAGCCTGGGTTTACTATAACGTTCGTGAGACGGCCACCCATTACTTCATCCACTACGCCGTCTTTCATCCCCGTGATTACAAGGGCGGTAAGCGGCGGGGCCGCGCCCTGAGCCGCGTCATCCGCGCCGGAGTTGAACGCGCCGCCTCGATCGATCCTACCGGCCGGGCGCACGAGGCCGTGCTCGCCCATGAAAACGATCTGGAAGGATGCTTGATCGTGGTGGAAAAGCACGGTCCGGATCCGCGGCGCGGCCAAGTCCGGTATGTCGAGACGCTGGCCCACAACGAGTTCCTGCGCTATGTGGCCGAAAGCAACTCGCGTGAGGGTTTCGATGTCGTGGCCTTTAGCGGAAGGCGGGCGAAGCTTTATATCGAGCCGCGCGGTCACGGCATCGAGGCCTGGCGGGGCGATGAGCGCCAACGCCGCTCGGCCCGGAAAGGATTCCGGCTGTATGTGTTTACCGGCCAGGGCGAGCCGCAGGGTGACGATAACCGCAGCGACGTCGTGGGTTAGGAGCTGGCGCCCATCGAGACCACCCTCTGGCCGCGGGCCCTGGCCGGGGTGTCGCCCACCTATGGCGAAACCGAGGACTACGGCCTGTTGCTCTTGGACGTCCTCAACTCAGGCCCTGTCGAGGAGCGACTCATCCGGCTGGGCCGATTGGGCTCAGCCTTCCGAGGGACCGTCGGAGGGCGCAACCTAGCGCGTCCGCCGTGGGGCTGGTTCGACGGCAAGAATCCGACCGAGCCCCTGGGGCAGTGGTACTTCGACCCGGCGCGCACCATCCGGTCCCACTACGATCTGGGCTCGGACTTTTCGGTGGCCTACTTGGCCGAGGATGTCGACACCCTGGCGACCTCGGTGGCGGGCGCCTCCGGCGGTTCTCCTTAGAAACCCTTCGCTGGTGCCGTCACTCTGCGAGATTCGAGGAACGCCGTCAGCTCGCCCACAACTTTCTCCAGCGCGGCCGCGAGTTCGCCGAAAGCGGCCTGCGCCGCTTGCCAATCCCCCACCCGAGCCGCTTTCTCCAGCCGAAAAGCCGCATCGGCGGCGCGTGGGGCTTCGAAGTTCGCCACGGCGCCTTTCAGCAGGTGCGCCTTTTTTTCCAGAACCGCTCCGTCGACCGCGGCAATCGCTTGCCGAATCTGTTCGAGCGCCGCAGGGTGCTGCTCGAGAAAGATTCGGGCAATCTCCTCGAGAAGCTCCTGGTCTCCCCCCACGCGCTCCAGCGCTGCGGTCAGATCCACCGCCGCCAGTTCTTGAGGCAGCGCCATAACCCTCCAATTGTAGCGATGTCGAGCGCCGGGCTAGCGGCGCTCCCGCTTTTGAGATCGGCCGAAGTGTCCGCATCCCTTAGCGCGAAACGAATTCGGACCCGCTGCGCTCACCTTCTGCCGCAAAATCCCGAAAGATATAATGTAGGCAGATGAGTCAGTTGTCGCCCCGGCTGGAGATCAAGGTCTCGCAGAAGCAGACGCTGACCCCCGGCCTGGTGCAGATGGTGACGCTTCTGCAATTCAACCGCCTCGAGCTGCGCGAGCTGATCGCCCGCGAGCTAGCTGAAAATCCGCTGCTTGAAGAGGTGACGGCGGTTTCCGAGGAGCTGACTCCGGCCGAGGAGCAAGCCCTCCTGGAAGGGGAGCGCGACCCGCATCCGGCCGACCAGCCAATTTTGGAAGCGGTGCAGGAGGCGCTCAATCCGGAACCGGCGGAATTGATGCTCGAAGGCGGCGATCCAGCCGAAGCTGCCGAGGGCTCGGCCGCGGACATCCCCGTCGTCCAACAAGCGCCTGATCCGTTCGAGGAGATCGACTTCGGCACGTTTTTCGAAGAATACCTGGACCCCGGCTTCCGCAATCCGGCGGCGGAGGCCATCGAGCGACCTTCCTTTGAGGCCTTTCTGCCCGCCCCGGTCACCCTGGCCGACTACCTCCAGCAACAGTTGAGCCTGGTGGTGTTGAGCGAAGAGGTTCGGGAGGCGGCTGACGCCATCATCGGCAACCTGGACGAGAAAGGCTATCTCGCGCTCAGCCTGGAGGAGATCGCCGGCTCGGGCGAATTCCGCCGCGAGACGCTCGAAGAGGCGCTCCACGTGGTGCAGTCGCTCGATCCGGCCGGTGTCGGCGCCCGGGACTTGCAAGAGTGCCTGCTGCTCCAACTGGCCAGCCGCAATGCGCGCGGCGGCGTCGCCTGGCAGATCGTCTCCGAGCACCTGCATCTGCTCGAGGCCCACAAGTTGAAGGAGCTTGCGCGAGCGCTCGGCCGACCCCTCGAACATGTCCAGATCGCCGTGAATGTCATCCGGCATCTCGACCCGCGGCCGGGCTTGCGCTTTTCGCCGTCGGGAGCCCGCCACGTCGAGCCGGACGTCTACATCTTCAAAGAAGGCGACGAGTTCATCATCCAGCTCAACGACGACGATATCCCGCAGCTTCGTCTCAACACCGACTACCGTCACATGTTGCGGCGGGATGAGGCGCCCGACAAGGACGTGCGCAACTACGTCAAGGACCGCTATGCCTCCGCGCTCCAGTTGATCAAAAACATCGAGCAGCGCAAGCAGACCATTCTCAAGGTCTGCCAGGCGATCGTGCGGCGCCAGGCCGCTTTCCTCGAACACGGCATCGATCACTTGAAGCCGATGATGATCAAGGAGATCGCCGACGAGATCGGGGTGCATCCTTCCACCGTCAGCCGCGCCGTGGCCAACAAGTACGCGCACACGCCCCAGGGTGTTTTCGAGCTCCGTTATTGTTTCTCCGAAGCGGTGCAAGGTCCGTCCGGCGCGGATACGCCGCTGTTGATCCTGAAACGCAAGGTGAAGAAGATGATTGAGGAAGAGGATCCGGCTCACCCGCTCACCGATGAGCAGATCGCGCAGCGACTGCGCGCCGAGGGCATCCAGGTCACGCGGCGGACGGTAGCCAAGTACCGCGAAGATATGAAGATCCCCTCGACCCATCACCGCCGCCGGCGGGACTGAATCCCAAACCCTGCCTCGCGCGGCGGCCTTTAGGGAGGGCACGATGAAAGTGACGATCAAAGGCAATCTGGATGAGCTACTTCCGGCCCAGAGAAAGAAGCTCGATCGGAAACTGGCCAAGCTCGGCAAGCTGATCGACGGCCGGGAGGAACGGGAGGCCCACCTGATTGTGGTCTCGGAGCGCCAGAACCACCGGGCCGAGATCACCGTCAACTTCCACGATCACCCGCTGGTCAGCGAGGCCTCCTCGCCCGACCTGCTCACGGCGCTGACCCTGGCCGCCGACAAGCTGGAAAAGCAGGTCCAGAAGCTCCGCACCAAATGGCGTGACTCCAAGCGGGTGCCGCAGCGCTCGAAGGCGACCGGCGTCGCCGAGGCCTCCGAGAGCGCCGAGGCAGAGGAGATCGAAGCGGGCCAAACCCCGCGTGTGTTTCGCGTCGACCATCACGTTAACGGGAAACCTTTGACCCTCGAAGAGGCGTTGCTCGAAATGGAGGACGGCCGCGATTATCTCGTCTACCGCGACGCCGACACGGATCGCCTATCCGTCCTGCTTCGCCGGCGGGACGGCAACTTCGACCTGATCGAGGCCTGAGCGCGTTTCGGCGCCCGACAGGCTTGACGACGGCCGCAGCCAACCGCCGCTTGAAGCGCCAGCCGGAACTCGTCATCATTACGGGCCTGAGCGGCTCGGGCAAGGGCACGGTTCTCAAGTGTCTGGAGGACCTCGGCTACTACGCCGTCGACAACCTCCCGGTCGACCTCATCCCCACGCTCGCCGAGCTCACGCGCGACTCGCCGCGCATCCTTCGCGCGGCGCTGGTGGTCGACATCCGTTTGGGCCGGGACTTGGAACGCTTCCCGGAGATCTACTCCACGCTGAGGCGGAAGATCCATACTACGCTCGTGTTTCTCGAGGCCGACGAGGAGACGCTCGTTCGCCGCTTCAGCGAGACGCGGCGCCCGCATCCGCTCGGCAAGGGCCGCAGCGTCGTGCGCAGCATACGCACCGAGCGGCGGCAACTCGAGCCGATCCGCGCCCTGGCCGACCACATCCTCAACACCTCGAAGTTCAATGTCCACGACCTGCGCGATTACATTCGCCAGACCTTTCAGGGCTCCTCTGAGCGGGCCAAGATCCTGGTCTGGGTGACCAGCTTCGGCTATCGCCACGGCATCCCCCCCGACAGCGACCTGGTCTTCGATGTCCGCTTTCTCCCTAACCCGAACTACAAACCGGAGTTTCGGAGTCTCACCGGACGCAACCCCCAGGTGGCCCGCTACATCAAGCGATTTCCGCAGACCAACGAGTTTATCAACCGCATCTCGGACCTGCTCATCTATCTGTTGCCCCACTACATTGAAGAGGGCAAAAGCTACCTCACCATCTCTTTCGGATGCACCGGCGGACATCACCGCTCGGTGGCCATCGCCGACGAGATCCGCCGCCGACTGACTCGCGCCGGTTATCGCGTCAAGGCCACCCACAGGGATCTCAACAAGCCGGTCTGAGGGCGGCGGGCTCGCCGGCTGTATTACCATAGCCGGAGTCGCAGCCATGCCTAGCGGTGCCGAACTGTTCGTTCAGTCGCTTGAGGCGCTCGGAATTGGCGAGATCTTCACGCTGGTCGGTGACCATCTCAACGAAGTGCTTTCCCTGGCCTTTCGGCGCGGGCTTCGCATCATCGACATGCGGCACGAGTCCGGCGTCACGCACGCGGCCGACGCGCTGGCGCGCGTCCGCCGCCGCCCCGCCGTTTCGCTCGTCACCGGGGGGCCCGGACACACGAACTCGCTGACCGGCATCGCCACGGCTTTCTTGACCGGTAGTCCCCTCATTGCGGTGAGCGGCGCGGCGCCGCTCGGGCCTGCGGGCCGGCAGGTCTTCCAGGTGATCGACCAGGTTGCGATGGCGGCGCCGGTGGTGAAGTTCGCCGCACAGGCGACGCAGCCGGCTCACATTCCCTATCTCGTCGGCCGCGCTTTCGCCGAGGCGACCGCCGGGCGGATGGGTCCGGTGCATCTGTCGATCCCGGTTGACGTTTTCTCGGCGACCACCGAGCAGCCGCTACCGATGCCGCTGCCGCCGCCGCGCCCGGCATGTGCGCCGACCTCCGGGGAGGTGGTCCGTGCCTTGGAGATTCTCGAGGCGGCCGAACGGCCGGTGGTGATCGCTGGCAGCGGCCTGTGGTGGGCGGACGCGGCAGCCGAGCTCGATGAGTTCCTCCGACGCACCGAGCTACCTTATTACTCGATCACGCTCGCCCGCGGGGTCCTCCGCGACGACGCCCCCTACTCGCTCGGCTACGCCGATCCGGCGCTCAACAAGGCCGTCCAAAAAGCTTTCCGCGAAGCCGACGTCGTGTTGGTGCTCGGCAAGCGCCTGGATTCACGCTTGGCGCTCGGCGGCGAGAAGCTCTTTTCGCCCGAGGCCCGTTTCATTCAGGTGGACATCCATGCGCCGGAGCTCGGCCACACGCGGCGGCTGGAGCTGGCCATCTGCGCGGACCTGAAAGCTGCCTTGCGCGCGTTTCTCGACGTGCTCGGCGATCGCGTCTGGCCCCGGCGCGAGGCCTGGTGGCGGCGCCTCCGCGAGCTCGACCAAGCCTGGCGCGCCGAACTGGATGCTCTGGCTTCGGATCGCTCCCTGCCGATGAATCCGGTCGCGTTCTTCGCCGAGCTCCGCAACCATTTGCCGGCCGGCGTGCTTTTTTCCTGGGACGGCGGCGATTTCGTCCACTGGGGACGAGCCATGCTACCGGCGCTCGAGCCGGGCGGCTGGCTGCGCTTGGGACCGATGGCCACCATCGGCGCCGGGCTGCCGAACGCGGTTGGGCTGAAGGTGGCCCGGCCGGGCGAGCCGGTCGTGATGATCACCGGCGACGGCTCGCTCGGCTTCTATCTGGCCGAACTCGATACGCTGGTGCGCCACGATCTGGGTGTGGTAATTATCGTCGGCAACGATGGCGCCTGGGGTGTCGAACGCGAACTGCAACTTGCCACCCAGGGCACCACGGTCGCCTGCCTGCTCCGCCAAAGCCGCTACGACGTCGTCATGCAGGGCTTCGGCGGCGAAGGCGAGCTCGTTGAGCGCCCGGAGCAGGTCGCAGGGGCCCTCCGGCGAGCCTTCGCCTCCGGCAAACCGTATCTGTTGAACGTGCTGATTCGCGGCCTCCGTTCTCCGTTCACCGACTGGGCCATCAGCCGGAAGAAGTGAGAGAGGCGATGCAGGAGCAGGTTGCGGGGTAAACGGCGCCTCCGCCTCTATTGTCACGCCGGCACGCTAAAACGGCCCACCGAGCATACCGGTAAGCATGGCAGAAGCGAGCCCTGCGCTCGCGATGACCATTTGGGTTCTTGGAGCGGACCGATGAGCCTACGGATGTGGGCTTTGTCCCTTCTCCTCGCCGCCGGCGCGGCGGCGGGCTCCGGCGGCCCGGACCCGCGCGGGGCGCAAAGCGAGGCACCGGCCGAGGAGGAGGTGCTGCTGGCTGATCTGCCGGTGGTCGAGGCGGCGGCGCTGCACACCCAGACGCTCGACGAGGCGCCCGCCAATGTGACGCTCATCACCGCCGCCGACATCCGCAAGTACGGCTTTCGCACCCTGGGTGAGGCGCTCCAGAGCGTCCGCGGATTTTACGTGGTGAACGACACCTAGTACCGCTACGCCGGCCTCCGCGGACTGAACGTCCCGGGCGACTACAACACCCGCTTCCTGGTGAGGATCAACGGCCACCCCATGACTGAGACGGTCTACGCCTCGAACGGCTTCTTCGGCCAGGACTTCGGCCTCGACCTCGATCTGGTCGAACGGATCGAGATCATCCACGGGCCGACTTCGGCCCTCTACGGTTCGAACGGCATGCTGACCAACATCAACATCGTCACCCGTTCGCCCGTCGATTCCGACCGCTTCCGCGCCGCGACCGAAACCGACACCCTGGGCGGGCGCAAGGCAATCGTCTCAGGGGCGATCCACCTCGGGCGAGGCGCCAACCTGCTGGTTTCAGGCTCGGTGTTCAACAACCGCGGGGCGGCCCTCTACGTTCCCGACTACGATTCCCCCGAGACGAATTTCGGCTGGACGTCGCCCGGATCCGACCGCGAGCGCGGCTACCACAGCTTCGCCAACCTGCTGTGGAAGGACTGGAACCTGGTCGCCTACTTCAACAGCCGGCAGAAGTTCTCTCCGATTCCCTGGAGCCCCGACAGCCTCTTTGACGATCCCCATAGTTTCCTTCTGGACCAGCGTAATTTCGTTGGGGGCGCCTGGTCGGGCGACAGCTCAAGCGGGGGCAAACTGCGCTGGCAGATTTACTTCGATCAGTACGAGTACCGCGACTACTACCGTTTTGACGAAGGCGGAGAAACGACGGCGTATACCAAACATGCGCGGGCCGAGTGGCTGAGCTCGCAGTTGAGCTACCGCCGGCCCGTGGCCCGTTTGCGCGGGGCCGTGACGGCGGGCGTCGCCGCCGCCTGGGAGATCCGGAACCGGCAGAATCCCTGGCAGGTCTGGCCCGAGCGGCGCGAGATCCTGCGCGTGGACGCGGCCGACCGCCTTCATGCGCTCTTCCTTCAGCATGAACTCAACCTCAGCCGCCAGTGGACGCTCGTCACCGGCTTGCGCCTGGACAGCTCCCGGCTCTACCGCTCGGCGCTGTCGCCCCGCGCAGCGCTGGTCTTCGCTCAGAACCGGGACACCGTCTGGAAGCTGGTCTACGGCCGGCCGTTCCGCAATCCGAGCGCCTTCGAGCAGTTCTGGTATGACGGCGTCTCCTACGCGCCGAGCGGGGGCCTCAAGCCCGAGCACGCGCACGCCTTCGAGCTTTCCTTCGAGCGGCGGTTCTCGCCCAGGCTGCGCGGCATGGTCAATGTCTTCCACTACTCGCTCTCAGACCTCATTCAGGGCGTTATCGAAGCTGACCTGATGCGCTACCGGAATTCCGCGGCCGTCCGCACGCGCGGCGTCGAGACGGAGCTGGCCGGGGAGCTGTTCGGTCGCGCGGAGTTCACGGCGAGCTTCGTCCGGCAGGCCGCGCATGACCGGGAGGCGGGCTGGATGGTGAACTCGCCCCGCTCGATCGCCAAGGCCCGCGTGGCGGTGCCGCTGGGCGGCGGAGCCTGGACGGTGGCCTACAGTACCTGGGTGCTCGGCCCGCGGCGGACCCTGAGCGGCAACATTGTGGCTCGGGCTTGGGTCGGAGACCTCACGCTTTCGAGCCACCGCCTGCACCCCAACTTCGAGGTGATCCTGGGCCTGCGCAACGCCTTCAATCACGCCTGGTACGATCCCGTCGCCATCGGCGTGGACCGGATCCGCGGGGATGGCCGCCACCTGTTCGTAAAGTTCATTACGAGAGTCAAGGAATGAATGCCGGCCCGGTCTCGAGCTCCCACATGGTCGATCGGCGCCAGCCGGCGCGTCTTTTTCGGTCTGCTGGTTTTGCCGCCCCGGCCGGCGCGGGCCGGCGTGGCGGCGGTGGCGCTCGTCTGCGCTTGCGAATCCGAGAGCAGCCGTCAGGCGCTCGAAGGCGCGCGGGAGAGTCTCGAGAAGGCTGGGCTCGTGCCGGAGGTGTTCGACACAAGCCGGGGGTCGATGCCGGCTCGAAGCTGGAAGCTCGTCCTGGCGCTGGGCAGAGAGGCGGTGGCCGCCGCCCTTACCGTAAGGCCCGCCTGTGCCATCGTCTCGGCTATGAGGAGCGCCGCCTTCGCCGCCGAGTCGGCGCCTCGGCGTGGCACCCCGGCCGCCGTGGCGCTGGGTTCGCCGGCGGCGGAATTCGTCGCCGAGCTGAAGGCGGTCCTGCCGGGCCGCAGCCGGATCGGCGTAGTGCTGAATCCGGCGCACCCGACCGGCCTGGGAGACGGCCTCATCCTGTTGGCCGGCAGGCAAAGCAATGCATTTCACTTGGTCGAGTGTCCGGGGCCGGAGCAGTTGCTTCGGGCTTTCCTGTCGCTGAAGGGCAAGGCGGAGGTGGTGGTGGCCGTTCCTGACGGAACGCTGTTCAACGGCACCACGATCAAGCCGCTGATTCTAGCCTCGCTCGAGAACCGCCTGCCGATCGCCGGCTTTTCGCCGAGCTTCGTCCGGGCCGGCGCGGCGGTCGGCATCTACCCGGATTTTCGCAAGCTGGGGAGGCAGGCGGCCGAGCTCGCCGCACGCCTCCTGCGCGGCGAGAACCCGGCGACCGTGGAGGCTCCTCGCAAGCTGACCGTGGCAGTCAACCACAGGGTGGGTCGCCTGATGGGAATCGAGTTCGGCCGTCCGCGCCATGGGGAGGGGGTGGTGTTCCGATGAAGGGCAGCTCGGGCCTGTTGCGCTGGTGGAACCGGTCGCTGCTCGCGCGGACGCTGGCGGCGAACTTCCTCCTGCTGCTCGTCGCCGTCCTCGTGCTGACCTCCCTGTTTCTCGCTATTCAGCGTGCCGCCCCCAACCGCCAGTTGCAGCTCCGCGCCGAGATGCTGGCCTCGTTTCTAGCCTCTCAGAGTCAATTTGCCTTCCTGGTCGGGGATCACCAGGAGCTCGAGCGGCTGGGCGCGGCGGCCCTCACGGCCGAAGACGTCGCCTGGGTCGAGTTTGACGACGGCCGCCGGCGCATTTTCAAAGCCAGCCCGAAGCGGGCCGAGGAGCCGGCCCTGGAGGTCGACCATGAGGTGCCGGCGCCGCCTTCCAGCCGGCTGCTCGACTGGGAGGCGCCTACGGGTGAGCCGCTTGCGCTGGGCCGTGTCCGGCTAGGCTTGTCCACGCGAAGCCAGCGAGCCCTGTTCGCCCAAAGCGTCCGGCGGGCGACCGGGCTTGCGGGGGCTCTGCTGGCGCTGATCCTCTGCGCCCAGTACGAGCAACTGCGCAGGATCCTGCGCCCGCTGGCGCGGCTGACCCGGTCCACGCAGGAGATCGGGCGCGGCAATCTCGATCACCGGGCCGAGGTGGGCCGCATGGACGAGGTCGGCCAGCTTGCCCAAGCCTTCAACGACATCGTCGAGAAGCTGGCAGCCACGACCGTTTCGCGCGACTTCGTCGACAACATCATCCGGTCGATGGATGAGGGCGTGCTGGTGCTGGCGCCGGACGGCCGGATCGAGACCGCCAATGCCGCCGCCGGCCAGTTGCTCGGCCTGGAGCCAGAGATGCTGGTCGGGAGAGCTTTCCGGGCGGTGGCCGGCTCGGCCGAGCTGCGGGAAGGCGCCGGCCGCGAGTACGTGTTTCGCCGGCAGGACGGCGGCGAGTTTCCCGTGCTCGCTTCGGTGGCCGCGCTGCGAGGCCGGCGCGCCGACGAGGGCAAGCGCGTGCTGGTCTTCCTGGATTTGACGGAGCGCAAGCGGGCGGAGCGGGCGTTGATAGCGGCCGAGAAGGCCGAGGCGGCCAGCCGCGCCAAGAGCGCCTTCGTGGCCAGCATAACCCATGAGCTGCGCGCGCCACTCAACTCCATCATCGGCTTCAGCGAGATGCTCATCGAGGAGTGCGAGGACCGAGGCCGGCAAGAAATGATCCCCGATCTTGAAAAGATCGCGCGCGCCGGCCGTCATCTGTTGGCTCCGGTCAACGACGTGCTCGACGCCGCCAAGCTCGAGGCCGGACGCATCGAGCTGAAACCGGCGCCCTTTTGGTTAGGCGAGGTGCTGCGCGAGGTCGTGCAGACGGTCGAGCCTCTGGCGCGCGCCAACGGCAACCGGCTGATAGTCGACCAGCCGGCCGAGTCGATCCGGCTGGAGACCGATGCCATGATGCTCCGCCAGAGCCTTCTCAATCTGGTGAGCAACGCCTGCAAATTCACCAAGGAAGGAGAGGTGCGCATCAGCGTGGAGGGGGTGGGAGGACCGGTACCGGAGAGGGTAAGCGTCCGCGTAGCCGACACCGGCATCGGCATTCCCCCGGAGAAGCTCGACCGGGTGTTCGAGCTGTTCGACCAGGTGGACTCGGCCGGAGGCCGGCGTTTCGGCGGCTCGGGTCTCGGCCTGGCGATCAGCCGGAAATTCTGCCGCCTCATGGGTGGCGATATCAGTGTGGAGAGCGTCCCGGGGCAGGGATCGGTCTTCACCATGACCGTGCCGGCCAGACCGCCCGCCTCAGCCGCCTCGGAGAACCAGTCGTGATTTCACCAGTGGAGAAAGAACGCATCGCAGCAGAGGCGAAAGCGCGCCTGCTGCTAGTGGACGACGATCCCGATTGCCGGGAGATGATCTCGCGCCGGCTCGGGCGGCGCGGCTTCGAGGTAGAAACCGCCGCCAGCGGCGAGGAGGGCCTGGAGCGGATCCACGGGGGAAACTACGATCTAATCCTGCTCGACCACAATATGCCGGGCATGACCGGGATGGAGCTGCTGCGCCTGCTTCGGGCCACGCACTCCTCGATGGAGCTCCCGGTGGTGATGTTGACCGCGCAGAGCGACTCGGCCCATGTGGTCCGGGCCCTGGAGCTGGGCGCCGACGACTATCTCGTGAAGCCGGTGGATCTCGACGTCGCCGTGGCGCGCATCCGCACGCAACTCTCCCGCCGGAGAGCCGAGGCGGCGCTGAAGGAGAGTCAGGAGCGCTATGCCCTGGCCGCGCGCGGCACCAACGACGGCCTCTGGGACTGGGATATTCGGGGCGGCCGCCTCTATCTGTC
>Ga0308391_1000264_pt1 | contig 23361 bp, 12 predicted proteins | sample Hotspr20Samplet1_FD_202363 | JGI IMG/M metagenome (GOLD analysis project Ga0308391, IMG submission 202363) | Hot spring phototrophic mat microbial communities from Octopus Spring, Yellowstone National Park, Wyoming, United States - 20050623_t1 ... | reverse complement strand
TGCTAAATTACTCCAGGCTGAACTGGGGATTAAAGTGCTCTCAATGACCAAATATACCGGTATGCCGTTCTCGCGATTAGAGATTCTACGCCAGATTCACGTCCTAAATGGGCTTGCTGAACCGGTATTGTCTTGATGACGATATGCTTCACACGTAGCTTAGATGCGGAGACAATTATGACTGCTGTACCAATTACTACGCCGTCCGTTGTTTACAAACCGTCCGATTACCGCAGCGATCTGAAACCGATCTGGTGTCCAGGTTGTGGTGATTTCGGCGTTTTGGCTGCTATTCAGCAGGCGTTGGCCGCAACGCAAATTAATCCGAAAGACCTGGCTGTGGTCTCCGGTATCGGTTGTAGTTCACGACTACCCGGCTTTTTGCAGACATACGGATTGCATACGGTACACGGTCGTGCGTTACCGGCAGCAATTGGGCTGAAAATTGCCCGCCCCGATTTGACCGTGATGGCAGTGGGTGGTGATGGCGATTTCTTCAGTATCGGGCTGGGGCATTTACCGCACGCTGCACGGCGTGATCTCGATATTACTGTTGTGGTGATGGATAACGCGATTTATGGCCTAACGAAAGGGCAGACGTCTCCGACCTCACCGCGCGGACACGTTACAAAGAGCACACCCTACGGTCAATCGGCCCAACCCCTTCATCCACTGGCAATTGTGTTGTCGAGTGGAGCTTCATTCGTTGCCCGTGGTTTTTCGAGTCAGCCGAAGCAGTTGGCAGAACTGATCAAAGCCGGGCTTGAGCATCGCGGTTTTGCCTTTATTCACGTGTTAAGTCCATGCGTCACCTTTTACGATACGTATAAACTGTATAAGGAGCTGGTGTACAATTTGCCCGCAGATCACGATCCATCAGATCTCGATGCAGCGATGCACTACGCAGTTGAGCGTGAACGCCTGCCGCTTGGCATTTTTTATCGTCGGCCACCACTTGAACCGCTACCGCGTCCCACTCCGAAACCATTTGATACGCAGGCGTATCTGGAACGCTTCCGGGTATAGCCGTCAATTCTGTCTGTTTCATTGCACAGGAGGGAGGGAAACCTGCCCTCCCATTTTGTTGCAAGTTCGGAGAGAAGTTACGGAACAATCCCACCCCACTGGCGTACTGCGGCGCTACCAAGAGCTTCCGACCGGCAAGGCGCGGGCCTGTGGCCCGCGCTACAAGGCAAGCTGCTCCGCCTCCCGCCGGGTGCTGGCTATACACCGCAAGGCGCAGGCCACAGGCCTGCGGCGCTCCACAAACGTTTCCGACCGGTAAGGCGCAGGCCACAGGCCTGCGCTACCAGGCCTGCGGCGCTCCACGAACGTGTCCGACCGGTAAGAGGCGGGCCACAGGCCCGCGCACCCAGGCAAGCGGGCAAGAGGCGGGCCGGAGGCCCGCCCTCCCGGGAAAATAGTGCAGGTTACGCCTGAGCGACCTTTTGATACAATCTGTACACCGGTATTGAACTTTTCTGCTGAGCACGTGAATATGATTCGTATCTACATCTGTCTTGGCCCTCATTGCCGTAGTCGGGGATCAGCCGACATCCTATCAACGCTTGAACAACAACTCCGCCAGGCTCATTTGTTGCAACGGATCGAGTGTATCGCAGGCGGCTGTCAGGATCGCTGTGCACTCGGACCGAATCTACGTATCTATCCAGGTGGACGGCAGATGCACTGCGTCACATTGCAGGCAATAGGGTCACTTGTAGCACAGCTTATCGATGGCGGTGTATAATGCCAGCGTGTACGCTATTGTTATCTATGCGATCCATTATTAGACAAGATGCGTGGACTTTCCGAGAGAACCACTGTGCGACAGGCTGTAACCCGTTATCAGCCATGGGTCGTCCGCCTCGGGCTGACGGCCATTTTACTGTTGGGAATCTATTTTCGGACTCTCAACCTCTTCGACTGGGATTCGCGAACCGGTCAACATCCTGATGAGCGCTTTTTCACCTACGTTGCCTCAACTGTTCGTTTACCAGGATCCATCGGTGAATTCTACGACTCCAGCCGCTCACCGCTCAATCCGCGTAACTATGAGCAGTTTCCGCTGTACGTCTATGGGCCATTGCCCATTATGCTTACGCGGGTTGTGGCAGTACTGTTGACGCCGACTGAAGTATTGCCAGCCCAAGTGCTGACTATCACCGGGCCACCACGAGTTGGAGCGAACCCGACAGCGCCAACCGAAAAACGCACCGATTATGGGCCATTGGTGAATAATCCCGAACGAAACTGGCCGCGGTTGATCCCTCTCATCTGGTTGTTGAATCCGGACAGAGTTGACCTCACCAGTTATGGTCAGATCGTCAATGTTGGGCGAGCGTTGGCAGCAGCGTTTGATGTTGGGAGCATCCTAATCGTCTATCTGATCGGGCGACGTTTATTCAACCGCAAGATTGCGCTCCTAGCGGCACTGCTGACTGCGCTGACGGTGATGCACATCCAGCAAAGTCATTTTTTTGTGGACCCTGCCTTCTCAACCTTTTTTTGTCTGTTGGGGCTGTACTGGACGGTACGGATTGCCCAAGGGGGTGGTATCGGCTCGTATCTGGCTCTCGGTCTCAGCATTGGTGCGGCTACAGCCAACCGCATTACGATGGCGACCATTGGTGGGTTGGCCATTGTGGCAACCATTATTGCCGCACAACGAGCCTTGCGCGGACGTAGTTGGAGCGAGTTGATTAATCGCTGGTTGCAACGTGAAATCTGGCTACTCATTCTGGCCGGTAGCATCTCGTTGGTGACGTTTCGGGTACTGGCTCCTGATGCGTTTATCGGCTCACGTCCTGACTCACCGCTCATTGAAGGCCCATCATTCTTGCATGGGGCTGGATTCTTCGATATTCGACTCGAACCGCGATTTCGCGAGAATCTGACAACGGTGCGGGCGCTGGTTACCGGCGAATACGACTTTCCCCCTGGTCAGCAATGGGTTGGACGACCGGCGTACCTCTTCCCATGGATCAATATGGTTGTGTGGGGGATGGGAGCATTCCTCGGTCTGGCGGCCTGGGGCGGTTGGTTCCTCTTTGCCGGTCGGCATATTCGGCGTGGCTGGCAATGGGCGGTGCATCCTGCACCGTTGATCGGACGTTCGTGGCATCCGGCATGGGTGTTGTGGTGTTGGGTGGCCTTCTACTTCGGGTGGCAAGGCAATCAATTCGCGATCACGATGCGGTATTTGTTGCCGATCTATGGTGCACTCACGATCCTGGCCGCGTGGGCACTGGTCGTGCTGGCGCGCTGGGGACGATGGCGACAACGTACATCTTCACATACCAGGGTCACTAACCGGTTTCGGCGCGTTGGCCTAACAATAGCGCGTATCCTGGTCTGGTCGGCCAGGTATGCGCTCCCGGTAGTACTGGTAGCAACGGCACTATGGGCATACGCCTTCTCGCGCATCTATACTGTTCCGCATTCACGGGTACAGGCAGCACGCTGGCTGGCCGATCATGCACCTCCTGGCAGCTCTGTGATGTACGAGCGCTGGGATGATCCGTTACCGTTGCAGGCAACGAGAAACGCGGCCTGGAACGTTACCTTCTTTGGTATCGAGTCATCACCGTATGCCGAGGATGAACCGGTTAAATACTTTGGTCGTGGGGATGAACCTGGGCTGCTCGATCAGCTCGATCAGGCTGACTACATTACACTGACCAGCAATCGGGTCTACGACAGCACCTCACGGCTGCGTATGCGTTATCCGGCGTTAATGCGCTACTATCATTATCTTTTCAACGGTGAACTCGGGTTTGAGTTAGTCGCGGAAATTACCTCATATCCGACTATTCTCGGCATTCGGATCCCTGATTGGATGGCAGAAGAGGCATTTAGTGTCTATGACCATCCGCGAGTGTTGATCTTTCGTAAGACACCGCTCTACAGTCGTGAGCGAGCCGAGCAACTGATTACCGGCAATGTCGAATGGGGTGAAGTTTACAAATCGCCGTTGCTAATCGCCGACCGTCATCCAACTGCATTGCGCCTGACCGAGAGCATCTGGCCGCGTTACACGAAGGGTGGGGAATGGTGGTCATGGCTGGGAAATGCACCGTTTGCGGCGTTTTGGTGGATGTTCTGGTTGGAAGCACTAGGTCTGGCGATATTTGCCGTGATCGGGCCAAGGTTACACCGGCTTCCCGACCGTGGTTTCAGTCTGGCAAAAATCCTGGGGTTGCTGCTGGTAGCATATCTGGCGTGGCTGGGGGGCAGCCTGCACCTGGTACCGTTTGATCCCACAACCCTCTGGTCAATCGGGCTGGTTGTACTGGCGATCGGGGTCATAGCCGGATGGCGCGAGCGAGTGACACTGCGCCGCATCTGGCAAGAACGCTGGCCGGTTCTGTTCACAGCAGAAATCATCTTTTTGGGCTTTTTGCTGCTCGGTATCACGTTACGCTGGTTGAATCCAGATCTCTGGCATCCAGCACGTGGCGGCGAGAAACCAATGGATTTCGCCTATCTGAATGCAGTCTTACGCAGTGCAGCTTTCCCGCCATTCGATCCGTGGCATGCTGGTGGATACATCAATTACTACTATTTCGGATTTGTGCTGGTTGGCGCGCTCATTCACCTCAGCGGAGTTGCGCCGGCGGTCGGATACAATCTGGGGGTTGCGACTATCTTCGCACTGACCGCATTGGGCACCTTTGGTGTTGTGTATAACCTGATCGCACCTCGTACCCCTCAATCGCGACGGAACTATGCAGCGTTGATCGCTGGCGGAATAGCGCCAGCATTAATGTTGCTGATCGGGAACCTGGCCCAGGCTGGCTGGTTTTTGAATGGCTATGCAGCCGAGCAGATGAGGAAGGGCCGCTACGAGTGGGCCTTCTGGGATGCCACCCGAATTGTGCCGGGAACGATTAACGAATTCCCCTTTTTCACCTTTTTGTTTGCCGATCTCCATGCCCATATGCTCGTGATGCCGCTCAGCCTGGCCGCGTTGGGATTGGCATTGGCGTGGATGCGGCAGGGAACGGTACGCCACTGGTGGATTATCGGCTGGTTGGGACTGGTCGCAGGCGCCATTCGGGCAACCAATACGTGGGATTATCCCACCTTTGTCGGCTTAGCCGGAATTATGCTGGCCCTGGCAAGTGGACGGCATTGGCGACGAGCAGGATGTGGCTGGCCTGCAACAGGGCTGGCTGCAATCGTCGTCGGTGTTGCACCGGCACTGATCGGTAATCTGCTCTTTGCGCCATTCATTGCCAACTTCGTTACCGAGTCGAGCGGGATTGCATTCTGGCAAGGGCCTGGCTTCTCTCTGCTCGAGGCCATTATCAACGCCGAACGCACGACTGCCGGTCAACTGTTTACCATTGGCGGTCACTGGGTAGTTCTCTGGCTCTTGGGAATCGGATTGTGGGCGTGGCGTCGGCGTGAAACACTCTTGATAGTGATCGGGCCACTGGCATTCTGGGTATTAGCGCTCATATTCGACTTGGTGGCAGTGCTGCCGCTCCTGGTTATGCTGGTGATAACTGCCTGGGTCCTGTGGCGCATCCGAAATCAGGCTATCAGATTTGTGGTACCGGTACTCTGGACGTTGGCAGGGATCGGCTTGTGGGCGATGGTTGAGGTGGTGGTCGTGCGCGGTGATGTTGGCCGCATGAACACTGTCTTCAAATTCGGCCTCCACTCGTGGATGTTGCTGGCGCTGGCTGCGGCTGCCGCGATGCCATGGGGATGGGCAGCGACCAGGCTCTTGGCACCACGCTGGTGCTGGCTATTACGAGCAATCGGTGGGTTGGTTCTGGCTGCCGGTCTGGTATACCCGTTGACCGCAATACCGGCACGAATTGCCGATCGCTGGAATCCGGACGCGCCACGTACCCTGGATGGCGCAGCGTTTCTGAGCAGCATCAATGCCGCCCAACATGGTCCTGCGTATTCGCTCGATGAAGATGCCGCCGCCATTGACTGGTTACGGCGCAATGCGCGTGGCACACCGATCATCCTCGAAGCGCACCAACCGTCGTACCAGTGGGCAGGACGTATCGCTACCTTCACCGGCCTGCCTACACTGCTCGGTTGGGAATGGCATCAGATTCAGCAGCGAAGTGCAGTGAATGCAACGCCGGTGATCAATTATCGCCAACAGATCATTGCTACTATCTACAATACGCCTGATCCAGATATTGCATTGGCAGCATTAGGACGTTATGGCGTTGAATACGTTTATGTTGGTGGTGTTGAGCGACAGCTTTACAGCGCAGAGGGATTAGCAAAGTTTCAAACACTGGTCGAGCGTGGTGCGCTCGAGCGCGTCTTTCAGACTGGCGAGAGCGTCTTGTACCGAGTGCGCACACCTGGTCAACCCCAGATGCTCACCAACGATCTCCCGATTAGACCGCCGACCATGCGCACAACGCCAGCCCTGGAATTGACGCAACCCGTTCAACAACTTCCCGCAGTTGGTCACCTGGGATGGAATACCGTGCTAAGCGAGCAGCAGTGGCTGGCACTCATTGCCTGGCTGGGGATCTGGTATCTCATTGCTGGCCTGGGTATCTTACCGGCATACGCCGCCCTGGGTCATCATGGCCTGGTATGGGCGCGTCCAATCGGGCTGATCATGCTCGGTTACGCCATTTGGCTACCGACCAGTCTTGGTGTATGGCGATACGACAACGTCGGTGTTCTATGTGGACTGGCAATTATCATAGGGGTAAATGTCGTGCTCTTGTGGCGTGGGGTACGGCCCGATTGGGCGATGATGCGTGCAATCATCCCCAGTGAATTGATCTTCCTGGCCGGTTTTTTCATGATGGTCTGTATTCGGGCCTTTAACCCCGATCTGTGGCATCCGGTTTGGGGTGGCGAAAAACCGATGGAGCAAGGCTTTCTCAACGCTATCTTGCGCAGTCCGGTAATGCCGCCCTACGATCCATTCTACAGCAACGGCTACATCAACTACTACTACTATGGCCTCTACCTGATGTCGTTGCCGATAAAACTGCTCGGCCTCGACTCGGCGATAGGGTTCAATCTGGCGCTGGCAACTCTGTACGGTATGCTGCTGTCCGGCGCTTACGAATTGGGGACACGGCTCGGCGAACGTCGGCGATACGGCATCGTTGCGCTGGCCCTGATCGGGCTAGTTGGCAATCTCACCAGCCTGATTCCTGCCGGTTGGTCACAGGGAGTAAACGGACTGCGCCTGCTGTTAAACGGAGACATAACATTACTAAGTGACTGGTTTGTTGGGCCGAGCCGGGTGATTCCAAACACGATCAACGAGTTTCCGCTGTTTAGTTTTCTCTATGCCGACCTGCACCCACATCTGATTGCCTTGCCGTTGGCACTGCTGGCGATTGCCTGTGGCTGGCAATTGATACATCGCCCTGGCAAGACACTTTGGGCAATCAGTGCCCTAACCTTGGGAACGTTAGCCGCAACCAATTCTTGGGATTTTCCCACCTACGGACTGCTCAGTGGATTGGCGATCATAGCCGGCACCGTTCGTCGCCACGGTTGGCGTTGGCAACCTCTCGTGCTTGCTGTTACACGCGCAATCGGTCTGGGAGTCGGATCGTTACTCCTCTTTGCGCCATTTTTTGATCGCTACTGGCCGATGGTACGCGGTCTCGGATTCGTCACGTCTGGCGTCACCCTGCCATTTGACTATCTCCTCATCTACGGTCTACCGCTCACCATCGTCGTACCGGTCATTATTGGCGCAGCGGTACAGCGCTGGCGCAGCCGGATTCCGCCAAAACCGGGGATGCTACTAGTAAGCGGATTGGGGATCGTCATCATTCTGAGTGCTGCGTTCCCCGAACTTACGCTGCGTTTGTGCTTGCTGATCGTCCTCCTCCTTACCACAGCGTTGTTGGTCCGACGGGCATCAGGGGAACCGGCATGGTATGCGTTGTTCTTGGCCTGGGTAGCCTGGGCGGTATCTCTGGGCATCGAGATCGTGTACATCCGCGATCATCTCGATGGTAGCGAATGGTACCGCATGAACACCGTGTTTAAGTTTGGCCTCCATATCTGGGTGTTGTTAGGACTGGCAGCCGCCGGTCTTTTACCCAGACTCTTACGTCACCTGATGGTACGTCACGGTACCAGCGCAATGGCAGCCGGCATCGCAGTGATCGCTATTCCCGCATTGATTGCCGGGAGTTACCTACCGGTTGCTATTCCATCACGGATTGTGACCCGTTTTGCGGTTCATACCGAACCAACACTCGATGGCATGGCCTTTATGAAACAGGCAACGTTTACCTACGATTGCAACGCTTTTGGCGGGTGTGAAGCGAACACAACTGCGGTGCAGATTGATTTACGCGGTGATGCAGCGGCAATTCGCTGGCTCAATCAGCAGATCAATGGCACACCGGTTGTGTTGCAATCGAGTCTCTGGTTCTACCGAGCCTACGGAATTCGGATTGCGGCAGCAACCGGTTTACCGACGGTGATTAGCGCCCTGCATGCTGATGAACAGCGTGACCCGGTAACAACCGCCAGACGAGTGCGCGATGTTGAAACATTCTTTACCACCACCGATCCGGAGGTTGCTTTGCGGATTCTGGCCAGGTACGATGTTGATTATGTCTATATTGGTGGGGTAGAGCGTGCCTTCTACCCGACCGGGTTAGCCAAGTTTGCCGTGCTGCGCGATCGCTACCTGCGCCCGGTATACGAGCAAGACGGGGTAACGATTTACGCTGTTCCTCCGTTACCCGACAGTTATCGCTTCTTCGGCGTCGAAACACCGCCGGTTGCACCTCCGCCACCGCCACCACCCAATGAACCGACGATTGATCTCTCTGAACTGGAAGCGGCAGTGGCTGCACAGCCAACCAATGCACCGCTGGCATTTGGCCTCGCCGATGCCTATCGTCGCCAGGGGCGACTTGCCGAGGCCGTGCAGATACTGGCAACGGCGGCGGCAGCCAATCCAAACGATATAGGCTTACATCATCTTTGGGGTGATATTCTGGCCGACGCCGGACGGTACGAAGAAGCGGAGCAAGCCTACCTGGCGGCAATCAAGGCCAGCCCGACAGCCGGGAATTACAACAAACTGGCAACGGCGCTGATTGATTGGGGCTGGCTTGATAAAGCAGAGATTGCACTTGGGCAGGCAATGAGTGCAGATCCAAGCGTACCCGACCCCTACTTCCAACTAGCACGCCTCTTTCTGGCCCGTAATCAGCCGCGACTGGCACAAGATGCGTTGCAGCGCTATCTGCAACTGGCGCCAGACGGACGTTGGGCCGCCGAAGCCCGACAGATGCTGGCGCAGCTCAACGGAGGACAGCCATGAGCGGGCTGGCAGGTGAGGTTTTGGTCTGGTGGCTAACGGCGCAGCTCTTTACCATCGTTGGCTGGCCGGCTGCCGTGCGCTTGTTTGGTCATCTTCCGGGTATGGCCTTTGCCCTGGCCCGCCCGCTTGGCCTGCTGCTTACCGGATTTACCGCGTGGTTGCTGGCAATGCTCGGCTTAGGCCGTTTCGAGTTACCGCTGATTGTGATCTGCCTGCTCGTAACCGGCGTGAGTGGGTGGTTCTGGTTATGGCGCGACAAGCAACGCCGCTTACCGCCGCTCAATGCAGTGATAAGCGGTGAAACGATCTTTCTCATCACGCTCATCGGAATAGTCTGGCTCCGAGCGCATGACCCCACACCGTGGGGAACCGAACGCCCAATGGATTTTGCCTTTTTCAACGCCATCCAGCGGAGTGGTCTCTTTCCACCCAAAGACCCGTGGCTGGCCGGATATAGCATTAACTACTACTATTTCGGTTATTTACTGATGGCTGTTCCGGCGATGGTGAGTGGCTTACCACCGGCAACAGCGTACAACCTGGCCCTCGCACTACTGGCCGGAATGACAGCCCAGGGTGCTGCCGGTCTCATTGAGGTACTATTGAACCTGCTTCGACGACCACCACCCGGTTTGATTCGGAACGCACTCGGTATCTTAGGCGCGCTCATGATTCTGGTTGCCGGTAATCAATCGGGAGTAATCCAGATCATCGTAGGTGATGAACGGGCAGTGGTGCTTGATGACCGTCAGTTGATGACGGCATTGGGGCAGGCAGTTCGGGGCGAATCCGTGATTGTGTTGCCATATCCGACAAACGCACAAGATTTTGGCGTTGTAGAGGGCTGGCGGCGATCTGACAAATGGAACAACTTTAACTGGTGGTGGCCATCTCGTTCGTTATGGGATAGCTACACTATTGCCGGTGAACCGCCGCGACGTGAGCGTCGCTATACAATTACCGAGTTCCCTTTCTTTAGCCTGCGACTTGGCGACATGCATCCACACGTGATGGCATTGCCCTTCGCAACTCTGGCAATCGGTCTGGCGCTGGCAGTTACTGCACTGGCGGGTTCCGGCCATGCACCGACCGACACTGGCAACCAGCGTACCGACTGGTTCATCCGCATCTTACACGGTATCATCCTGGGTAGTCTCTACGCAATAAACAGTTGGGAACTACCGACCTATCTTCTGCTTTACTGGGGAAGCCTGGCGCTGACATACAGGCACTCTCCAACGGTATTTCGGTGGTGGCAATGGCTCCGCGAGGTTGTTATCAGCATCTTCATCGCTGCTGTCATGTTTCTCCCTTTTCACCTCACCTTTCGAGCGCCGGTTGGCGGCGCCACTCCCTGGCTTGATATACCTCTGCTTGGACGGCTAACCAGCATCATCGGCGTTTACCTCGGTGAGCGGAGCGGCTGGCACACTTTCGTCATTATCTTTGGCCTAATGGCCCTGCCGATTATTGCCGGTAGTTACCTCTACCCATCTGGTGTAGCAAACGCCACCGAGTCTGAGGCAGCAGCACCCCGCTGGTTACGCTGGTTGCCACTGATACTCTTGATCGGCGGTCTCCTGGTCGGCTTTCCACTGCTCGCACTCAGTGGTCTGGCAGCGTACACCGGGTGGCGTGCGCTTACCGCATCTGACAGCGGATTTCGTTTTGGTATGCTGGTCACTGCTCTCGGTAGTATCATTCTGTTCGGTGTTGAAATCATCTACATCCGTGATGTCTTTGAGGGCTTATCGGCCCGGATGAATACCGTTTTCAAGTTCTACTATCAGGTCTGGCTGCTCTGGAGTATCCTGGCGCCGGTCGCGCTCTGGTGGGTTTGGATGCAGGCGAATGGTTGGCGTCGCCTTGTCGCTAGCCTAGTCAGTACTGGTACACTGCTGCTACTGACCGGTGCATTTATCTATCCATGGCTTGTCGTGCGCGATATAGCACAAGGGCCACTGATCGGGCTAAACGGTTATACCCCTCGTGAACAAACGGCAGCAGGAGCGGCGGCAATTGCCTGGTTGCGTCGTCACGCACCGGCAGGCAGTGTCGTCCTCGAAGCGGTAGCGGTGGAAAACGAAGCAGCAGTCGCAGCAGGACGTGAGTCGCCGCGTTGTGGTGGCTCGTACAACTGGCAGGGATTTGGAGGGGTAGCCGCAGCGAGTGGCTTCCCCACGGTGCTGGGATGGGTAGGCCACGAGATGCAATGGCGTGGCGGCGACCCTAAGGCGCTCGCCGAGCTAGGGCCGCGCTGCATCGCCGTTGATACCATCTACCGAAGTGGCGATCTCAACCGCATTCGCTCGTTGATCGAACAGTACGACATCGATTACATTTACGTTGGCGGATTAGAGCGTGAACGATATCCGACCGAAAGTCTGGCAATCCTGGCGCAGGTCGGAAATATCGTATTTGCTCAAGATGAAGTTGTTATCTATCGGATAGAGCGGTAGACTGGCGGTACTTGAGATTGGGTTGCAATATCTCGATAAAACCTTTAGCAAGATGGATGTATACTGATCATGGAGAGATTTGTGAACACTGCAAGAAAGGTTGTCCATGCCAAGAGCTAGCGATTACGATGTGATTGTCGTTGGTGGCGGTCACAATGGTCTAACCTGTGCCGGATATTTGGCTAAAGCCGGCAAGCGCGTGTTGGTGCTTGAACGACGCCCCATCGTTGGCGGCGCCGTCTGCACCGAAGAGGTCATTCCCGGTTACAAGATTGATGTTGGCTCATCAGCCCACATCATGATCCATCTGACGCCGATCGTGCGTGATCTCGAACTCGAGCGTTACGGTCTCGAGTACATTGACATGGATCCGTATGCCTTCTATCCGCTTCCCGATGGTAGTGGTGCGATCTACTTCTACCGCGATGTCGAGCGTACCTGCCAGAGCATCGCCACTGTTAGTCCGCGTGATGCCGAGGCCTATCGGCGCTTTCTTGATTTCTGGACACCTCTAAATGAAGCGGTGTTCGATGTTTTTCTCAATCCACCATCGGTTGCCCGACTATTTGGCAAAGTTGCTTCCAGCATTCCCTACTTGCCCAAAGCAGAACGAAAAGTGCTTGAAGTAACACGACGGCTCTTTACCAGCTATGCGCAACTGATTGAAGAGACGTTTGAAAGTGAGGCAATGCGGGCTGCCATGACCTGGCTGGCTGCGCAAAGTGGGCCACCACCAGACGAGATCGGGGCCGGCGATTTCTTTGGCTGGCATGCGATGCTCCATTACAGTGGTGCGAAACACCCGCGTGGTGGTTCGGGTATGCTGACCCAGGCGATGGCCCGTTCGCTCCAGGCGATGGGTGGTGAAGTGGTGCTCAATGCACCGGTACGCCGTATTCTGGTTCAGAATGGACGTGTACAGGGTGTTGAGACGGCTGACGGACAGCGCTACTCGGCGCCAATTGTTATTTCAAATGCTCATGTCCTGACAACGTTCTTACAACTGGTGGGCAGCGAACACCTCAGCCCCGAACTAGTGCGTCGCCTCAAACACATTCGGATTGGGAATGGCTTTGGCATGACAGTGCGTTGTGCCGCTGAAGAACTGCCCGATTACATTGCGGCGCGTAGCTATGGTCGGCCACACGAAAGTCACCACGGGCTGCAACTGCTTAGCCCAAGCATGAATTATGTACGGCGAGCTTACGAAGACTACCTACGCGGCGAACCGAGTCGGGAGCCAGCGGTCATTGCTATGACTTTTTCGGCGATTGATCCCGATGTTGCCCCACCCGGCAAACACACTGTTTTCCTCTGGGCACAATACTTTCCGTATAAGCTTAGTGATGGCCGACACTGGGATGACATTCGTGAGTCGGTTGCCGACTCCATTCTCGAAGTTCTGTACCGTTATGCGCCAAATATGCGCGGTAAGATTATCGACCGTTTTATCCAAAGCCCGCTCGACCTCGAACGCCGGATCGGTTTGTTGCACGGCAATGTAATGCATGTCGAGATGAGCTTTGACCAGATGTTCTTCTTCCGGCCACTGCCAGAGCTGGCCCGTTATCGCACACCTATCCGTGGGCTGTACCTGACCGGGGCGAGTACCCATCCGGGTGGTGGCGTTTTCGGCGCGAGCGGCTACAATACGGCTCGTGTCGTCCTGGCCGATACGCGCACTCGTCGCTGGGGGCCACTAGCCCTTGGCGCCGGAGCCCTGGCCGCAGGGGCGATATTGGCTGGAAGGAAGCTATTGCGTCCGTAATCGGTTGATAAATTGGGTGCAAGGAAAAGATTTGTGGAAGTGGTCGTCGTTATCAATGGGATATTGCTCTTCCGCACGCGGTAGCGGTATCAGATGTAACGACATCCATTAGCTCGGTCAGCTTCATCTTCTCCAGGCAACGTGGCAGGTAGGGGCGGGTTTCCAACCTGCCTCTATTAATGTGATACCGTTTTCCGGATAACACCTCTTCGTACTGCCGAGGTAGGGACTGACAGAATAACCCTGTGATTGCTTCGATGAATGATGTTGGCAATCCTATACCAAATGGCCTGCTTACCGCTCTTTGTCATTAGCTTTTGGCCCGCATCTACCTTGCGTAAACGAACGATGGCCTGTTCCGCTAGCTTTCCCTTTCCCCCCTCGCAAGCATCCTCTTGTAAGCCCCTCTGTAAGATCCTCGCAAGCCCCCTCCTGTAAGCCCCCCGCAAGCCTTACATCTTGCAAAGCAGGGGGAAGGCTACAACCCGAGTTAACTCGCCCCCTATAAGATAAGCCCCCCGCTTACGGGGGGCAGGGGGTGGCTTAATGTGTTCTAGCCGACCACTGCACCAGCGGGCCAGAGGCCCGCGTACCCAGGTACTCGCGGGGGGCGCGATCATCGACCGTGGGGCGTCGGCCCAGAGGCCCGCGTACCCAGGTACTCACGGGGGCAGGAATCATCAACCGTAGGGCGTCGGCCCAGAGGCCCGCGTACCCAGGTACTCGCGGGGGGCGCGATCATCGATCGTAGGGCGTCGGCCCAGAGGCCCGCGTACCCAGGTACTCGCGGGGGCGCGATCATCGACCGTAGGGCGTCGGCCCAGAGGCCCGCGTACCCAGGTACTCACGGGGGGCGCGATCATCGACCGTAGGGCATCGACCCAGAGGCCCGCGTACCCAGGTACTCACGGGGGGCGCGATCATCGACCGTGGGGTGTCGGCCCAGAGGCCCGCGTACCCTAGCACTCGCGGGGGGCGCGATCATCGACCGTGGGGTGTCAGCCCAGAGGCCCGCGTACCCTAGCACTCGCAGGGGGCGGGAATCATCGGTAGTAAGGATGGGATCATCCATCGTCAGTGTACCTGCGCTGGTGCATCGGTGAACCGAAGCAGAGAACGCTGCCCCCTCTCTGATCCACGGTTCCGCTTGCTGGTACAAGATCTTCATCTACCCCAGTAAACACTCAATATAGACGAGTTGTCAAACTTTATCGGCGCTGGTATGCTAGGCAGCAGGATCACCTTGCAGATAAAAGCGAATCGCTATGGGTACAATATCTTCGCCATCAGCACTCACCGGCTTACGTCTCCTGGCCGACGAGACGCGATGGAAACTGATCACAATGCTGCGGGACAGTGATCGACCGGTTCATGAATTAGTAGCAGGCATCGGGCTGGCACAGAACCTGGTTTCATACCACCTGAACATCTTGCGCCAGGCCGGATTTATCAATATGCACCGCAGTGATGTAGACAAGCGCATTATCTACTATAGCCTCAATCTATTGGCGTTTACCGATTTGCTTGAGCAGATTGGGTACGAATTAGCGCTACCAAACACATTACCGCCTCGTTTACCGTCGATTAAAGTTGCATTTCTATGCCGGGCCAACAGTGCCCGTTCGCAAATGGCCGAGGCGTGGTTACGAGTACTAAGCGGAGGTCAAGTTCAGGCGATGAGTGCCGGTACGTCGCCGCAGCCGATTCATCCGCTGGCGGTTGCAGTGATGAAAGAGGTCGGCATAGCGATTGATCAGCAGATCGCCAAATCAATCAACGCCATTATCGATCAGCGACCTGATCTCATTGTGACAGTATGCGACATTGCTCGCGAGGAGTGTCCGGTGTGGCCAGAACCAGTACGTCATATCCACTGGAGTATTGCCGATCCAGCAGCAGTAATCGATAGTTATGAACAACAGTACGCAGCCTTCATAGTTGCACGTGATGAATTGCGGGAACGGATTCGTGGCTTGTTAGCGATCCTGCCACGTTGGTTTGCCTAAAACACCTTCCTTCGCGCCGAAAGAGAGCTGGTTGAGCACCCGCCGCTGCCTAAGCAATCAGAGTATGAGCAAGAACCTACCAGACTACTCTGGCAACTGCCCGATTGACGAGCGCAATTGCCCCAGTTCAGCGCACACCAGCACCACCTCATCACCATGACGTAACCATGGCCCACTGTCACCGTGAATATCGAGTAGACACCCACCAGCAGCCACTCCGCTCACGATAATTTCCCCTGGCTGTAGCCAGGTATCCTGGCTGGCAAAAGCTATCAGTTCAGCGAACGTAAAACGCATCAAGCCGGTATGATAATAGCCAACTTCACGACCATTGATCATCAGACGTAACGTCAACAACAAACGGCCATCATCGTCACGGTAGTATTCGAGTTCATCGGGAGTTACCAGCCACGGCCCAAGCGAGGTCGCAAAATCACGCGGACGACGTGCGTTCAGCAGCGGATCACGAACCGTCCAGGCATTCACCAACAGATACCCGGCGATATACGCATCAGCCTCTTCAGGCGCAATATCACGGCCCAAACGACCAATGACACACCCTAACGCCATCCCACAGTCGAGTGGCGCCATCGTTGGCAATTCGATCCGTTCATCGGGGCCGAAAATGGCAGTATGTCCGGCAAAACGGAATGCAGGCTGATGGCGATCACCGACCCAATACCCTGCCGCCTGACGTAATGCTGCGGTTCGATCATCAACGAACGCATCAAATTCGCGCAAGGCAATAACTTGAGGTAACGGTGCCACAATGCGCACCTGAGTAACGGGTAAAATCAACGCCGTATCACCGATGGTTAACCCACCGTGCCAATCGAAATCGCCGGCTGTGGCTGTATCGTCACTACCCATCAGATTGACCACAGCCTGCACAATATCAGCGGCAGTCGCCAGATTAACCTCTGGGTGATCATCGCGTAGCAAAGTGAGCATATCCCAGGATACATCAGAGGTATCCTCGTTCACCAACGGAGCAGCAGCAGCCAGATCGATAATTGTGTCGCCGAGTAGGACGCCCGCACGGGCAGGGCTTCCATCAGGTGGAATAAAACTGACAAGACGCACGGCATCCCCTCTTATCAAATTGCAATGAACGCCGGCATGCCTTATATCATAACCTGGATTGTGCTGTGTGAAGGCAAGAAAATAGGAAAGAGAATGGTCGTTCTAAAGCAGCACACAGGGCATACGGATGCACGCAGCTTCCCGTTGCGGTGAACGTTCGCAGCTAACTCCTACAGCACGCCATTCTTACCCTGCGGTTTCCCCATACCACGCCCATCCTTGTAGAGTCCTCCTGAGAGCGTGATCAGAAACTCGTGGGTTTGATCAGCCTCTCAGTAGGGGCATCGACTGAAGAGGCGAGCAACGAAGCGCCTCATCAAACACCTGGGTTTGTGATGAGGCGCGACCATGGTATCGCCAGCATGGTGCGGGGAACAATGGCGGGCAACGTCAGCGTCTCTTCGCCGCGATGGAACCGGGTGGCACCGGGTTCAGCGCCGGTGCTGCGGAGCACGCCTGGCACCCCTCACCTTCCCCCTAGCCCCCTTCCTCTCCCACAAGCAACGAGGAAGGGGGAATGTACGGGGCTGGCACCCCTCCCCCTGGCACCCTTCCCCTCTCACAAGCGGCGAGGAAGGGGAAATGTGGAGAAGCTGGCACGAAAGCATGTTGGCACACCCTCACGTCATAGCGCACGGGTACGGGACGTGCCCAATAATAAGACGGGCGTGTGCCCCACACCATTGCATGATGTGGACGAGTAGCCGATAATATCTGGGGCAACCGGCGCCAGTCAGCAGACGGCATGGGAGTGCCAGAGACGTGCACGAGCAACACGACTAAAAACGGCCAACATTGAAAAGCCCCACACGCCTACCACAGGATGTATGGTCAGGACACATGACTGCGTGCTCTGTCACCCTCTCAGGCGAGCGTCGCGATAACGCTGTGCAGCATGCGGGCAAAAATGCACACATCTACGCAACGATTTGCAGGTTTCTGATCTAGGCAAACTGTGCAAAGCATGCTAAGATATTGCATATAAACAACTCTTGTACACGGCAATCAAAAACAAACGGAGTACTATCATTATGGAGTTTGAACTGACCAAACAACGCACTCTGAGTCGCCTGGATCAGTACATTCTGTTCTACTGGCTCATCTCATTGTTGATCGGCATCCCACTCCTGGGTGATTGGCTAAGGAGCTGGAACGTACCGCTAACCCTCGCGAATCCCTGGTTTGTCGTGTTTTTGCTGGTCAGCTTCGCTTTTAGTCAGGTACTATACGTGATGGTCGCACGCCACGATGGCCGACCCTTTTTGATGGGGCCTACCATCATCTTCAGCATCGGTAACGGCGTCATCGAAACATTGGCATTTGCTACTGTCTATCGCCTGGGAGACTGGATTGGCAACGGTCTGGCAGCTCTGTTCTGGCCTGCCATGGTAGGACCACTAGGCTTTGCGGTTGGCTTTACCGCATTTGTGATATACGGTGGTGTGATTCACGGATTATTCTGGCTGCCATACCTCCCCCCTCACCTCGACGACTCGCCGCGCTCAATGCGGATTCGCAAGCTACGACCACTTGCCGAGATGGCATTGGTGTTGGGCTGGAGTCTGTGCCTCTATCTTTACCAAGACATTTGGACGGTTATTTTTATTCATATTCTGGTTGATCTCGGCCTTATGTTACGTGTGCGACCGCCGGTCTTTCTGATAGCAAGCCGTCAGAGTATGACCGAGTAGCGACTAGCGAGTACGTTCGCGAGTAAGCCGTAGACGCACAGTTGCGCCTAGCCAGAAATCTTCTTCGCCAACAGGCGTCGGAGTATGTGGACGGAGTCTTCTCCGTACCGGGCCGGTGAACACGCCAGAGTGACTGGCAAGATCAACGATCTGCACATTCGTCTCTCCGGCGATCAGGTGGGCGTGCCGCAGCGCGATGTCTGCGCCGAAGACAAGCAGGTGGCAGGCGGGATCGCTGCCTACGGTGAACATCCCGCTGGGGATAGCAACCGTTCGTTCGCCCTGCTCATCGCACAGATGCACATACCAGGTTGGTGCAGGTGCTGATACCGATGTCGGTATTGCGCTGGCCCGCCAACGTTTGACGAGCCGCACGCCCAGTAATCCGGCCACAACTAGCCCAACCAGGAACAATTCGCCCAACCACGACAGCTCGGTTGGGGGCGTCATCATGAGGGCAGCCTGCTGACCACAACCATAAATCGTTACCATCCTGGGTAACGATCCCGCGAATTGCGCTCGCCAGCGTGGATGCTCCAACGCGGTGAGCCGTTGGGGCCGTTGCAGAGCCCCATCTTTCGTCCAGATATACAGGTCTTGCGGCGGATAAGGACACTGCACCAGCAATGCCCATCCGGTTGAGGAGAGCTGTTCAACGCCGAGAATGAGGGGTGATGGCGGCGATAGAGGTACCGGAGGCGTTGTCGTAGCGGCTAGCAAAACCGGCCAGACAACGATCAGCGTAAGCAGGGCGATCGGTGGGATTCGACGATTCATAGGCTCTCCTCACACGGTTGTGCTTTCAATATATAAACCGTATGAGAAGGCAAAAAGTTACACGATTCTGACAGAGTTTTGATGGACAGTTTGCATCAGTAGACTCCCAACTGCTGTGCGTGCTGATCCGTCTCGCTACCGTCGGCAGGGTCAGGTTCGGACGATCGTCATGCGTGAAACCGATCATCACCGTTACACGGTTCCATTGCCGCCCAGCCGTCGATACTCTTCGGGTGAAAGCCCAACCTCCTTGCGGAACACACGACTGAAATAGCTACTGCTGGAAAAACCCACTTCCAGAGCAATGTTGGTAATGCTTTTGTCACTCTCAACGAGAAGCCGACGCGCCTGCAAAACCCGATACCGGTTGAGATATTCTACCGGCGTTGTACCCAGCTCCTGCCGAAAACAGTGGGTCAGATAGTCTTCACTCATCCCGACATAGTGTGCAATATCCTGGCGAGTAATCGGATGAGCATAATAGCTATGGATATAAGCCATTGCTTTCCGAACCAGGATTTGTGCCTGATCGCTCAGACGACGTCGACGTTCGAGGGCGGTCTGCAAATGGGCGAGGGTTTCACTCGCACTGAACATACCTTTACTGAGCACGGTGGTAACCCCTTGACTGAGACGCGCCATGTCTTCCTCGGTAAGGGTGCGCCCGGTAATGACAATGACCGGAATCTCGCGCAACTGTGAATGTTCACGCATCATCTGCAACAAGGTAAAGCCATCCATCTCCGGCATCATCAAATCCAGCAATACCAGATGAACCGCTTGTTGGTGAAGGATGTTCAGAGCTTCACGTCCAGAACGCGCACACAATACCCGATGTAGTGCACCGTGCGACTGCACGATGCGGGCATGGAGTTCGAGCGTATCAGGATCATCGTCAACCACAAGCACGGTATAGGTGGTAGCCGCAGGATCGGTATTGAGCCAGTACTGATCAAGCACGCGCGTTAAATCGGCCAATTCAATCGGCTTGGTGAGATAATTCAACTCGATGATTGCACCGTGGTGTTCGCTCATTCCATAACATAGCAACGGCAGATTACGTGTAGCAGGATTGGCTTTGAGAACGCGAACCGTTTGCCACCATACCTGATCACCTTCAGTAGCATTGAGAACAACGGCACTGTAATTTCGTGCCGAAAGTTCGCTTAACCAGGCCGCACTTTCTTCAACGGAGAAGAAGTGCACAATAAAACCACGTTTTTCCAGATAGTGTTGAAGACGTTCATCGTTCCGTTTGGAAAGCAACAACACATGTGGTCGGACTGAGACAGACGACGGTTGACGACGTGGTTTCCCGATAGGTCGGGCAATTGTTGGAAGACGGAAGAAAAACGTTGATCCTTCACCTTCGATACCACTCGAATGCACACCGATGGTTCCACCGTGGAGCGCGACCAGTCGTTTACAGATTGCCAATCCCAAGCCGATACCGCTGTAGCCACGCTCGATACTGCGCTCTGAACGCTGAAACTCATCAAAAATATGAGCCTGCTCGGCTGCCGAAAGACCAAGCCCGGTGTCACGCACCGAAATGGTCACGGCATCGGCTTCGGTCGTCACCGAAAGACTAACACTCCCCTGACTCGTGAATTTAATCGCATTGACCACCAGATTCAGCGCGATCTGATGTAAGCGTGTGCGATCACCCCACACCCACGGCCCTGCGGCTGGAATGGCATCATGCCAGACGAGATGTTTATCGGCGGCCATTTGCCGACCGATATCGGCTACGGCGCGCATAACCTCACCGACATCAACAACCTCATAAACCAAACGTAACTGACCAGCATCACTACTGGTTAGATCAAGGACATCACCGATCAAGCGACTGAGATGGCGGGCATGGGCATGAATCCGCTTTAGATCATGACGAACCTGCGTCGGCAATTGCTGAACGCCTTCAGCACTCTCACGTAACAGCAAATCACTCATCCCGACGATGAGATTGAGCGGTGTTTGCAATTCATGGCTTACCATTGAAAGAAACCGGCTCTTGAGCCGATTCGCTTCTTCAGCCAGACGGCGTCCTTCGTTAGCCGTGCGATGGAGCTGTGCCGCATTCAGTGCAGCACTGATCTGCTGTACAATAGTGCCATAGAGATCAAGCTGTGCACAGTCAAACACCACAAAACCGGCCTCACCATCAACCCTAGGTAATGGGATCAGAGTAAGACGAAATGGCTCTCTGCTATCCAACCATTGTGCAGGGGGAAAAGTACGGCTCCGAATACGGATGACCGGCTGTTGCGGCATTGTAATCGCCCGCAACCGACACCACGCCACTGGATCATCGCGTTCTGTTTCAAAAAAACCGATCCACAGCAATGGTATCTGTAATTCAGGTAAATACCTTGCCAGGATGTCGTAAATATCGCTCTCGGCCAGAGCAGTCAGTAAACGCGCCGTAAGACGACCAACCCGGTTGCTGATTTGTTGTTGGCCATAACGGTAATGCCAGTGTTGAAAACGCATTGCCGAACTTATGGTGATACGGGCTTCATCGAGCAGCTTCTGTGCCCGCTCATGAAGGGAAGCATTGAGCAAACGGGGGTATACATCGCGTAGAAACGAAATCGCTAACTGCCAGTCGTGAGCATCAGCACCGGTTAAAGCCACCTGTTGCAGCAGCCGGGCAAGAGTTGCGCGAAACCGGTCAGGATCGGCAGATTGAACACTTGCAAGGAATGATTCGAGCAATTGCTGGCAGAAATGCGTAAGCTCCTCACGAGTAAAGCCATGCAACCGTTGACCGAGCAGCTCAGTCATTGATAGAATAACCGACGCCTGCACATTGGCATACGCCAGTGCATCAACCTGGAGAGTAATCATTTCCAGGGTATCGGCCAACACTGCATTCTGACTACACCCGCACGACTCACGAATGATCAGCCGGGTTGGTACCTGTATCAATGTCGGCAAAAGTTCGCGGTCGCGGATATGACGTACCATAAGTTCCAGCGCCTGATAGCCCAGCTTGAACAACGGTATCTGTACTGAGGTCAATGCTGGCTCGGCCAATAGGGCTTCAGGTCGATCATCAAAACCGATGATGACAACGTCATCCGGTATCCGTTTTCCATGGTCGCGGAGAGCGGCCATCGCACCGAGTGCCGATTCATCGTTACTCGCCAGAACAGCCGTAAACGGCACATGAGTGGCAAGCAACCGTTTCATGGCACTGTAGCCACCAGAGAACACATGATTCCCAAAAACGATCAGGCGTGGATCAACTTCGATACCAAATCGGGCCATTCCATCCTGAAAAGCGCGCAGCCGATCCCCTGTGTCACCTTCCAGATCGTGTTGGCTACCGGCAATAAAGGCAATCTGCCGATGACCATGCTCGATAAGATGGTGCAGAGCCTGTTGAATACCGGCAGTATTATCGGCAACAATGGTTGGCCCCACTTCCCCTGAACCGACAAAGATGATCGGATGGCCAGCCGCACGGATCGCCTGCACCATCTGCGAACGTTCTGGCCGTTGGAGGGGGTTGATAACAATCAACCCATGGGTATTCCATGGCCCAACCGGAACAAAATTCGTTCCCTCAGCAACCGCAAACCAGGCCGGTTGTGGTGGGTCGTCAATCTGTGCCGATGGCCCCATTCCGCAGGCCAATAGCAAGTTACAACCCATGTCGTGCGCTGCCTGACGAATACCGAGATAGATTGGACTCAGGTAGCTCATCGTCAAGGCAGTACCGTAAAATTGCCAACCGGCGATAACACCGATGGTTGGGCGACGCGAGCGATGCACCATTGCGCGAGTTTTTTGCATAGGCTTCTTGAATGCTACGTGCCGATATATTCTATGATAATACAGTTTCGCATCATCGGTAGATAAGTGCATGACGGTATCAACATACTTGGATACAATAGATGGTGTTTGAGACGAACCAGCAATAAGGATGAACCCATGGAACTTCCTCTTCACATCATTGAAGCCGTTGTTGCCCAGGCCCTGGCCGAAGACATTGGCCACGGCGACCTCACCACCCAAACGGCTATTCCGGCAGCCGTTCAGAGTACAGCACATATCGTCACCCGTGAAGCTGGCGTGGTAGCCGGTTTGCCGGTTGTGATCGCCGTCTTTCACCAACTCGATCCCAGGCTTAAAGTACTGTTACATGTCGATGACGGTGCAACGGTCGCTGCGGGAACCAAACTGGCAACTGTTGTCGGCTCCGCACGCAGCATTCTTAGCGGGGAACGGGTCGCGCTCAATCTGTTACAGCGCCTGAGTGGGATTGCGA
>Ga0308391_1000262_pt1 | contig 23396 bp, 16 predicted proteins | sample Hotspr20Samplet1_FD_202363 | JGI IMG/M metagenome (GOLD analysis project Ga0308391, IMG submission 202363) | Hot spring phototrophic mat microbial communities from Octopus Spring, Yellowstone National Park, Wyoming, United States - 20050623_t1 ... | reverse complement strand
GCGCGCCGCACCGCGTTGTAGAAACGCCGGAGCTGGCTCTTGGTGCCGGAATCCATATCCCGCAAGCGGGCGACGACGGCATGCGCCTGATTGTCCAAATACAGGCTGTCGGCGATCAGGCGCTCCAAATCGATCTCCGGGGCGCCGCCTCGCTCGCGCTCTCGCTCCCGCTCGCGCTCTGCGGGCCGGGCGGAGCGCGACTCGCGCGGCGGCCGTCCCTCTCGCGTTCTGGTTTCGGACTGTGTCTCTGCCATGGATTAAGCCTCGTTGAGCAGCTTGGCCCATTCGAGCGCGACGCGCCCGGCGGGCCGGAGTCTGGCTTGGGCCGCGTTCTTGCCGATCATGTCCGCCAAAAGGCGAGAACGCAGCCGTTCGAGTTCGCGGTCGCGCGCGCATCCGGCCATCAGAGTGAGGCGGCGATGGTAGCGCCACGGCCGCTCGAACCGCGGCGTACGGGAAGGGGCGGCGAGTTCGGCTCCCCGCCAGAGTCGAGCCATTTCGCCGAGCAGCTCCGGCGGACAATCATAGTCGCGCACCAGACGGCTCAGGTTCTCCTTGAGCTCCACGGCCTGCGCCAGGTGCCGCCATTCGATGGTGCGGCCGAACAGGTACAGGCAGTCCTTGTCGGAGCTCTTGGCGATCTCCAGCTTTCGGCCGGCTTCCTGGAAGACTTCGGCCAGCGTCACCGGCTCCTCGGGCGCCAGCACGATGGCCATCGAAATCGTCTTGCCCTCGGCGCCAGGGAACTCTTTCAGGTTCTCCTCGCTGAAGCGATGGAACAGGCGCTGAATTTCGTGCGCGAGTGCGATCAAGGCGTCCCAGGCCCCGTAGACGGCAAAGTCGTCGCCGCCCGTATAGATGACCGACACGCGCCGCCAGAACTCGGGCATCGAACAGAGCACCTCGATCTCGCCGGCGAAGAAATTCTTGTATAGCACCGAGGTCTGGACGTGTTCCTCGATGGTGGCGAGCCGACGGAGACGGACGCCGAAGTTGTCCACGTCGCCGCGGAGTACGGCCCAGGCCTTTCGGCCCTCGGCGCGCTCCGCAAGCTGCCGCGCTCCGGCAATCGAGGTATGATCCTCTCCAGGCGCCGCATGGCGCGCCAGCGGAATCGCATCGGGTGCGTTCGAAACCGGCCAGGTGTGCCGGCCCTCTTCGAGCAGAATCCGCGCCGGCCTTTCCGCCGACCAGCCGACTCGCTGAGCCTCTTTGAGTCGAAGCCCCATTTGGCGCGAGAAGTAGGGCTCGCCCGGCGGCTGCTCGGCCGCGGAAAACGGTTCGAAGTACCCGTTGGCGGCCCCGGCGGCGGGCGCTTCGCGTTTGGGACGCATCGCCTCCTGAAGGCGGCGCCGCACGATGCTCCAATCGCCGAGATTTTCCGTGACCGCCCAGACCAGGCGCAGGTGGCCGCCGCTCAACTCGTCGATGTCGGCGGCGGCAGGCTCCAGAAACTCCTCCGCAGCCCGGCGTGACTCCTCGGGCAGAACCACCAGGAACTGTCCGCCGCCGCTCGAGCCAAGCAGAATCCGCGCCAGACCCAGCTCGGCCAGCAAGGCCCGCGGCAGCACTTCGCTCAGGAGAGAGACCCAATGGCTGCGGCCGACCAGCAGCGCTTCGGCGCATTCGCCGGCTTCGGCGAGCTCGGAGGCGTCGGCCGGCGAGAGCAAGAACTCGTCGATGCCGAGCAGCTTGCCCTCGAGGAAGATCTGAACTGACATCAGGAGAGAGCCACGGTCGAGAATCTCACTCTAGCACAGCAAGGTGCAAGAGTCGAGCGGCGCCCCCGCCCCGCCGCCGAGACCTGAATCTCGGAGTCCGCAAGGGCCCGGAATCGCCCCGCCTTGCTCAGAACTCGGCCCGCGGCCGATAGCCGGGGCGGCCGCGGACGCGATACTTCTTGGCGACGTCGGAAACGATCTCCACCGTCACGCGGCGGAAGCCTTCGTTCGGGTTCGGCGCCGGATAATAGGTGACCGTGTAGGAATTGCCCAGCGACTCGCGGATTGCCTCGAAGGCCTCCACCTGCTTCTGCCAGGTTTTGGCGAAATAGACCTGGCCTCCCGTGCGCGCTGAGATGCGCCGGAAGACGTTGCTCGAGATCGGGTCCTTGTTCACGTCGCTGGTCGAGATGACGTAGATGGGGATCCCCTCGTCCTCGGCCACAGCGCGCACGTCGTCGGGCGCGACCATGCTGGCATTGTCCGGGCCGTTGGAGAAGACGATCACCACCTTGCGTCCGGGAACCTTGGCCGCATCGCGCAGCGTGAGCAGCAGCGCGTTATAGAGCGCCGCGTCGTCGCCGGCGACGGCGCGCCGCAGGCCGACGATCGCCGCCATCCGGTCTCGCGTCAAGTCGGCGGCCCGCGACAGATTGCGGCTGAAGGTGTAGATCGCCACCGAGTCGGCGCGGTCCAGCCCGCGGACGAAGTCCGCAATGGCATCCGAGGCGTAGACAAAGCCGCGGTACATGTAGTTGCTGGTGTCGAACAGGATGAAGACGTTGGTGCCGACAAAGGCGTCCGAGCGCAGCTCGGCCGGCCCCTCACGCCCGTCCGTGCGCGGTCCCGTGCCCTCAATCAGCGGCCGCGTGGAACCGTCTTCGAGCACTTGCACCGGCGGCTGATTGCCTTCGGCGAAGGTGGCGATTCGCTGGACAATGCCGTCTTCGAGAACCCGGATGTCTTTGGGCTTCAGACCGGTAACGTACCTGCCTTTGCTGTCGGTCACGGTGAAGCTATGAACGACCATGTCGACCTTGACGCGAAAGACCGGCCGCTGACCCGTCTGCGCCAGCAAGGCGGGCGAGCCGAGGGTCAGGGCCGCGCCCAACACGGCCGTCAGCAACCATGGGGATCGGCAAGATCGGACTGCCATCATTCCTCCTCTTGAATCGAGAAACTCTTCGGGCACGACGCTACTCCAAGGAGGCCTGCTCGGTCGTCTCGGCGCGCCGCCGCATCTCGGCGCGCACGTCCGCGCCCACCTGGCGGAGCGAACGCAGCACGGCGGGCCAATCCTCCAAATGGGTGGCGAAGATCTTCTCCACGGTGCGCTGAGTCCACTGGGGAACGAAGACATTCAACTGAGAGGGACGGAGCTGGAGTTCGTCGGCCAGCGCGGCGTAATACAGCACATTCGACTCCCAACTTTCGGCCATGATCCGGCTGGAGTAGCCCATCAGCGTCGGGAAGGTACGCAGATGGAGCAGTTCGGGCCGGTACGAGGTGGCCAGGGTGGGCTTTGGGGAGCCGAAGGCGCGCGAAATTGCTTCGTCGCTTACCTGGCGTGCGTGCTCGCCGGCCAGGCGGCCGATCTCGGCGGCGAGCGGGTCGGAGTCCTCCCGCGGCTCGTTCAACAGATGCCGCGCCAAAAGATACATCTCCGCCGGGGTGACGTTCTCGAGCGCCGCGGGCACCCTGCCCTGTTCGAGCAGCGCAGCCACTTTGCTCACGCGCGCCGGCGTGGCCTGCCGGCTGAGCTGCTCGATCACTCGGCGCCGCAAGCCCGGCTCCAGCACGCTTTCGGCCAGCGCCGATTCGGCGTAGCGCATGTGCAAGCCGACCCAACGCAACTGGACCGGTGAGACGTTCCACCACCGCGGAACCTTGGCCGCCAGAATCATCTGCGGGACCAGATCGGTCCAGATGAGCGCCTGCTCTCGGTCGGGCACGAGAAAGTTCTGTTCGGCTTCGGCCAGTGCGTAGGGCAGGCCGCTCAGCGAGCCCACCAGACGGCCTCCGGCGTTTGAAGGCCAGCCGGTGCCGAAAACCTCCGCCAGTTGCCAGGTCTGATTGGAGCCGGGCATGCCCACGAAATCGTGGCTGCGCACAAACAGCGGATTGGTGCGGAGCACCTGCGCACCGGGCGGAGCGTAGTGGATGTAGACGAAACCGACGAGCGTGTCCCGCAAAATCGGCGCCAGCGTCCCCCGCAAGCCGCGCAACGCCTCCGCGTCCTTGATCGCTTTCTGGATGTCCGCCCGCAGGCGAATCCGGCGCTGGGACTCGACGTGCCGCTGCGCCCAGTAGCCGAAGGAAAAACCGCTCTTTTCGACCGTGGTAAGCCCCTCGTAGGGGAGGCTCAGCTCGGTCAGCCGGGACTCCAGCCGGTTGATCAGAGCGGTGTCGAGCTGGCCGCGGCCCTCAGCGAGCGTCTCCAAGTGGCGCGCGACATCCAGAATCAGGTCGACCGGCACCAGTTTCTGGGACTCGAAGTAGCCCATCATCTCTTCGAGCAGCCTCTGGTGGGCCTCGTCGTCACTGGCTTTCCCCGTTCCCGCCAGCAGATCGAGGACGCGGTTCTGAAAAGACAGGTTCGTGGGAGCGGAGGCGGCGTCGAGAATCGTCTTCAACCCGGCCACGGCCACGTCGAACAGTTCCGGCGCATTGCGCGCTTGGGCGAACCCGTCGACAATCGCCGCCAGCGTCGCGTCGGCCCGATCGGCGCCGATGGCGCCGTTGCGGACGGCAATCTGCCACAAAGACACGAGCGCCTGAAGCGATCCGGCCACGTTGGCTCGCAGCGCGCGGTTGCCGATGCGGTCAATCTCGTCGGCGCGATCCAGGAAGCTCAGGATCGTCCGGTCGCTCAATGCCCCCGTTTCCGTAAACAGCGTGTACTGAGCACCCAGGCGGTTGTAGCTGCGCGCCAGCCGCGCCACCGTGGCCGACTCGAGCGGCTGCGGGCGAACGCGGTTGATATCCGACAGCGCCAGGTAGATCTTGAGCGGCTGATTGCCCACCGGCTTGCGGCACAGCGCAAACAGCGCTTCGAGCAGATCGTCAGGCTCTCTCCATTGTTGTGCGGTCTGCTTGAGCCGCCGGTCAACCTCCTTCTCCGGCTGCTCGGCGAACAGAGCCTTCCAGATCTCCAGACCGCCGGGCACGTGCGGTCGGCCGTCGGCATCCAGCCGCAGCCGCGTCACCAACAGCATCAGATCGGCGTTGGATCGAAACACCGGCCGCGCCGGACCGGGGCTGGTGACGCGCCCCCGGATGGCCATATAGAACCGCTCCAGGCGCCGGGGTTCGGTCAAATAGTCGTACGTCGGCCCTTCGATGCGCAACAAGGCGTCGAAGTAGCTGGCCATCCAGCCGTCGTCACGGGCGATCAGCCGGACGAAGAATTCGCCGGGGTCGTCCGGTGAGACGCCGACCAGCTTGGCCCAGGTGGCCGCCGCGCGGTCTCCGCCCGGCACCACCGCCTTGCCGCCCCGGATCTCAAACAGGGAACCGAAAAAGTCCAGCACGTGAGCGAAGGCCTTCAAACGTTGCACGTCGGCGGCTTTGCGCATCGCCTCGGCGGTCTCCGGACTCAGCTTCGACAGCCCCAAGTAAAGCCGGCACAGCGACGGATCGCCCAAGAAAACGTTGATGAACGGCTCGCCGCGCCGGCGCTCCTGCGCCGCCAACCAGTAATCCTCGCCGTAAAGGATCGGCACGCGGCTGGGCTTGAAGTCGTGCGTGAAGGGACGGTTGGTGCGCAGCGCCTGCTCGAGCTCGGCCAACGGGAACCCGGAGTCGATGGTCAGAAAGGCGCGCGTGGCGTTCACCGTCTCCAGCGTCACTTCGCTGCCGCAGCCTCCGCGCATGCGATAGCCGAGGACCCGCAGCAGCTCCGCGGTCTGAGGCGAGTCGCACGTTTCGATGCGAATCACCTTCTGCTCGTCGGCCAGCTTTTCAAGCTCGCGCGCTTGCGACAGATAGCGAATGGCCAGCTTGAGGTATTCCGTCTGCTGGAGCCCCTCGTAGCTGGCCGAGGCCTGGTAGCCGCTGGTGACCACATTCCGCGCGATGGCCGGAAGGATGTTCTCCGGCTCAAGCTCGGGCGAAATCGCGATCATCCGAGCAAACGAGGTCAATGGACCGGGGATGTCGATTGTCTCGCCGGGCGGATCAGGAGCCGGTCGGGGCACGCCCGCCGCTCCCAGTCCCCGGCCGCCCGAGGCGCGGTAGATCTCCAAGTGCCGCGCCGCCGCTTCGTTGTCGCCGGCCATCAGATCGAGCAGCACGAGCCGGCGCGCAATTGGAGCTCGGCGTGCGCCGCCGTCGCCGGCCGACAGCCGGTCAAGCAGTCGAGCGTACGCTTCCCGGGCCTTAGGGCTTCCCCGACGGTCCAGGAATTCGGCATAGGCCGTCCAAGCTTCCACATTCTGCGGCTGCTCCGTGACCGCCTGCTCTAACAGCGCCAGCGCCCCGGCGGCGTCGCCCGCCAGCTCGAGCTGCCGCGCCCGCGACTCCAGGCTCTGTGCCGGAGCCAGCCAAACTAGGGTGGCAAGACCCGCTACGATCGACCAGATCGGTTTCATTCGCCCTCCCGGCTTCCCGCTTCTCGGGACTTCTCCACATATATTTAACCATCAGCCGCGCAACTTGCGTAACCCCTGTTTAACCGGCCGGCGCGATTTTACTCGCGCCCTGCCTTTGCCGCCCGATGGCGCCGCCGGCGTCAAGGAAAATAAACTGGCAGAGGAGGAACCTGCCGTGAACGTCCCGCTCCTTGCCCTGCTCGCTCTCGCCGTGCCTGTCCGGGCTGAACCTCTAAAGATTGCCGTGATTGGCCTGGTGCACTCCCACGTCTGGGGGCATCTGGAGCGGATGGTCCGTCAGAGCTCGCCCAAGCTGGTCGCCATCGCCGAAACGAACCCCGAGCTGGTCGCCGAGGCCCGCAAACTGGGCGCGGCCGAGGAACTCTTTGTCGCCGACTACCGGCGGATGCTCGATCAAGCCCGGCCGGACATCGTTTGGGCCTTCGTGGAAAACAACCGCCACTTGGAGATCGTCCGGGAATGCGCGCCTCGGCGCATTCACGTCATGTTCGAAAAGCCGCTGGCCGCGACGCTCGAAGACGCTCTGGAGATGCGGCGCCTCGCCGAGCAGCACCGCATCCGGGTCATGACCAACTACCAGATGGCCTGGTGGCCGGCCAACTACGCAGCGCACCGCGAGGTTTCCGCCGGAGGGCTGGGCAAGGTCTGGCGGCTAAGAGGCATCGTCGGCCACGGCGGTCCCGGCTCGAGCGGTCCGCGCAGCAAGTACTTCTTCGAGTGGCTGACCGACCCCGTGCGCAACGGCGGAGGCGCACTCATCGATTTCGGCTGCTACAACGCCCTGTGGAGCCTATGGCTGCTCGGCCGGCCCGAGAAGGTTTATGCGCAGGTCAACCATCTGCGGCCGGAGATCTTTCCCAAAGTCGAAGACAACTCGACGATGGTGCTCTCCTACAAGGACGGCGTCGGCCTGTTCGAGGGAAGCTGGAGCCTGCCGCGTTCGTTTCAGGAGCTGGAGATTTTCGGACTGAAGGCGAGCCTGACGGTGACGCGGGAGGGCGCCGAGCTCCGCGCCGGGCGCGAGCCGCCGCGGGCGCTGCCGCTCGAGGCGCTGCCGCCGGAGCGCGCCGAACCGGTGGCCCACATGGTGCACTCGATCCGCACCGCAGAGCCCCTCACCGATCTGGTGAGCCTGGAGATGAACGTCGCCGTAGTCGAGATTCTGGAGGCGGCGAAAGAGTCGGCACGCACCGGCCGGGCCGTGGCTCTGCCGATCCGCCGCTAGGCTCTAGAGGCCGTCCTCCAGGCGATAGATGGTCAGGCCGGAAAGCAACTTCGGGTAAAAATCGGTCGATTTCTGCGGCATCACGCCGCCCGAGAAGGCCACCTCCGCCACCTGATCGACGGTGGCGGGCTCGAGCAGAAAGGCCACGTCCGCATCGCCCCGGTCGAGCCGGCGAAACGCTGCGTCGAGTTCCCGGACATAGGAGAGATAGCGCTGCTCGCGGACGTCTTCTTCGCCAATGCCGAGCATCTGGCCGAGAAGCTCCTGATGCAGGAAGGTTACGTTGAGCAGGCCGGGCGTGCGCCGAAACTCGAGCAGGTATAGCCGTTCCGGGTCCCGCACGGCGATGCCGATGCGCACCGCCTCGCCCGCCGGGCTCTCCCAGCGCCGGCGCAGCTCTTCCGGCGACTCTAGCTCTTCCAACCCGTAGCGCGCGGCGGCCTGCTCGAGGAGGCGGCGAATGGCGCCTGGCGCCAGGCCGCTCACCAGCCGGTGCGTCGCCAGGATCTTCAGGCCGGGCGAGTGCATGTTCACCAAGGTCATCATCACCCAGCGCGCCGCCTCGAGCTCCGGGTTTTCTTGTGCGAATGCCAGCGCGGTTTCGTAGCGATGATGTCCGTCGGCGATGAGCAGCTTCTTGGGCGCCATCAGCTCGCAAATCCGGGAGACGATGGCGGGCTCGCAGATTCTCCACAGCCGGTGCAGCGTCTGGTTTTCGTCGGCCGCCTCGACGAGCGGCGCTCCGGCGGCGGCCTCCTCGAGCATCCCCTCCAGGCAACGCTCCGGATCCGCGTATAGCACGAAAATCGGGCCGAGGTGAGCCCGGGTGGCGCGCAGCAGTTCCAGGCGATCTTTCTTCGGTCCGCTGAGCGTCTGCTCGTGCCGGAAGACGACGCCCTCGGAATAGTCCACCACCGGGCCGAGGCCGATGAATCCCTTGCGCGTCAGGCGCTCGCCCGTCTCCGGGTGCACGAACTCCTGAAAATAGGGATAGAGGGCAGGCTCGGCGTCCCGGGCCAGAATGCCCCTGTCGATCCAGTCGCGCAAGTAGGCGGCGGCTCGTGTGTAGACGTTGTCGGTCTTGCTGTCGCTCGGACGGACGGGTCCGAGTTCGAGGCGGACCAGATTGTACGGACTGCGCGCCAGATACGCCTGCTGCATCTCGGGCGTGATCTTGTCGTAAGGCTGGGTGAGCAGATCGGCCGGGCGGCCGGCTTTCGCCGTGTATCGGTAGGCCCGGAAGGGCAGAATACGCGCCATAGCGGGTAAGGGAAGAGGCTAGGATAGCAAAGCCTCACCGACGCCCGCGCGCTTCAGCGTTAAGGCCGGTTGGGCCCCGGGCGATTCTCTTGCCAGGCGCGCCGCCTGCTCATGCAGCTTCAGGGCGCGTTGCGTGGGTTGAGCACCGCAATCGTCTCTGCTTTCGCGTCGCCCCGGGCGAAGGCCGCCTGCTCGATCTCCAGGCCCAAGCCGGGCGCCTCCGGCGCCGTCACGTGGCCCTGAACCGGCGCCGGCACGTTGCGCAGAAAGCGCGGGTAGACGTCGTTATACAAATGAAAGACGCTCTCCATGATGTAAAAGTTGGTGAGCGCCGTCGCCGTGTGGATCGACGCGTACCACAACAACGGCCCCCCGCCGGTGTGCGGCGAGGTCGGAATCTTGTAGGTGTCGGCCATGTCGGAGATCTTCTTGGCCTCGGAGATGCCGCCGCACCAGGTGACGTCCCACATCAGCACGTCCACGGCCCGGGCTTCGAACATCTCACGGAAACGGAACCGCGTCGCCAGCCGTTCGCTGATGCAGACCGGAATCGACGTCTCCCGCGCCAGCGTGGCGTAGGCCTCTAAATTGTCCGGCAGCATCGGGTCTTCTAGATAGAGGATCCCGTACGGCTCGAGCGACCGTGCGATCTGAAGCGAACAGGGCAGGTTCCACTTGCTGCTCAGATCCAGGGCGATCTCCATCTCGTCGCCCGCGGCGCGGCGAATCCGCTGGACCGGATCCAGGCACTGCTTGAGCTCGGCCTGCGTGATGAAGGTGCCGCCGTGACGGGCGTAGGGATTCACCGGGCCGCGGTCATACGGATAGATCTTCACCGCGGTGATTCCGCGCTTGAGGAGAAATTCGGTCACCTTCTCCGGGTCGTGGTCCCGCAGGCCGTACAGGGTCCAACCGTTCATCGTGTTGTAGACGCGCAACCGCGTCTGCGCCCGGCCGCCGAGCAGCTTATAGATGGGCAAGCCGGCCGCCTGGCCGAGCAGATCCCACTGGGCGATGTTGACGGCGCAGAGGATGCGAAACTCGGCGCCGCCCACGGGCCGGTAAGAAATCTGATAGTAAAGGTCCTGCCAGAGGCGCTCGATCTCGGTGGCGTCGCGGCCCAGAATGAAGCGCGCCAACTCCTTGAGCGCCCCGGCGTGGGCGTCGTAGCCGGGATAGGTCTTGCCGGTGCCCACCAGTCCGGCGTCGGTGTACAGGCGCACCCACATCCAGTTCGGTGCGATGCCCTGGATGCGCAGCTCCGGGTTGAACCACACCGCCTCAATACGGGTGATTTTGAGCGGACCGGCGGACTTAGCCGCCGCACGCGCCGCGGGCGGCAACGCGGCGCCCAGCAAGGCCCCGACCAGGAAACGCCGCCGATCGAATTTTTGAGCTCTCATCGATGCCTCCTGCGTGGCTAGCGCTCCGCCACCGTCTCCAGGCGGGCGTCGCCCGAGCGGAACAGCTCCGGCTTGATCTCGGCGCCGATGCCGGGAAGCTCCGGCGGCGTCACGTAGCCGTTGACCGGCACTGGAACGTTGGCGACGAAATACGGGTACTGGTGAGCGTACTTCCAGTAATTGCTCTCCATGATCAGGAAATTTGGAAGCGTGGTGGAAACATGAATCGAGCAGAAATAAAGCAGCGGTCCGCCGCAGGTGTGCGGGGATACCGGGATGAAATAGGTGTCGGCCATGTCGGAGATCTTCTTTGCCTCCGAGGGCCCGCCGCACCAGGTGAGGTCCCACATCACGACGTCACAGGCTTTGAGCTCGAAAAGCTCCCGCCATTCGTAGCGCGTGGCCAGCGTCTCGCTCATGCAGATGGGCACGCCGGTTTCGGCCGCCAGTTGCGCGTAGGCTCGGGCGTTGTTCATCAGCATGGGATCCTCGAGGTACATGATGTGGTAGGGTTCAAGCGCCCGCGCGATCCTTTGCGCGCTCGGCAAATCGAAGCGGCCCCAGCAGTCGACGCAAATGTCCATCTTCAGCCCGACGCGGTCGCGGATCTCGCGGATCCAGGCCAGCCCCCGCTCCAGAGCCTCATTGGAGAGGTAGTTGTCGGGGGCCGAGAACGGATAGATCTTCATGGCGGTGATGCCGCGCTCGAGCAGGAAGTCGACGATCCGGCCGGTGTCGGGGCCCATCTTCATCTCGTTGATGGCCCAGTAGTCGGTCGTGGTGTTGTAGACACGGACGCGCGGGCGCGTCTTGCCGCCGAGCAGGCGGTACAGCGGCAGGCCGGCGGCCTGGCCGAGGATGTCCAGTTGCGCCATGTTCACCGCGCTGAGCATGCGCATGTCGGCGCCGCCGGCGTTGCGCATCGCCATGCGGTGGTACCAGGCGCGCCAGACGCCGTCGATGTCGCGCGGGTCGCCGCCGACGAGCACCGGGGCGTGTTCGCGCAGCGCCCCGATCTCGCTCGCCACGAACGGGTAGGTCTCGCCGGTGCCGATGATGCCTTTGTCGGTGTGCAGGCGGATCCAGCAGAATTCGGCGCCGTCGGCGCCGCCGGATCCCCCGCCGATGCGCAGGTCCTTGCGGAAGGTCACGGCCTCGATGCGCGTGATGCGCATCGGTTCGGTATTGGCGATGGCGCTCGCCAGCGCCGGAGTGAGCGCGCCGGCGCCGGCAAAAGCGGCAGCGCGCCCGAGAAAGGCTCCGCGTCTCATTCCTTGGGGTTTCATATCGGTTTCGGCTCCACTCGGAATCGCGGAGCCTTTTCGTTATATCCCATTCCCGGCGTCCGCCGGCCGTGGTATAGTATGGTCCAGAGCGCCACTGAGGCCCGAGGAGCGGGAGTAATTCAGTGGTAGAATGCCAGCTTCCCAAGCTGGACGTCGCGGGTTCGAGTCCCGTCTCCCGCTCCATGTTTTCATAGACTTACGAGCGATTTGGGAAACCCCACCGATTCCTCGTTACTCCGTTTACTCCGTTAAGCCGACTTGCGCCATGCTGACGGCTCGGGTTGCGGTTTGGACTCCTTCTGCCGGACGGCGGCTTCGAGAGCCCGAAGTGCGGCTCGCTTCTGCTCCAGATCCGAGCTGGTGTAGACCTCCAGGCTGACGCCGAGTCCGTGGCCCCTCTGGTCGGAGGCGACCTTCGGATCGACGCCCGCCTTCTTCGACAGGCTGGCGTTGGTTTTGCGCAACACCTGAAAGGTGGCCCACTCCATGCCGATGGCCTCCAGCACCGGACGCATGTTCCTGCGCCAGACGTTGTCGAGCGAGATGGGCGTGGTCACCCTCTCGGACGGAAAGACGAAACCGTCCGGGCTCGGGTCCTGCGCCAGTTCGGCCCAACGCTTCAACAACTCGAGCGTGCCGTCGGAGATTGCGCCTTCGCGGGGCTTGCCGTTCTTCGGCGTGTTGAATTTCCGTTTGTAGACGCGCTCCTCCACCCGGATGATCCCACCGGCCACCGACTTCCATCGGAGAGCCAGAATCTCGCCCGGACGCATGCCCTCGAAGATCGCGAGCCTTGCGATCAACTTCTCCCGGAGGCCGAAGGCCTCGAGGTACTTGTTCACCTCCTCTTCCGTCAGCGGACGCGCCATACAACTCGCATGGCGGCCCGGCTGACATCGTTTGGGAATCTTCAACTCGGCCGCCGGGTTTCCCGAGAGGATGGAGTCCGACAACGCGAGCTTGAAGATGCCATTCAGGAACCACCGCAAATGAGCCACCACGCTGAAGGACAACTCCGCCGCCTTGCGGTCGAGGAAGTCCTGCAACTGGTCCCTCCCGATCGCGTGGAGCAGATCGTTGGCGAACGCCGGGAGGAGATGCTTCCGGATGATCTGCTCTGAGGTCCCCGCGGTTGATTCCTTCCAACCGCGCCGGGCATGCGGCAGGTATACGCTCTCGACAAACTGCCCGAACGTGTACACCGGCCTCGGACCCCGCGCCGTGCCTTCGTTGATCGGCCGGAGGATGACCGCCAATGCGGATTCCGCTTCCCCTTTGGTCATCTTCGAGCACAGCCCGAGCACCTTGGACCGGCGGCTGCCGTCTTCCCACCAGAAGGCGACCCACACACGATGCCGCCCGTGTTTGCGGGCTTGCAGGCTGCCTTTCTGGAAACGCTTTCGACGCATTATCTTGCCTCCTTCCTGCGCCGAAGGCGTTGATTCTTGGCATGCCCCACATAGTACCATCACCGCATTGCCCCCAGCTTGGCCGACTCTATCCACTCGTCCCTCCACTCGCGCTTTATCAAGACGCGGCGGCCCACCCGAAAGCACCGGAGCGGCGGTACATCGGGAACCTTGCCGTTGATTACATTCGACAGGTGCGCTTTCGAGATCTGCAAATAGGCAGCGGCTTGTTTGAGCGTCATCACCGGTGTATGCTCTTCCGTGTTGATCGCCATTTCAGATCCTCACTGCGGCACAACCCACGGCGCGCCCGGATAGAGCGACTCCCGCACCGGGGTCACACCCACATAGAAGGTCCGGATCGCCGAGTCGCGCCGCCTCCAGCTCGTCGCTGGTGGCGCTGGACGAACCGGTGGAGCCATTTGAACAGGCAAGACTAACGTCATTGCGAGCTACTCCTGGTTCCTGACGTTCCCGCCAAGCAAACTACCCAGCGATCCTCGGGCGATTTCTCAGGCAAGAAATCGCTGGACATTTTCGACTCATGGCTCGAAGATCAAGGCGTGGAAAGCCAGATGGATAATAGCAACCGCATAAAGATGCACTTATCGGAGTTTGCGCGGCGCCACTCGGATGACCCAGTGCGCCGCGCCATTGACCTAGCGATCTTACGTCGAATCGAGCAGCCTGAGCGTTTGATCGATGCCGCCCGAGTTACGCCGCCCGTCCCGGGACATCAGGAGGTCGAAAGATGAAAAAACCTGACGGTCCGCATTGGCGGCGTCTATGTCGCCAAAGTAAGCACGGGTTCACCCGCGTCCGCACCCACCGTGAGTCCCGTACGGCTGGGAGGCGCTGAGCTTGGCCACCCACCGACCCGTGCGCATCCGCAGCGCCGCCCGCTTGCGCTGGAGACAACTCCGCAGGCGGCGCCCCTCAGCCCGGAGTAAGCGCGGCGCATCGTAGGCAAAATCAAATTCTGAAACCGGAGGCCTGAGATGCCCAGAGTCTCAATCGACGCCGACCACAACATCACGGCCTACCTCGACGGCGAGGCGCTACGCGACCACGACGAAGCTGGGCGGGATCTGTTACTCGAGTACCTGGGGGCACCCGCCCACCCTCTGCTCCGCCTGCCTGGCTAGGTCGGGGATGCGATCTCTGCAGCCTCAGCGGCTTGGCCGAGCTCATGCGGCGGCACACGGCCTCGCCGAAGCCGTCCAAGCTGGGCTGCCTGTGGCGCCTGCTTGGGCACCCGTGTCTGGCTTGGCTGCGCTGTGCTACGGGCGCCGCAACTGATCACCGCACCCGTGACGCCCGCGGGGCCTTGCGCCCGGCGGCGTTCCTCTTTGAGCAGCTTCAGAGGTCCAAGAGCGGGTCGAATGCATCGTCCCTTGTGGATTTGCGTCCTCCCTCGTCATTCAAATTTCGTTGATTTGCGGATTTTCGAATTCTGGTGCGCGCGTGGTCCTGGCCGCCAGCCTGTAGAGATCCGAGGTACCTACCTACCGTCTTGGAAAGTCCTTGGAACTTCCTTGGAACTTCCATGGAACTTCCGTGCCTCAAGCCTCGCGCACCCTCTCCGGCATGCCGGCGATGGCGCTTGCGTGCCTTGCACCGCATTCTTAATCGCCCCCCAGTTAACGCTCGGGCCGGATGCCCAGGACCTCGCCATCCTCGACGCGTCGGCTGCCGTCATCGACGCTTACACCCAAGGTCCAGGCGCTAACACAGACCCGTGGGCATTAACGCCTGACGACGCTGACGACTTGTGCGGGGTTTTTCTCGCGTGAGAAATTTTCTTTTCGTGAATTCCGTGCGGAACCCGTCAAGGTCGTCAGGGTCGTCCGGTTCCCTCATCTTGTGTTCGCAAGCCGATGCCCACATACTGCCATCCCTTCCAGGTGTGTTCCTTAGCGAACCCCTTGTCCCTCAGGCGGTTGCCGATGATCGTCTCACTGGCGACGGGCTCGCCACCACCTTCGGCCCACTGGCGATAGGCCTCGTACAGCCGGCGCGCAGGCACAGTGGCGGTCGGCGTGCGGACACAGCATTCCTCCAGGAAGCGGCCCACCTGATCCTGCTCCCGCCGATAGTCCGCGATGGCGCTCAGAACAGTTTCGGGAAATTGCAACCCGTCCTCCTGCCAGCGCAAGCAGCCTTCGATGGCCCAGGCCAAAATGCCTGGCAGCTCATCGAGCAGCCGTCTCTTCAAACTTGGATCGTTTCGGTCCTCGAACGAGACGGTGAACGGGATCAGCTTCACCCGGCGCCACATCGCGAAGTCGGTCGAGCGAATCACCGGCTTGGGGTTAGTGGCGACCCAGATCTTGAAGGTCGGATCAAATTCTGCGCTGTTCTCATGCAGCCTCCGCGCGACGATCCGGTCTCCCCCCGTCAACCACTTGAGCAAGCCTTCGTTGAAGCTGAACTCATCACGCGGCTCTTCCGCTTTCACGAAACGCCGTCCGCGCAGCCGGGCAATCCCCTCGCTTGGCCCATCCGCATCGATCTTCCGAAGGGCCAAGGTGCGGATGTCGAACGCCATTGCATAATCCCCCAACAGAGCCATCAGCGTGTCCAGGAAGGTGCCTTTGCCGTTCATGCCCTTTCCCCACAGCAGGAAGAAGCATTCCTCGCGTACGTCACCTGTCAACGAGTAGCCCACGGCCCGCTGGAGGAACGGGATCACGTCTGGATGCGCTTCGAACACCTCACGGAGGAATTGCTCCCACCGCGGGCACTTCGCCTTCGGATCGAATCTCACCGGCGCCATCTTCATCAGGCGGTCTTCCCGCCGGTGCGGGCGCAGCTCCCCCGTCCGTAAGTCAATCGTTCCGTTAGCGACGTTTAGCAGGAAGGGATCGCGGTCGAAGTCCTCTGGCGTTGCAACCGCCTCGCGGCAGACCGGCACCATGAACAGGCAGCCGTTCACCCCGGCTTGAGATTCCATCCGGGCCGAATGCTTCGCGTAGATCTTGCGCGCGTCGGGCTCCAGCCGGGCCGCCTGGCGAAACATAGCGCGGGCTGTGTGCGTCACCAGGTCTCGCATCCGCCGACCATCGTCATCCGCCCAACGCGTTCCGTCCCATGTGACGAACCGGTCCCAGCGCCCCACGAACAGGTAGTCTTGCCCGTGCAGGGCGAACAGGCGCTCAGCGTTGCCGGCGTCCGTCAAATTCTGCGAAATGAGATCAGGCTCATCCTGAGAGCCCGTAGGGCTGCTATGCGGCAACGCCAGCGCGGCCACAGTGCTCTCGTTGGCGCGCCGCTCGGGCTCGCAGAACCGCCTATGTCCTTCCACGGCCCGGCTGATGGTGGCGGTGCGGTAGTCGCCACGGTTCCACTTTTCGCGCATCAACCCAGACATCCGGAATAGCCGGTCGATGCGCGCGATGTTGCCGCCTGTCCAAAAGGCCAGCAGGCTGCAAAGCGCGAGGTCGGCTTCAGACTGGCTGGGGTAGTCGCCCTTCCAATCGCCGCCCCACAAGCGCTTGAACCTGATGCCGTCCTTGGCCGCGCAGGCGCGCCGGATCAGCTCCTGGTCATCCAGGCCAAGGTCGCGCGCAACACTCGCCCCACGACCATTCCGGCCGTCGCCGAAGATCCGGCGGTGCAGCCGCGCCAGCCCTGCCGTGCATTCGGCCAGGTCGCAGTCGTTCAGACGCCAACCGGTCATGCAGAAGAACCGCGCGCGGTCGTACATCTCGATCGGTCCCTTGCGGCGCCGCCCGGGTGGCAGGGCGCCCCGGCAGAGGATGTGAATACCTCGGCCCGACGCCGAGACTTCGGCGTAGCTCGCCAGCTCGTCGATGACCTCCTTTGCCCACGGCTCGATGCGGCCCGTCTGCGGGTCCCGGACGTGGTCCAAGTCCACGCCGACGATGCCGTCCCCGAGCATAAAGCCGACGCCGAAACCGAATGCGTCGGCAGCGCTCATGCACTCGTGAAAGGACCACCACGTGGCCGCGTCGTTCGGCTTCGCGAGCGCTCCGTTCGGCTGCACGGGCACCTTGGTTGGCTTGCCATGGCGGTTCTCATAGCGCCAGCAGACCCAGCGGCGCAGCTCAAGCATACAGGCTGGAATCTTCGAGGGATGCGGCACCGGAGGGCGTTGCGCTCCGGCGCTGAGCTGGACTTCAGGCTGAGCGAGCAGCCGATCTGCTTCTCTCATCAGGCCTCCCTACCCAATAAGGCCGACTGCCTTTTTATGGGGAGTTAAAGTGAGAGCCCCTGCCGATCGCGGCCACTTCCCTTTGAAAATCCTTCGATGACCGCTCGCCGATTCGCTGACCGTCCCGCCTCGGAGCTCGTCTGGTTGCCACCGAGCGGCTCCGAGCCCCTGAACTTCTTCCGCCCGCTCGTCGATAGCTATCTCAACGCTCCCCTGACCGACCGGGAGTGGGCTTTGTTGGAAAATCAGGGTTTGGTTGCCTCCATCAAACGCCAGGAGCGCAACCCCGCCCAAGTGGCGGCTCTAGTGGAGCAGTGGCGCCAGGCGGTCGACGAGCCGAACCGGCGCCCCCGCAGCGGGTCGGTGCCTCCTGGGATGCGCGCCGCGGCGCTCGCTGAGCTGCTGGCGGCCGAGGCCCGCAGGATGGCCCAAGTGATCGAATTCCGCCAGAAAGTCCTCCACGGCCAGCTCCTCCCGCCCGACCAGATCCAAGCCTGGTTCGACAGGATGAGCCAGCAGGAGCCACCCGCCATGTGGGTCCGGGTTTACCTGTCGCGCGAGGAGTTCAAGAGGCGAACGGCGCGGTGGGCCGATCATCCGGTTGCGGGCCTCGACACGCTCTGCTACGCGGTACCCGAAGGTCGACGAGAGCCGTCGGCGGCCTGGAGGCAGCGAAGTGTTCCGCTGCCCGAGAAAGGCACTTTGCGCTGGCTCAAGGGTCTGGCCGAGCAACTCAGCCGGCGGTTTCTCTGGCAAGAAGCCTGGGCCGTCGATTTCCTGCTGGCGGATCTAACGCCGCCGATCTACGAGCTGACGTACGCGGTCGACGAACAGGAGGTCAGGGCGCTCACCCGGGTGCGCTTGGAGATTGATCCTACGCTTCCCCCGCGGGTGGTAGCGGAGGTGTATAAAGAAGTACGAAGCCAGTACTTTGGTGGCCGACATCGGTCGATGACGCCCAAGCACCTCGAGCTGGCCCGGTTCTGGGCCGCGGCTCCGGAAGGGAGAACGTGGCGGGCACTGCGCGAGGAGTGGAACCGGCTTCACCCGAACTGGGCCTACCAGCGGAACGAGAACTTTGCCCGGGATTGCGCTCAGGCGCGCAAGCGCCTGCTTCACCAATCCATCGTGCTGCCGTCATTCCTCAGGCGCAAGTGACAGACCAACGCCAGAGCTCGAGCCGCCCTGAGCCGCGATCCGATTTGAGGTATCAGCGGTACCAATTCAGCCATCTGGGCGGCGACGTCTCGCCGCGCGGCTATCGAAACGTCCCACCGCACCAACTCCCGAGAGATCTCGAGGACTGCGACAAACTCATCAAGGAGCTGGCCAAGCGCACGCACCGGCCCAACTGCGGAGTGGATGTCGAAGACCTGGTGCAGATCGGAGAAACGACGCTCTGGGAGGGGTTGAGAAACCTCCAGGTGCGCGGCATCCACCCGAACCCCGAAGCCTTGGCGGCCTTCCTCAACCACGCGCGGAAGGCGATGGCCCACGCCATCGACCAACGGCTCGTGCACCAGCCCGCTCGCCGGGACGACGGCCCCGAGTGGTCGGATCCCGACGCGGAGGACTCGCTCGATGAGGACGGGTGGCTCGTTTTCTGCCGACCTATCCTGATGGCCGAGTGTAACTACACCGTCGGGTGCCTGCGTGTCCACTGGTACTTCGTCGCCGATTGTGTCGAGTCCTGGGGCGCCCCGCTGCCTCCCGGCTCGTGCCAGCCGCGGCCCGGGGCGCTGTGCCGGTTTCCGCGCCATCTTCCGTTCGTGGATCGATAGACGATTTGTCGTTACCGCGCGACCGCCGATCCAGCTGCTGAACTCTGACTGGCTCTCCGAAGAGGCGATCGCCAGGTGGGTTTTGCCCACGCCGGGCAGGCCGAGCAGGATCACGTTGCTAGCTCCCGGATCTGCCGCTCGTCGATCGAGGGCGCGAAGCTGAAGTCGAACTGCTCGAAGCTCTTCACATAAGGCAGCTGCGCTAGTTGCCGCCGCGTCTTCAGATACCGCTGCCGGCGCGCTTCGACGTCCACCGTCAAGACGTCCAACAGGAAGTCGGCATAGCCGGGATTGTTCTTGGCCGGCTGCTCGAGCAGGTTTTCCAGGCGCGACTCGACGGTCGGCAGCGCCAGCGTACGATACGAAGCGATTCCTGAAGCCGCTCGATAACGGCCTTCGCCACCACCCGCCGCGCCCGGCGCCACGACCCCGTGGTCGTATGGTATGCGAACTCGGTGAACACTCGCGCCGGTCGGCCGCTGGCCTGCTGCCGCCGCGCCGCCTCCTCCATCTGCGCCGCAATCGATTTCCGCAGCCGCTCATTGCGCGCCAGGCCCAACACGTAGCCCACGCCGTGCTGCTCGCACCACTCCATCAGCTCCTCGCGGCAGAAGCCCGAATCGGCCCGCACCACAATCGGCACCCCAGGCCACCGCCCCCGGATCGGCCCGACAATCCGCTTCACCTGGTCCGTCGATCCCGCCGCCGCGTCCTGATCTGCCGTCCGCCGCCGCGCGCACAGCAAATGCTCGCCGGAAAAAATATACAGCGGCAGGTAACAATACTCGTCGTGATAGCCGTGGACAAAGCGGCCCTCCTGATGGCCGTGCAAGTGCAGATCGGTCACGTCCAGATCCAGCACGATGCAGTCCGGCGTTTCCTCATGCGCTTCCAGAAACACCTCCACCAGCAGCGCGTCAACCGACTCCTGGCGGCAGTGAATCTTCTGGTACCGGCTGGGTGATTCGCCGCTCAGTTGCAGCCGGTTCAGCGTGCTCTTGCCCGCCACCGGCGCCTTGCCCGGCTCGCGCTTGCCACTCAAAAGCGCCAGCAGCGGATCCTGCCGCGGCTCGTCGCGGTCGTTGAGATCCTCGTAGCCCAGCGCCAACGCGTAGACCCGCTGCGCCACCATCTCCTGCACCGGATGCCGAACCAGGGATGGATCCCGGTGGTCGTCGAAGCAGGCCGCCAGGCGCTCGAGCAGGCGGTCGGTTTCCCGCAACAGCAGCGCACCGGCGTCCGAGGTCAGCGTGCCGCCGTCGAACCGCGCCACCACCTGGCGCGAACAATGGCTTTCAAACTCGAGAATGTCTTGGGTACACTCTGTCATAGGGACGTCGGCGCCTCTCTGGCTTGAAACATTTTCTCCTACAAACGTTTATGCCAGAGTCCCCGGCTTCCCGCAACCCCGCTGTGAGAAATGGCGGCTAGCTTCTTGGCACTCCAGACCCAGTGGCCGCTTGTTAAACTCTTCAAATCAAAATGTCGAGTCCAGACGCCACAGAGCTGCGCCGTCATGTTGAGCGCACTGTTTTATAGCCAGCCGAGGCGGGTGGACGGGACTGTCAGCGGCAATAGAGGTGGCCTTCGTAGGCGAATGCGGCCTCCGCTGCCGTCAGCATCCGCCCGGACTCGACGTGTAGGATTTCGCGGTACCCTGTCGTAGCGAGAAACTCAAGCATCTCGGCGGCCTTATGCCGCTTCTGGCGCAAGGTTGCGCCGTGCATTTCCAGAAACAACGCTGGGTGGTCCCGCCGCAGAGTGACGAGAGCACCGCGCAGCACCTCGAGTTCGAAGCCCTCCACGTCGATCTTGATGAGATTGGGGCGCGGCAAGCCGAATGTTTCGATGTCGGAGTCGAGTGTCGAGATGAGGATCTCCTCTGCGTGACAGGAGCGCTTGTCCGGCGAGCCGCCGATTAGTTGAGGGTCGCAGGTGGCACCGCCCAGCATCAGCGGCTCCCAAAGCAGCCGCGCGCGGCCCGGGTGGGCACCGAGGCCGAGGCGCCGCACCGTAACGTTCTCCACGCCATTGAGGCGCAGATTCTCGCAAAGGCGCTCGAAGTTGGCAGGATGCGGCTCGTAAGCCACCACGTGCTGTGCCCGCCGCGAAAAAAAAAGCGTCAGTAGCCCCTGGAAAGCTCCAACGTCGTAGACCACGAGACCCTCCAGATCGTACCGGCGCCAGAACTGCGTTTCGGCGCTTTCCCCTCGTACAAACAGTTCCGGAACAAAGCCGAGTCCACCTTTGCGCTTCATCCCTTTGAGCAGCCCATGGCGCGCGGTGTAGGCGAAGCTGTCGAAGAAGGTGCAGCTCAGCCAAGCGATAATGCGATGCCTGAGGCTGTAATGCCGGAAAGGGCGGTCGTCTTCGCTGAGGGGATCCGGCGCTGTACTTGCACTTGTGGACATTGACCATTCCAATTCTACCAAGAACTGTCGCCTGAGAGACGCGCTGCATGGGAGCTGAGCGCCAACAGCCCATGGATAAAGCGAGGTCTTGACGGTGTAGCGATAGGTGGTGGCGCCGCGGCGGGTGGGCCGGGCGGTGAAGCCGGCGAGGTGCAACGACCAGGCGACCGCAGTGTGCGGTATGCAGGAGGCGCAAAACACAAAAATAAAGCGCCGTAAGCAGCTCCGCCCCCTGCCGGGGAGTGCCCACCCGCAGCAGTTGTCGCAGGATCAGGCTCAAATCGACGGCGGCCGCGTGAATCAGCAGGCGCTTGGCCATGTTGTGCTTGCCCCGCAAATGAACCCGCCGTATGCCGTCCGTCTCGTACAGATGGGCAAAGCTTGTCCAGGTGGGGCGCCGGCGAAGGTCTCTCGAGCTGAGCGCCGGTGTTGGCCTCAGACGGAGGCGGCGCCGGGGGCAGTAACGCTTTCAACGACTGGACCAGTGCGGCGATCCGCTCCAGGTCGTTTTGCACTTGGCCCACCGCATCGCTCTCCCGCCGCTCCAATAGTTTCTTCGACAGCTCGGCGAATTCGTGGATGGCTTCGCGGGCGGTGGCCTCGGCCGGCGGCGCTGGCTTGACCTCCACCGCCACTGGCGGCTGAGCCGTCGCGGCCGTTTTGGCCTTGGCCGCCTGAACTTCCTCAACCCAGTGGCGCCAGGGTTCGTTCTCGGGCACGGCGATGATCTGCTCGGGGCGCACCCGAGGCGGGGCTTGATCGTTGTCAACGGTGACGGTGACACGATCGATGGTCTTCCTGGCCCTGGTGTCGTTGAGCACGAGCAAGTACCGTCCCGAGCCGTGATCCGCCAACAGGTCGGCCTCGTCGATCGCGCGCTGGTACTTGGCAATGAAATGCCGGTCGCTGCCGGCGTCGATCTTGGGCGCCAGCCGATAGCAATAGATGACGTGGCTTGCCCAGTCGGCCTCGCTCATCCGCGCCAGCCGCTGCCGGAAGCCCTCGCCCTCGGCTGGGCGGGCGGAATGCCGGTTGCGGGCCGGGGCCTGAGCCTCCGCAGCCACCACCGGTCCGGGCGTTTCTCCGACTTCCCCTTTCATGACGAACCTCCCTCGTGCGATTTCACCCTCGCAGTGTTCGGCAAAGGTGCCTTTGTCACACGCCGGCTCCTCCACTTAGACGGTCACAATTTTCCAGCACGTTAGCCGGCTCCTGCTGCGCATGGTTTTGCGAACGGAACCGCCGCAAAGCCCCGTGCAGCGTGCCGAGGGGTATGTTGAGCAGGCGTGCGATCTCGCGGTAGCTGTAGCCTTGCGCTCGTAACTCGAGGGCCTTGATCCGATCGACCAGCCGCGGCTGCCGCCCGATAGGCCGCCCGGAACGAGTGCCGTGGCGACGGGCATATTCAAGCCCGGCGCGCGTGCGCTCGGCAATCAGGGCCGACTCGAGCTCCGCCATGGCCGCGATGATCGTGAACGTGGCCTTGCCGAGAGGAGTTGAGGTGTCGACCGCCTCGCGCAGCGACACGAAATCGATACCCAGCTCGCGGAACTCGTCCAAAGCCAGCACCAGGTGCCGCACCGAGCGCGCGAAGCGATCGAACGACGTAACCGCGACCACGTCAAAGGCGCCCCGGCGGGCCTCGGCCATGAGCTGGTCGAGCCCTGGCCGCTGATCCCGGCGCCCGCTGGCCCGGTCCGAGTAAACGCCGATGACCTGCCAGCCCCGCTGCTCGCACAACCGGCGGAGGCGCTCCTCCTGGATCTCCGGGCGCTGGGCGTAGTCCTCCCCGCCGGCGGTTTTCTTGGCCGTGGAGGCACGCAAGTAGAGAGCCGTCCGGCGCGGCCGCTGACTACTCTCTGCCATGGCATTCCCGGCGACGGCTGTGTATGTCCTTGGGGCATACGATACGGTACTATATAGTACACGCTGAGCCTCGCCTGCATGCATCTTACCACAGCCCGGGAGTTATGTCAAGACTGTTAGGCAACGCTATCTTAGTTCAACTTATAGGCAGGATGGTGAGTCTTGGCTCGCGGCCTTGGAGGGGGGCGGCGCCGGGGCCTGCACCCTCGGCGCCATTTGCGCCGGGGTGGCAGCAACGTCCAAGGAAAAT
>Ga0308391_1000261_pt1 | contig 23455 bp, 18 predicted proteins | sample Hotspr20Samplet1_FD_202363 | JGI IMG/M metagenome (GOLD analysis project Ga0308391, IMG submission 202363) | Hot spring phototrophic mat microbial communities from Octopus Spring, Yellowstone National Park, Wyoming, United States - 20050623_t1 ... | reverse complement strand
GCGTCTTTCAACGATGCCGCGTTCACGAACCCGATCACCCCTCTCCCGCAGCGCGGGAGAGGGGCTAGGGGTGAGGGCGGCCCTCACCTTCCCCCCAGCCCCCTTCCGCTCCCACCAAGCGAGCGAAAGGGGGCATGAGCGGAGCAGGGGCGATCCTGCGCCTGCGGCTGTCAACGATACCCCATTCACGACCCAGCTCACCCCTCTCCCGCAGCGCGGGAGAGGGGCTGGGGGTGAGGGCAAACACTCCCCTACCCCCACAACACTACCAGAAACAGCGCCGCAAATATCACACTGCCCATCGCAGAGGCGACCAGCGCCACCCGCAACCCAATCGCCTTTCGCCGCATCAGGACGCGAAATGCCGCCAGGCGCCGCGTCTGACTAGCCGCTGCATAACTGTATGCCCCCGGCACCACCACTACCAGCGCCGCCAGTAGTGCCACCAGCTAGGCCAGTACTGCCACTGCCCCCAACACCTGCACCAGCACCTGGTTCAGATATGCCAGTAATGGATTATCAGCCAACGCCAGAATCCCGAATACCACACCGAACAACGCGGTTACCAGCGAAATGATACTGTTCTGCTCCTTAATTTCAGCGACTTCGGCGGGCCTTTCTCTTGCTCTTCAAACCAGCGGTGCAGCGCCTCTTCAGCGGGGTTGGCGGTCGCTGTCGTACTGCATGAATCTCTTCAGGCATTGCGGCACTCCTCAAAGGTTACTTCGAGCATCTCTACATTCCCGCAGTGCGGGCAGAGCAGACGAAAGACCTCGATCCGCAGGCGCTCCGACTGACAGTAGAGTATGCGATCCGGCTTGCCCAACTGGGCCAGATCGACCGTCCAGGTCTTGTCGCAACGTCGGCAGCGCAACATCTTAAGTTGCGGTTTGTTCACACAGAAGGCTCCTCGTCCTCAAGGATCGTCAACAGGTCACGGAATTGCGCCGGTACTGTAGGCAACGACTCGCCACGCAATCGGGTGACGCAGGCGCGCAACAGCGCTGCCAAGTGCGCATACGGCGAGTCGGGTGCTTCACCTTCGGCGTAGTGATCGGCAGCCGCCTATTACCTGCTCGACCAGCACCGCCCGTGTCTGATCATCACCGGCAATCAGCGCTATACGGGTAGCGACTGCCGTCTGCACAGCGATCAGCGCCATCTATTGCACAGGCGACAGATGGTGCAGCAGCGTCTCCGTCTGCACCGCCAGCATCTGCATCGCCCGTTCCTGCCCTTCCGGTAGCAGCTCGGCCAGCGTCGCCAGCAGTGCGGCCAGATCACCTTTTATCCATGCCGCATCTGGGCGATCTGCCGATCACTCGCCTCACAATGCAGATCTGCCTCATCGGCTGCACTCAACTGCTCAATCTCAGCCAGCGCCGCCGCTAACCCGGCTTCAAGACCGGCGCGCAGACGGGTCAGTTGCCGGGTTTCGCCGCGCAACGGGGCTTGCAGACAAACGTTGCGCGGTTGTCCCGAATAGTGTATCATTGAAAGAAGATAATCTAAGCGGTATCCATACGTTTTGGAACGCTGAGTGAGATTAACATTGCTCGAAATAGAGAAACTACGTGGACAGCCTGTTCAACTGCAACATCTCCATTTCGCCAAATTTTCATATATCGGTAGAGAGCATACTTTTAATATAATTAAGAAAACGTGCGTCCCGCAGACTGAACCAAGCACTAGATCATCCAGCATCCCCAACTGAGGAGATTTGACCGAAAACGGTTGAAAATGCTTTCTGACGATGTAAGGTGAAACGATATGACCATCCAAAAACTCCGCCCCACCTTCACCCTCACCGAAGACCGCCTGCGCCAACTGCAGCAGGTCGTCCCCGAAGCCTTTGCCGACGGCAAAATCAACTGGGAGACGCTGCGCGAGGCGCTCGGCGAGGTCCTGGAAGACGAAACGCAGGAGCACTTCGGCCTGACCTGGCCCGGCAAGCGTGAGGCGCGCCGCCTGGCCGCCCTGCCCCCGCAAGGGACGCTCGTCCCTGCCCCCGGCGAGGGCGTGGACGAGGAAACCACCCACAACCTTTTCATCGAAGGCGAAAACCTGGAAGTGCTGAAACTGCTGCAGAAGAGTTACGCCGGGCGCGTCAAGATGATTTACATTGACCCGCCCTACAACACCGGCAACGACTTCATCTACGAAGACGATTACAGCGAGCCGCTGGAAGCCTACCTGAAGCGCACCGGGCAGATGGACGAAGCCGGGCGCCGCCTGACCACCAACACCCGCGCCAGCGGACGTTTTCACTCCAAATGGCTGAGCATGATCTACCCCCGCCTGCTGCTGGCGCGCCAACTGCTGCGCGAAGACGGCGTGATCTTCGTCAGCATTGACGACAACGAAGTCCACAACTTGCGTCAGGTGATGAATGAGGTATTTGGGGAGGAGAATTTTGTTGAAACGTTCATTTGGCGTTCGAGATTAGGTAAAGGGGCAACTTCAAAGGTAACTGCTAAACTGCATGAATATATTGTTGTTTATGGAAAAAGCAAGGAGCAACTAGATTTTCTCGGAGACGTCAGAATCACTGCTACGGATAAAAAGGAACGTATTAGGCAATGGGGGCAAGGTGATAGGCGAGAAGATAGACCAACAATGTATTATCCTGTGTTTTCAGAAGAACTTGGTTGGATATATCCCAAGAAGCCAGATGGAACAGATGGGCGATGGCGTATTAGCAAATCAGAGTTCGAGAAACTACAGCAAAAAGGGTTAGTTGTTTTTGAAAAACAACCCGATGGGCGAGTCGAAGCCTATCGCATAATACCAGCCGGAACACAGACTGAAACAGCACAAGACTCTATTTTAGACACGGAAAAAGTTAAAACAACAGCCTTTGGTTCAAAAGAAATATCTACCATTTTAGAACAAAATGTTTTCGATTACCCTAAGCCCACAACGCTTTTATGTTTTCTTTTGGAGTTACTAAACGACAAAAGTGCCCTCATCCTCGACTTCTTCGCTGGCTCCTGCACCACTGCCCACGCCGTGCTGGCGCAAAACCGTGAAGACGGCGGCAGGCGGCAGTTCATCATGGTGCAACTGCCCGAACCCACCCCTCCCGATTCCGAAGCGCGCAAAGCGGGTTACGCCACCATCGCCGACATCGGCAAAGAGCGCATCCGCCGCGTGATTCGCAAGATGAAAGAGGAACAAAACGGGCAACTCCCCCTGCCCGCAGCGGAGGACGGTCAACCGTCCCCGCTCGACCTCGGCTTCAAAGTGCTCAAACTGACCCGCTCGCACTTCAAACCCTGGGCACCGCTCCCGCCCACCGACGCCTACACGCTCGACAGACTCTTCGAGCAAAACATCTCCCCTCTGGTGGAAAACTGGACGAAAGACGGCCTGCTGAGCGAAATCCTGCTGCTCGAAGGCTTCCCGCTCGACAGCCGCGTCATCTCGCTGGAGGGGTTTGGCGAAAACGCCCTCCAGCGCGTCCACCACGCAGAGGTGGGACACAAACTCTTCGTCTGCCTGGATAAGCAGATTCGACCGGAGACCGTCGAACGATTGAAAGCGGGCGAAATTCTGGGCCGTGAAGACATTTTTATCTGCCTGGATAGCGCCCTGACCGACGAAGCCAAAGTGGTGCTGGATGACCGCCTGCGGCTGAAGGTGATTTAGCGACCGGCGACGGACGACCGGTGTCAGTCGCCGGTCGTTTGTCCCGTATTCCATTTTCAATGACGGAAAGCGCAATGTCCTACAAATTCGAGCAACTGGAAGTCTGGCGACTGGCGCTGGAATACAACGACCTGTGTTACGCCATCGCTGAACAATTGCCACGCAGTGAAGACTTCAATTTGAAAAGCCAGCTAACCCGCGCCGCCGTCAGCATTGCGCTCAACATCGCCGAAGGCTCCACCAGCCAGAGCAACGCCGAGCAGCGCCGCTTTCTGGAATTTGCCATTCGCTCCCTGCTCGAAACGGTTGCCTGTCAACATCTCATTCATCGCCGCGCCTACCTGTCAGACCCGGCGCCTCTGCGCGCGGCCTACCGCGCCAGCCGCAAACTGTTCGCCAAACTGCAAGCCTTCCGCGTTGCGCTGATCAGCAAAGGTCAGATTGCCGAATCCGCCGCTCCATACGAAGCGGAGGAAACCTGTCCGTTCTAGCCGCCAAAGATACAAACGCCAGTCTTCGGTCACCGGTCAACCAAAGGGAAGCCCCATGACTCTGACTCTCCAATTCGACCCCAACCAACCCCATCAACTGGACGCCATCCAGAGCGTCGTGCGCCTCTTCAAGGGAATGACGCGCCAGCAGGGCGCTGTCCTGCTCCAGCAGCAGGTCGTCCCCAACCTGCCGCCCCTCCAAACCCTCAGCGAGACCTTGCTCTACGACAACCTGCGCCAGATTCAGCAGGAAAACGGCATCGAAACACCCCCGCTCGGCGCGCTGGAAGTGGACGAAGGCCTGGAACTGGAAGGCGTCAGCAGCGATTCGTGGCGCTACCCCAGTTTCACCATCGAGATGGAAACCGGCACGGGCAAAACCTACGTCTATCTGCGCACCATCCACGAACTGCGCCAGAACTACGGCTTCGGCAAATTTGTGATCGTCGTCCCCAGCATTGCCATCTACGAAGGTGTCATCAAGAACTTCCAGGTCACCCGCAACCACTTCCGCGCCCTGTACGGCAACGCGACCGTCAACCTGATTCCATATGACGGCGCACGGCTCAGTCAATTGCGCGGTTTTGCCGCTTCCACCTTCGTCGAAATCCTGTTAATGACCCTCGACTCGTTCAATAAAGTCTCCAACGTCCTCTACAAACCGTCCGAAAAACTGCCCGGCGAATGGCCGCCCATCCGCTACATTCAGGAAACGCGCCCGATTCTGATTCTGGACGAACCGCAGAACATGGAATCGGCCACCGCCCGCGCCGCCCTGCGCACCCTGCACCCGCTCTTTGCCCTGCGCTACTCCGCCACGCACCGCACCAGCCCCAACCTGGTCTACCGCCTGACGCCCTTCGACGCCTACCGCCTCAACCTGGTCAAGAAAATTCAGGTCTTGGGCGTCACCGAGCGCGGGAACTTCAACCAGCCCTTTCTCAGTCTGCGCGCCATCGAGACCGGCGAACGGCTCACCGCCCGCCTGCGCACGTACATTCTGGAGAAAGGCCGCCTGCGCGAAGGCGACGTCACCCTGGCGCACGGCGATGACCTGGCCGAGAAGACCGGCCGCGAAGAACACCGCGGCGGCTACCGCGTCAGCGAAATCAACGCTGCCGGGCGCTTCATCGAGTTCGAGAACGGCATCCGCCTGCACGAAGAGGAGACCCGCGGTCCCAACCGCCCCGAAATCTTCCGCGCCCAAATCCGCGAGACCATCCAGCAGCACATGGAAATGCAGCAAAAACTGGCCGGGCGCGGCATCAAAGTCCTTTCACTCTTCTTCATTGACCGCGTTGCCAACTACACTGCCCCCGATGGCCTCATCCGCCGCATCTTCGATGAGGAATTCGAGAAACTGAAAATCCGCTACCCCTTCTACCAGTCCCGGCAAGCCGAACAGGTGCGCAGCGCCTACTTCGCCAAAAAGCGCGACAAGAGCGGCCAGGAAGAAGCGATTGACACCCAAAGCCGCAACCAGGCCGAGCGCGAAGCCGAAAAAGCCGCCTTCGAACTCATCATGAAGGACAAGGAGCGCTTGCTTTCCTTCGTCGAGCCGGTCTGCTTCATCTTCGCCCACTCGGCCCTCAAAGAAGGCTGGGACAACCCCAACGTCTTTCAGATTTGCACCCTCAACCAGACCGTCTCGGAGATGAAAAAACACCAGGAAATCGGGCGCGGGCTGCGGCTGGCCGTCAACCAGCAGGGCGAGCGCGTCACCGAAGAGGGCGTCAACGTGCTGACCGTCATCGCCAACGAGAGTTACGAATCCTATGTCAGAACCCTGCAAAGCGAATACGTGGAAGACGGCCTGACCGCTCCGCCGCCGCCCACCCGGGCCGGGCGCGCCACCGCCAAACGAAACGAAGCCATTTACAAAAACACGCCAGCCTTCCGCAACTTTTGGGCAAAACTGCAAAAGCGCATCACCTACGACCTGACGCTCGACACCCCCGCCCTGGTTCGAGATTGTATCAATCGCATCAACAACCGTTCCCTGCCCACTGCCCTGCTCGTGGTAGAACGCGGCGACTTCGTGGTCACCGACTACACCCTGGAACTGCTCTCGGTCAGTGGTGCGACCTGCAAACTCTACATACGCAAACAGGATACCCGTGGCGACGAAGAGACTCGCAAACAGACCTTCAAACTGCACGACGACCTGGCGAAAGTCCTCTGCGACGAATGTCTACGTGGCTACAAGATTGTCGAGATTGTGGACGCGGGCGACACCTCGCGGGTAGTCTTTGGCAACGGGCAGATTCTGTACCTCGGTCGGACCCTACGTTTCCAGAGCCAGAGCGGGCAAAAGCCGCGTGAACGCACCAACCTCGCTCCTGACCAGAAGCAGCCTCTGCTTTTCAACCTCATCGAGCGCGCTGCCCGCCAAACCGGTCTCACCCGCTCGACACTGGTGAAAATTTTCAAGGGGCTGAACGCTCAGCGCAAAGAAGCCATCTTCCTCAACCCCGAAGGTTTTGCCAGCCTGTTCATTACTGAAATCAGCAATGCCCTGGCGGATCACATTGCAGAGCGCATTCAATTCCAGATTCAACCGGTCACTCTCGCCGATTGGGGCTACGACCTGGATGAACTCTTCCCGCCCGAAAAGACCTTCCCACAAAAAGAACTTGTCCCTGGTTCCGCAGCCAGCCTCTACGACCAGGTGCAGGTGGATTCGGATGTGGAAAAGAACTTTGTCGAAGAGCGGCTCAACCCCGATGGCGAAGTAATCTTTTATTTCAAGTTCCCTTCCACCTTCAAATTCGACTTTCCGCGCGTCATCGGAAACTACAACCCCGATTGGGGAATCGCCCGCTATGTCCCTGACGAGAAAGGCGGGAAAGTTATTCTCGAAATGGTGCGCGAAACCAAAGGCCAAACCGATCCCTCCAAATTGCAATTTGCCCACGAAGCGCGCAAAATCCAATGTGCCGAAAAACTCTTCCAATACTTGGGCATTGACTATCGCATCGTCACTGACAAAACCGTGGATTGGTGGAAAAAACATCAAGGCGAAGCGTAGAACACGACGTAGTGCCATTAGGGCAGGCGCTCGCCAGCTAGGCTCACTGGTTGCACCCGGCTGGTAAACAGCATCCTAGCGCCACGATCGCGCAGCAGATGGGGCAGCAGATGCACTGCCTGCGCGCCTGCGGCGCGCTGCGGTTCCGGCGTAAGCACACTCTCGTAGTTATCAAATAGCACCAGATCGTCTGGCTAGATTCAGATCAAGCAACGCCTGTCGCAAGCGGCTAGCTAGGTCGGTCGTATGACCACCGACACTGATGATCGTCCTCTCGGCGTCGTCATCTATCAATCGGCAGAGTTCCGTCCCACTAAGTGCGGCAAACAACACAACACCCGCGCTTTAGGGATCACCAATGCAACGGTTGGACGTTTCCGGCGGGTTGCCAATGATCATGCGCATATCGAGCAACTTTTGCAGGGACGTCGCAGCCAGTGCCTGCCCGGTATCGGCAACAGTGACCCAGCAGATGTGCCGGTCGCAGGTCAGTTTGAGGTGGAGCGACATAAAGCTACTCGCAACGCATAGCCAAAATGACGGTCGTGTATGCTGCTGATATTGTACCAGATTCGGCTATTGCGTGCAGTAAAGCGGGCGGAGTGGCTGTTCAACCCGTCGCCCCCTTCCTCTCCCACCAAGCGGGAGAGGAAGGGCGGATGAGGCGCGGCGCTGCTGTGACCCTAACCAAGACCCACCCCTCTCCCGCAGCGCGGGAGAGGGGCCGGGGGTGAGGGCAGCGCGGGAGAGGGGCCGGGGGTGAGGGCAGCACGGGATCGGGACCTCCCCCTTCTTGACAACTCACCAACCCTGTGGTACTGTTCAACCACTCTGCACCTGCGTGAAGGTGATATATCAAGGACGATAGAGTTGCGTCATAGACAGTCGTGCCCGGCAATGCACAGCGGAACTGATCGAAGATGGATCAACCGCCTGTTCGGCGTACCCACAGTTCAGGTCAATGCTCCTGCCGTCGGCACATAAACCATTGGTGACAGGTTGGCACGGCACAACGAAATGCACGTACAGATGTTCTGTGGTTCTGGCTAATGATCGCCGACCAAGTTAGTCGTTGTCGCTGCGGCCAACATTGCTCACAAATATATGGTTCGTTTTGAAAAAGAGGAGGTTTCTGTGTCGCACAAACGATTTTGGGTATGGATGACCCTCCTGGCAATGGTGGCAATGATCCTCGCCGCCTGTGGTACGCAACAGCCCCAGGCTCAGCCCACCACTGCTCCGGCAGCGCAAGCGACGACGGCCCCGCAGCCAACTGCTGCACCGCAGCCGACTGCTGCGCCGCAGCCGACCGCTGCCCCTCAACCAACCGCTGCGCCAACGACTGCGCCGGCGAAAGGTGGTAAACTGACCATCCTCTACTGGCAAGCAGTTACAACGCTCAACCCACACCTGGCTACCGGTACCAAAGACTTTGATGGGGCAACGGTTATTCTTGAACCACTGGCCCGCTACAACGAAAAGGATGAGCTGGTTCCCTTCCTCGCCGCCGAAATCCCGACCCTGGAAAATGGTGGTGTGGCTGCCGATGGTACCAGCGTAACCTGGAAGCTCAAGCCAGGACTAAAGTGGTCGGACGGCAGTGACTTCACGATTGATGACATTATCTTTACCTGGCAGTACTGCGCCGATGAGGCTACAGCCTGTACTACAAAGGCGGCGTTCGATCCGATTGCCAACATCGAGAAGATTGATGACACTACTTTCAAGATTATTTGGAAGGAGCCGAACGCCGACCCCTACATCTCCTTTGTCGGGCCACTCGGCATGATCTTGCAGAAGAAACAGTTCGGTAACTGCATCGGTGCTGCTGCCAGCACCAGCGCCGAGTGTCAGGCCGCGAACCTGGCGCCAATCGGAACCAATGCGTGGAAGCTCAAGGAGTTCCGCCCTGGTGATACGGTCATCTACGAGCGCAACCCCTTCTTCCGTGATGCCGATAAGGTCTTCTTCGACGAGGTAGAGATCAAGGGTGGTGGTGATGCTACATCAGCCGCACGTGCCGTCTGCGAGACGGGTGAAGTTGATTTTGCCTGGAACTTGCAGATTCCAAAGGCTGTGCTCGAACCAATCCTGGCCAGTGGCAAATGTGACGCCATCGCTGGCGGTTCGTTCGGTGTCGAACGGATTGTAGTCAACTTTGCCAACCCCGATCCGGCATTGGGTGACAAGCGCAGCGAGCCTGATCAACCGCATCCGTTCCTGACCGATCCGGCAGTGCGGAAGGCGATCGCACTAGCAATTGACCGCAAGGCGATTGCCGAGCAGCTCTACGGCCCGACCGGTGAACCAACGTGCAATATTCTGGTTGTACCGGCGAACGTCAACTCGCCGAACACCACCTGCGAACGTAACGTCGAAGAGGCCAAGCGTCTGCTAGAAGAGGCTGGCTGGAAGCTCAATGGTCAGGTACGCGAGAAGAACGGCGTGCGGTTGGTCGTCTCCTTCCAGACCAGTATCAATACTCTGCGCCAGGGTGAGCAAGCAATCATTAAATCGAACCTGGCCGAGATCGGGATTCAGGTGAACAACAAGGCCATTGACGCCGCAGTCTTCTTCGGTGGCGATCCGGGTAATCCTGATACACTGAACAAGTTCTACGCCGACCTGCAAATGTACACCAACGGCCCGTCTTCAATCGATCCTCAGCAATACTTGCAAGGTTGGATCTGCGCCGAAGTCGCATCGTCGGCGAACCAGTGGAACGGCAACAACGACGGTCGCTACTGCAACCCCGAATACGATGCGCTCTTCGAGCAGTTGAAGAAGGAGCTTGATCTGAAGAAGCGGGAAGAGCTGGCAATCAAGATGAATGACCTCCTGGTCAACGATGTGGCCGTGATCCCGCTGATCAACCGTCGCACGCCGAATGCGAAGCTGAAGAATCTTGAAGGCCCAACCTTCAATACCTTCGACAGCAGCATTTGGAATATCGCAACCTGGCGGCGCGTGCCGTAATCGGTTAGCCGACGGGGAGGAGCGGGTAAATACCTGCTGCTCCCCGCCTTTGCTTCCAGTGCGTGAATGTTAGGAATCGGAAATGGAGGAGAGAAGATAGAGAAGGGACCGGTTCCCTCACTTTAGCGCCCTACTTCTTCGCCTCTGGTGGAAGCGTAAGAGGGGCTTGGGGGGAAGGTGAGGGAGCGACGCCGACAACCATCACACCTGCCCGTCGCATCAGAACGCCAGATGGCGAGTGAAGCAGTGAGGGCGACCCTCACCTCCGGCCCCTCTCCCGCACTGCGGGCGAGGGGTGATCTGGAGGGGATGGACGCGCCATTGTAGACAGACGTAGACGCAGAATCGTCACTACTACGCTAACCGCCTCCTTTCGCACTGCGGGCGAGGGGTGATCTGGGGGGATGGACGCGCCATCGTAGACAGACGTAGGCGCAGAATCGTCACTACTACGCTAACCTCTCCCTCCCGCACTGCGGGCGAGGGGTGATCTGGGGGGATGGACGCGCCATCGTAGACAGACGTAGGCGCAGAATCGCCACTACTACGCTAACCGCCCCCCTTCCTCTCCCGCAGCGTGGGAGAGGAAGGGGGGCTGGGGGGTAGGTGAGGGCGGCCTTTTGGAATAAAATAAAACAGGGGCAACGACTATGTTGCAATACATTATTCGACGGATTTTGATTGCTATTCCAACGCTCTTGATCATCAGCTTTGTTATTTTTGCCGTGCTTGCGCTTGCCCCTGGCGACCCACTTGCCCAATTCGCATTGAACCCGGCAATTCCCGAATCAACCCGCGAGCTAATCCGGATTCAATTTGGGCTTGACCGGCCTTGGCCAGAGCGCTACGTGCGCTGGCTCATTTCGTTAATGCGAGGTGACTGGGGCTTTTCGTTTGGCACTCGCGGCCCAGTAATCGACCTGATCTGGCAACGATTGCCACAAACGCTAACCGTCGTCGGTACGGCGTATCTGATCGCCGTGCTCCTCGCTATTCCGATAGGAATTATTTCAGCGGTTAAGCAGTATTCGATTTTTGACAATGTTGCCACCTTTTTTGCGTTTATCGGTTTTTCAGTACCGTCGTTCTTTACCGGTCTGGTACTGATGCTGATATTTGCGATCAATTTGCGCTGGTTTCCAATCGTATACAACACTACGCTTCAGGTTGTTGATTGGGAAACCTTTACTCAGCAGGTACGCCAGATGACCTTACCAGTGACGGTGCTAGTTGTACAGCAGACGGCTGCGCTCACCCGCTTTATGCGCTCATCAATGCTTGATAATCTGTCACTCGATTATGTGCGCACGGCACGGGCAAAAGGTCTGAGTGATCGGATGGTTGTGCTACGTCACGTGTTACGAAATAGTCTGATACCGGTGGTCACCCTAATCGCGCTGGGTATTCCGACAATTTTCGCCGGTGCGATTATCACTGAGAATCTCTTTCGGGTAAACGGATTGGGGGCATTGCTGATTACTTCAATCAACAATTCCGATACGCCGGTCGTGATGGCCCTGACCTTTATCTTTGCCATTCTGACGGTGGTGTTCAACCTGATCGCTGATATTCTTTACGGTGTGCTCGATCCACGGGTACGCTATTCCTAGAGACTACACGCTGACCGACCGGAAGGGGTTTAGCTATGTCTGAAATAGAGATGAATGGCACAGTGGGGCTGTCAGTAAGTACCCGTGCGCAACAAATGACGAGCCGGCTATCACCCAGGCCACGTACCCTACTCAGTGATGCCTGGCGGCGTTTTCGCAAGCATCGGATGGCCATGATCGGCGTCATTGTCTTGTTCACATTGGCCTTGTTCTCCTTTGTGGGGCCATATGTTTATGTGCCAAGGCTGGCCGCCGAATTAGAGGCTATTGGCTCACCCTTCATCCAGGATCGGGTTGATTTGCAGACCGCGATTGATCATCTCGATTTTCTTAATATTCTGTCAGGGCCAAGCGTAATCCATCCGTTTGGGACCGATGACCTTGGCCGCGATTTGCTGGCACGGGCCCTTTACGGTGGTCGCGTTTCGCTGTTGGTCGGCTTGACCGCTATGGCAATTGCGATTTCGCTGGGAACGATCATTGGGGCGACGGCTGGTTTTCTGGGTGGAGTAGTCGATCAGATTTTAATGCGCATCACCGATCTCTTTTTGTCACTACCGGTCATTCCCTTGACCCTCCTGGTAGTCTATCTTTTCCGCGATCCGGTCATTCAACTCATGGGATCGCCTGAAGCCGGTATCTTCACGATTGTGGTGACGGTGATCGGTAGTCTGGCCTGGATGAGCACGGCGCGCATTGTGCGGGCGACCTTTCTCTCACTCAAAGAGAAGGAATTCGTCGAGGCAGCGATTGCGCTGGGGGTCAGTCGTCCGGCAATTATGTTTCGTCATATTCTGCCCAACGCTATCGGCCCGATTATCGTGGCCGCAACCTTGGAGGTCGGGAGTGCGATCATTACCGAATCAACCCTGTCGTTCCTGGGTGTTGGCTTCCCGCCTGATACACCAACGTGGGGCCGATTAGTGACCGACGGGAGTCAGTATTTGCAGGCTGCGCCGTGGCTTGCCCTCTTCCCCGGCGCTCTGATCTTTCTTACCGTGCTCAGCATTAATTTTGTCGGTGACGGGCTGCGTGATGCACTCGATCCGCGTTCACGTTTGTAACACCGGGTAAGGGTATGAGCCGCGAGCTGACACCACTGCAACGCCTGGCAGTAGAAGCCTTACAGGAGGATGAGCGATTGACGGCTGGCCTGAACGATGAACAGGCCAAACAGTGGTTGCAATGGGCAACGGCACGGGCCATTGAATTGACGCGCATAGTTGATGACGAATCCAGCGCCGAAGAGGTAGCCCTGGCTATTCGGAAAGCAGTGCGCGCTGCACTACAGGCCGATGGTTCGGTCTCGACCGCCGAACATCTGTTGGCACAGATGGTACCGGTATCGCCGGTTGTGCCGATCCTCGGTGGTAATGGCGAGCAAGGGGCCACTGCACCTGATAGCGACAACTCACCGCAGAAAACAACAACACCAGCATACCCGCGTCGCTGGCTGGCCGCATTACCGCTTAGCCTACTGGCCCATCTGGGTCGTCGCCTATCGAGAAACGTATGACCCGTAAGTCGCCTCCTTCGCAACCCCGTCGGATCAGGCTCAATCGTACCCAAATCATTCTGCTGTTTCTGCTGCTCGCCCTCGGCTACCTGATTAACGCGGGGATTATTGATCTGCGCCGTTTTGGTCTTGATCCGGCGACATTTGGTATCGAGACCCAACCCAAACCTGAAGTTAGCGGCGAGATCGCGGTCTATTTTACCACCCCATCGCTGGTCTACCCCGATGTACCGCGCAATCGGGTCACGCCGCCATTTCTGCGCGATATTCTGACCGACATTGCCAATGCTCGCCAGAGCATTGAATTGGCAACGTTTGAATACACGTTGCAGCCGGTCGCCGAGGCGCTGGTTGCCGCTCACCGACGCGGTGTGCGCGTCCATCTGGCCCTCGACCGTGAAAGTCTGGAAGACCCGGTTGATGCGAAATTCGCCGGTATGATCGAAGCGGCAGGTATCCCGATAAGCTGGGAAGAAACAACAGCCTTCTTACACAGTAAGTTTATCATTATCGATCAGCGCATTGTCTGGACTGGCTCGTGGAATGTGACAATAAACGACACCTATCGCAACAACAACAATCTGCTGCGGATCACGATACCGGCAATCGTTGAAAACTATCGCGTCGAGTTTGCCGAGATGGCGGCTGGTCGGTTTGGCAACAGCAAGCAAGCTACGACACCGTTCTCACGCCTCACCACTGCGCAGGCCACGATTGAGAACTACTTCACGCCACGAGAACGACCGGCAACCCGCATTGTCGAACTCATCGCCAATGCCCGCCGGTCGGTGGTGTTTATGGCCTTTTCATTCACCAGTGACGAGATCGCCAGCGCGATGATTGCTCGTCACCAGGCCGGTATTCCGGTACGCGGCGTCTTCGAGAAACGCAACGCTGAGGGTGTTGGTTCTGAATTCGGCCCGTTGCGAGACGCAGGTTTGAATGTCTTGCCCGATGGGAATTGCTATACGATGCACCACAAGGTGATCGTGATTGATGAACGGATTGTGATTACCGGTTCGTACAACTTCACCAGCCGGGCCGAGCGCACTAATGATGAGAATCTATTGATTATTGATGACCCAACCCTGGCCGCGGCGTATCTTGCCGAGTTTGAGCGGGTATTTGAGCAGGCCAATAATCCAACGCGCTGTCAGTAGACGTTCCGCACCAGGCGGGCCGGTGGCCGGCGGACCCAGGTAATACCCCTCGTCCCCCGCACCAGGCGGGCCATCGGCCCGCGTACCCAGGCCATACCCCCCACCCCCCGCACCAGGCGGGCCGGTGGCCCGCGGACCCAGGTAATACCCCTCGTCCCCCCGCACCAGGCGGGCCAGAGGCCCGCGTACCCAGGTAATACCCCCCGCCCTTTGCACCAGGCGGGCCAGTGGCCTGCGAACCTAGGCCGTAGCCTCGGTCTCCCCCCGCACGCGGGGGCCAGGGGGTGACGATGGTTTTGCCCTCTGCACCAGGCGGGCCAGTGGCCCGCGTAGCCAGGCCGTAGCCTCGGTCTCCCCCCGCACGCGAGGGTCTGGGGGTGAGGTAACGATGGTGCTGCCCTCTGCACCAGGCGGGCCGGTGGCCCGCGTACCCAGGTCATTGCCTCGGTCTCCCCCCGCACGCGGGGGCTTGGGTGTAACGATGGTGCGCTGATGCGCCAGCCGATCGGTTCCTACTATACCGAACGAGAGCCGAAGTGTAGGATAGACTGCTGAAGCATGGCTTCAGCAGTCCATAATCGCCGAATCAACCGGGCATGCACCCAACCTGTCTTACCCTAGCTCCCTGCTACGGAACTCGCCGCCAGGTCGCGATGTTCCACAAACTACTGTCAAACGTATTGAAGGTGGGGCCGGCCAGGTTCTTTAGCTTGACCGCCGGCGTATACCGGTTAATCAACGGTATTTCTACCACGTCGTTAACCAGCAGATCGTTCATCTGAATCGCCAGTTCCATACGACGCTGTGGATCAAATTCCTTCTTCAACTGGTCAAAGAGTTCGTCGTAGGCCGGATTGCAGTAACGGCTGACGTTATTTCCATTCCAGCGGTTAGCCGATGAAGTTACTTCGGCGCAAATCCAACCCTCCAGATACGATTGCGGATCAGGCGAGCTTGGGCCGAAGGTGTACATTTGCAGATCGGCGTAAAATTTGTTCAGGGTGTCAGGATTCCCCGAATCGCCACTGAAAAAGACAGCGGGATCAATCGCTTTAAGGTACGTCTGAATCCCGATCTCGGCCAGGTTTGATTTAATAATGGCCTGGGTATTCTGGCGTAAGGTGTTGATGCTGGTCTGAAGCGTAACAACTAACTTCACCCCATCCTTTTCACGCACGGAACCCTTAAGCACCCAACCGGCCTCATCTAGCAGGCGTTTTGCTTCCTCAACATTGCGCTCGCACGTGGTGTTAGGCGAATTGGCACTTGCTGGCACTACGAGCAAATTACAGGTAGGCGCGCCAGTCGGGCCGTAGAGCTGTTCGGCAATGGCCTTGCGATCGATTGCTAGTGCAATCGCCTTCCGCACGACTGGATCGGTCAGGAATGGATGTGGCTGATCAGGCTCACTACGCTTGTCGCCTAATGCTGGATCGGGATTGGCAAAGTTGATCACAATCCGCTCTACACCTCCTGTTGAGCCACCGGCAATTACATCGCAAGTACCATCTTTCAGAATCGGTTCGAGAACTGCTTTGGGTACCTGTAAGTTCAATGCAAAATCACCTTCTCCTGTGGTGCAGACCGCACGCGCTGCCGAGGCTGCATCACCTCCTCCTTTCAACTCAACTTCATCGAAGAAAACCGTATCGGCATCGCGATAGAAAGGGTTGCGCTCGTAGATCACGGTATCGCCCGGACGAAACTCTTTCAGCCTCCAGGCATTGGTACCTATCGGCGCCAAATTAGCTGCCTGGCATTCGGCATCGGTATTCGCAACCGAGCCAATGCAATTCGCGAATTGCTTCTGTTGCAGGATCATCCCGGCCGAGCCAACAAAGGAGATGTACGGATTGGGGTTCGGTTCCTTCCATGTGATCTTGAAGGTCGTCTCGTCAATCTTCTCGATGTTGGCAATCGGCTCAAAGGATGTCTTGTTGGTACAGCCAGTTGCTTCGTCGGCACAATAGCGCCAGGTAAAGATGATGTCATCAATCGTAAAATCACTGCCGTCCGACCACTTCAAGCCCGGTTTAATCTTCCAGGTTATGCTGGTACCATCGGGCGCGATACCACCATTTTCTATTGTTGGTATCTCGGCCGCCAGAAATGGTACTAACTCATCGTTCTCATTGTAGCGGGCCAGCGGTTCGAGAATAACAGTGGCGCCGTTAAAGTCTTTGACGCCAGTTGCTAGATGCGGGTTAAGCGTCGTCACCGCCTGCCAGGAAAGAATCGTGAGTTTCTGTTTCTCCTTAGATGTTGGCGCTGCAGTTGGTACTTCCGTTGGCATCGGTATCGTGGTTGGTTCTACAGTTGGTTGAGAAACAGCCGTCGCTTCTGTTGCAGGTACGGTTGTTGGCAACCCCTGCGACTGTTGCGCACCACATCCGGCAAAGATGATGACTGTCACGACCAGTAGCATCGTCCACGTAATACGCCATCTGTACACCATGGTCACCTCCAGAACATCTCAGAACTTCCCGAACACAAACAAACCCTACCAAGCGTGATCAGCCCATTGATCGCCTCTGTTGCTGCTGTGCACGACATGGCACAAAACTCGTTTTATGTAATCTAGTGCTGAAGCACTATCCGAGATGAACACGGGGATTATCTGCTCATCAGGTCAGAGAGTATATCACATCGTTGACATGTTGTGTCATGCTCCTTTCACTCAACATTGAAACCAGATCAACAGCGCTGCCAGCAACGTGACCCCAACAGCCAGCGTGTCGCGAGAGCGCCAGTGATACGTGACCAGTTGACTACGACCTGATCGACTGAACCCACGTACCTCCATTGCCGCCGCTAGATGTTCGGCAGCCATTAAAGATTGCACCAGAAGCGGAACGAGTAATGCCGGGTAAAAACGGAGCGCATGCCACCCCGGCTCTAGCGGAATACCCCTCGCCCGTTGAGCGTCGATAATCTGGCGAATGCGGTGTTCCATCACGCCAACATACTGCAAGGAAGAGGTGAGCAGGAAGGTGATGGAAAACGGAACCCCCATCTGCTGCAACGCGCCACCCAAGTCTTCCGGTGAGGTGGTGCGCAGGAATACGAAAAAGATCCCCGCCAGCACTAGAATCCGCAAGCCAATCAGCACTGCCATCCGCCAATCGAGAGTGAGAAAGGCAATCACTACCCAACCGGCAATCATCAGCAGAGCCAGCCGGAGCCAGCGCGCAAACGCCTGCTGTTGTTTGCTCCAGTAGACGATGATAATGATCGGGATCAGGCCCAAGATCAGGGCCGCAATACTCTCAACCATCGTCATCGCGACCGTCCAGATCAATGCGATCACCATTTTCGCTCGTGGATCAATTTGCAGAGCCGGCATACGGTACCTCATCCTGACGGATCATCGTCGTTGACGCTGAATCGCTGCTCTGCAACGCCAATGCAAGTCGGTAACGTTCGGGCAACAACAGCTTAGCCGTAGCGATACAAGCCGGATCGCTGACGATAGCGAGCGGAGAGTCGTCGGCAATTAATCGTCCGCCGGCCATCACCAACCAGCGCGATGACACCATACCGGCAAAATCCAGATCATGAGTAACCATCACGATCGTTCGGCCAGCGGCAGTCTGTTCACGAATATACGTTGCTAATGTCTGGCGAGCAGGCCAATCGAGACCGGTGGTTGGTTCATCGAGTACCAGAATGGGCGGATCGATCAGCATTGCTGCAGCCAGCGTCAGACGCCGTTTCTCGCCAGCGCTGAGCGCGAAGGGCGACCGGTCGGCAAGCGGTTCAAGCTGAAGTGCTTGCAAAACATCTCTCAGCCGCGCCGGATCGAAGACACCCATCACTCTGGCACCAATTGCCACCTCATCACGCACGCTAGCGCAAAACAGTTGATCATCAGGATGTTGGAATACCATTCCTACTGATCGCGCTAGTTCCGAAACTGGTGTCGTGCGTGTATCGCGACCCAATACGTTCACGCGACCGTGTTGTGGACGGTAGAGGCCGTTGAAGTGTTTGATCAGCGTGGTTTTACCAGCACCATTAGCGCCAACAATAGCTACACTCTCACCTGCATGTACTTGCAAATCAATGCTATCGAGCAATTGCCGTTGCCCGATAGCGTAAGTGAGCTGGTGTGTGCGAAGTAGGGGCGAGCCATTGCCCCGCTGAAGGGTCACAACTGATGGCTGATACACTTCCATAAACTGCTGCCGATCAACTCGCGCCAGCAATGCTTCAACCGTAAGCGGCAGCGGATCAAGACCCAAAACGCGACCGATCTGCGTCGGTAGCGGTGGTTCGAGATGGAATCGACGAATATCGTGAGCCAAAACGTCAGCGGGTCGTCCATCGAGCACAATCTGCCCCTCGTGCAAAACGATCATCCGGGTGGCATCGGCAGCAACCAGGCCAAGACGATGCTCGGCTACAATGATCGTCACGCCCTGTTGATGTAGTGTGCGCAGGATCGCTTGCACCTGGGCCACATGCATACCGTCGAGATTGGCAAACGGTTCATCGAGAACAATAATCCGTGCACCAACCACCAGCACCGTCCCTAACGCAACCAGAAGCTGTTCACCCGCAGAGAGTTGTTGTGGGTTGCGTTCAAGCAGATGTTCAATACCAAGCTGAGCAGCGACTGCATCAATCCGCTGCCGCATCACTTGTCGTTGACAACCCAGACTCTCTAAGCCAAAGGCCAGCTCACGGGTAACGGTGCTGTTAAAGAGTTGCCACTGCGGTGACTGAAACACCACACCGACCGTCATCAACCACTCGGCGAGCGGTCGGCTGCGGGTATCAACCCCGTCAATCACGATTGAACCCTCAATAACCCCATCGTACCCGTGAGGAATAAGGCCAGTGAGTGCCCGCACAAGTGTCGATTTACCGCTGCCACTCGCTCCACAGAGCAACACATACTCGCCAGCGTTGATCTGCGCTTCGATGTTGCGCAACGCCCATTGCGATCCCAACTGCGGATAGCGATAGGAGAAACGGCGAACTTCAATCTGGCTACCGGTCAATTGACACTCCCACGTTGCTCGACAAGACGAACCACACCGGCACGCTCAAGCGCTTTGAGAACGATTAATCCAATTGCCGATCCGACGATGGTACTACCGAGAAACGAAGCGATCAGCAGGCTCAGCGCCATTGACTTTTGCATAAAGACCGGCGCAATCCATAGGCCACTTACGAGGGCAGCGATAATACCGGTACCGACAATCTCACCCAGGGCGGCCAGATAGATATTGCGCGTGAAACGGAAGACCAGACCGGCCAGCAACGCCCCGATCATCCCACCTGGAAAGGCCAGGACTGTACCAACCCCCATCGAAATGCGCAACACGGCAATCACACCAGCAATACCGGTTGCCCACCACGGACCCAACAACACAGCAGCGATCACATTAATGAAGTGTTGGGTAGGATTGATACGGGCGATACCGACCGGAAATGAGGTAAACGGCGCTAATGCCACCCCCAGTGCAATAAGTACGACCGCCTGAGCAATAAAACGTGTCTTCACGGCCATTCCTTTCTCTTAGTAAATACCGGTAAACGATCAGGTCATTTGTCTTGCAGAGAGGTTTGCGATGGCCGGTGAACGAAGGCTCTGACCTTCGCTCACCAAAAACTTCGGTAACCGCCCCTGTCCTTCCCACTCGTCATCCTTCACGCGAGACACGCACCAGCCGCTGTTGCCAGAGCCGACGTAAACCGGTGTACAACAAGAATGTCAGTAGAAAACAGGGAATACTAGCCCCGATTTGCGGTGCCCACTGCGTAATCGCTTGATAGATCAAGATACCTGCCAACCACGCGACCAGAGCACTAATCCGCCATTCACCAGCTTCTTCGGCCAATCCCCAGCGACGCACTACGAAATAATCTGCCAGTACGATGCCGAAGAGCGGTACGAATAGCGAACCGATCAACAGCAAAAAGTTGAAGTATTCGCTCATTGTGAGGATGGTTGCGAAGATAAAACCGATGACGCCGGTAAGGATGATCAAGAGACGCTGGTTAAATTGCGGAAAGACATTTTGGATCGAAATTGCTGTCGAGTAGATGTCGGCAAACGCATTGTCGGTCTCATCAACCAGAATGACCGCCAACGCCACGATGCCTCCCGTCATCGCCATAATCGCCGTGATGAGATGTTCAGGGGTTGGCTCACTCACATTTGCGGTTAACAAAAAGAGTGCGCCAAGGCTATAAAACCAGATATTAGTCAGCGCAAAACCAAGGTATGTCCCCCAGAAACTATCCTTCGAGCGACGGACAAACCGGTTATAATCGGCTACGAGCGGTATCCAGGAGATAGGCATTGCCGCTACCAGATCAACACCTAACCAAAATGGCATCTCGCCAGTCCCTGGTCGACTCAACAGCGCCAGAATGTCGTACTGAGTGAACAGGTAGATCGTCATCCAGATTGTTACCGCATACACAATCCAGATACCAAACTTCTCTAGCCATTCTCGCACTACGACAAGGGGACCACCGAGAGCGAGCAGGGTACACCAGACCGCGAAGATTGCTACCCAGAGAGTACGATTACTCACACCAAACAAGGCTTGCCCGACCTGATCGGCAGCTAAGCCAATCACCCACAGCTCGAAGGCTGTCCAGCCCACCAGTTGCACAACGTTAAAGATCGTTGCCAGGTAAGAACCTTGCTTTCCAAACACCGAGCGGAGCAGAACCATCGTGGGGATACCGTGCTCACTTCCCAATATCCCAACCAGCGCTAGCAAGAGGGTGCCAATTGCTGTCCCGACCAGAATTGCCAGTAATGCTTGCAGCAAACTCAAGCCAGGAACCAACAAGGCTCCTGCTTCCAACACCAGTAACCCAACACCAAGACTCGACCACAGCACAAAGATGTCGAACCAGCGCAACCGACGATGCTCGGCAGGCACAGGATCAATACCCCATGCGGGAGGAGCTTGCAGGCGCGGTAGCCATTCGCGCAAACGAGTTTGTAGTGACATACCCTTCCTCCAACTAAAAACGCCACCCGCGAAGGGTGGCGTAAATACCGGACAAGCACCGGTGGTGCGACGGTGTAATCCCTTCGCTGGCATTACCCAGAGCAGGTTCATGAGGTCGATGGTGGATCTGACCATCCTCTCAGCCCGGCTCCCCGAGCTCCCTCTACACACATTTTCATTTGTCGTACCGAATCACGTGATCGTAGTTGAGCGATATTATATGCTGCTGTTGCGGTATCTGTCAAGACTCAGTGTGTGTCGATAGAGCTTTTCACAGTTCTTATCACTACCCGTAAGGTGAGGAGCAAGGGGAGAGCAGCAAGGAAGCGGAACGAGCACAGCAGCGGTAGCTTCCTGTTCCGACTGCGATCGGCGACCAAGTTCCTCGTGCTCTCGCCGATCATGCCCGTCACCGTATCGTTGGAGCGGTTTCTCAATCCGAATAGGGAATTATCCCGGTTCTCGCTCAGAAATCGCCCTCTCTGGCATACGGATAACTCCACAACGTTGCTTGCAGGACAATCGACTTGAACCATGCCTGATGCATACGCTCCACGTCGGCAGCCGAATGCCCTTTACGAGCGAGAAAATCTTTGATCGTCGCGGTAATGGGATAGATGAAGGCAATCATATAGCGCAATGGAATCATCGGTACTGACGACACGCCATCGGTCTGATTCTTCTTGGTACGGTAATGACGGAGCGCAATCTCCATCTGATAGTTCAGCCAATCCTGATCGTAAGGGCGCTGGCACGTATCGAGGATCCACTGCCCGAAACGTTGACGCACTCGTGCCAGGTAGTGTTCGATTGGCTGACCATCAGGACCGGTAAAATAGTAGAGCAGATGTTGGTGTGAACCGACGAAACCGTACCACAGATCGAGGATCGTCTCGACCTGGTCTTTAAGCACCTCACCCGCCATGCGCAAATACTGCTCGTCTTCATCACTCCACAACACGGTTTGTTTCAGCAAAGCAAATTCTTCCTCACTGATCGGCGATTGGGCTACTGCCGCCGTACCATATGTGTAGCCGGGAATACTTACATTACTCATCGCTACCCTCCCTGGTTTGTTCTTAATCCTTATCCTGCGTTTGACAAGATCAGTCTAGACGCGCTATGATGATAAGTAAAATAGAAGGTTCTTATCTTTTCAATAAGTTACACTTATCAGACTATGGAACTTCGCCAACTACGTTATTTCCTGGCTGTCGTCGATGAAGGACACTTTACCCGTGCCGCTGAAAAGCTCTACATTTCACAACCGGCTCTATCGCAACAGATCAAGTTGCTCGAAGAGGAAATCGGCGCAGTGCTACTTGAACGAATCGGACGACGCATTCGCCTGACTGCCGCTGGAGAAATCCTCGCCACCCATGCTCGTCGTGCCTTGCAAGAATTGGCGGAAGCGCAAACCGCACTTGCTGAACTGGCCGGTTTACAACGGGGGGTTCTACAGATCGGTGTGGTACAGACGGTGAACGCCTACCTGATCCCAGATCTCGTCGCGGCTTTTGCCACAACCTATCCAGCTATTCGTCTACACATTGAAGAGTTAGCGGCCAGCGATATTGAGCAGGGTGTAGCCGAAGGCCGACTACAACTTGGTATCAGTTTCACTCCTGCTGAGACGAGTGGAATTGTAGGTGAAGACTTGTTCACGGAAGAGCTGGTTCTGATCGTTGGCAGGCAGCATCCATGGGCACATCTGCCGCAAGTACCGGTACAGGCGTTACACCAACAGCCGTTGATCCTGCTCTCGCCTGCATTCTGTACCCGGCGGTTGTGGGATCGTTGCGCCCACACGGCAGGAATTGAGCCACAGGTACTGGTCGAAATGAATACGATTAGCAATATTCTGGCTGCGGTACGGCAACTCTCAGTGGCTACTGTGTTACCTTCTTTCGTGTTATGTAATCAACCCGACCTTATTGGCATTCCACTTGTAGACCCAACCCCACGACGAACGGTTGGGTTCCTCTTCCGCCACCACGGCTATCGTTGTGCGGCAACTCAGGCATTTGTCGCAATGGTTCACGATAGACT